>ERZ1685332.24-NODE-24-length-54125-cov-16.461180_pt1 | contig 54125 bp, 52 predicted proteins | sample MGYA00580193_ERZ1685332 | MGnify/ENA primary metagenome ERZ1685332 (study PRJEB41501, sample SAMN08275520) | hot springs metagenome | biome: alkaline hot spring; material: microbial mat | place: Russia: Ush-Beldyr | collected 2015-07 | depth 0.5 m m ...
ACGATGCGCGGGCACGGCGCCGCTGCGCCCCTGCGATGCGCTGGGACGGCGGCGCTGCGACACGTCTCCCCTCATTCGGATCGTCGTTCCAACACGCGGCGGGTGACTTCCTGCGCTGCTGCTTCGGTTCCGGCGCGCCACTGCGCATCATACGTCGATCGCACGATCAGGTCGCGCACTTCCTCGATCGAGTCGCTGATGATCAGCAGATCGACGTCGGCGGCTGCGATTTTGCGCGCAGGCAACACCGTCTCGCGCAGCCAGGTCAGCAGGCCGCCCCAGTAGGCGCTGCCGAACAGGATGATCGGAAAATTGCGCACCTTCCCGGTCTGCACCAGGGTCAGCGCCTCGAACAGTTCATCGAGCGTCCCGAAGCCGCCAGGAAAAATGACGAACGCCTGCGCATACTTGACCAGCATCATTTTCCGCACAAAAAAATAGCGAAACGTCACCGAAGTGTCGACATACGGATTGAGGTGCTGCTCGAAGGGGAGTTCGATATTGAGACCGACCGAACGCGCCCCGGCTGCGCGCGCACCGCGATTTCCCGCCTCCATGATGCCGGGTCCGCCGCCGGTAATGATAGTGAATCCCGCTTCGCCAAGCGTTCGCGCCACATCGACCGCCGTCTGATACAGCGGGTCATCGGCGCCGACGCGCGCTGAACCGAAGATCGTAACGGCTGGACCAACATCCGCCAGCGCCTCGAAGCCATCGACAAATTCCCCCATAATGCGCAGCACCCGCCAGGTATCGGTGCTGAGAAAATCGGTGTTGGCGCGAGGACGCGCCAGTAGTCGCTCGTCTTCGGTTGGGCGCCGGTCGCGCCATGATCGTCCTCTGGTTGCATCGTCCATGGGTTGCGCTCCTGTGAACACGTGGTCGTAGATGACACCTTTGTAATGTTTTGGTAATACACCGCCGTATACTGAAACGCGATACGGCGATTATCTCTTGAGGGAGACTGTTGTTGGACAGCGTAAGGAGAAGCCAATGGAGATCCTGGTCGCTGACGATGATCTGGCGAGCGTCAAACTGACATCCTTTCTGCTCGAAGATGCCGGATACAGAGTCATCAAAGCCTACGATGCGACTGGTGTGTTGCAGGCAATCGAACAGCGTTCACCCGATCTGGTGTTGCTCGATGTAAGTATGCCGAAGATGAGCGGCTTCGACATCTGCCGCCAGATTCGCCGGATGTCGGACGTGCCGATCATTTTCGTCACCGGCAGCGGTCAGTTGCAGGATCGTGTGACCGGTCTGCAGATCGGCGGTGACGATTATCTGGTGAAGCCCTTCGAGCCAGCCGAGTTGCTGGCGCGCGTCGAAGCAGTGCTGCGGCGGCGCAACAGCGATATGGTCAACCCGGTGACGCGCATTTCGCAGGGACCGCTGACGCTCGACCCGATTGAGCATACCGTCCTGTTCGAAGATGGTCGCAGCGTTGTGCTTACGCCAATTGAGTTTCGTCTGCTCTACTACCTGATGCAGAACTCGGGGCGTGTATTGAGCCCCAGCCAGATCCTCAGCAAGGTGTGGGGATACGACTACGAAGGCGAAAGCAATCTGGTCGCCGTCTATGTTCGCCGGCTGCGCGCCAAGATCGAACGTGATGGCGACTCACCGCGCCATATTATCACGGTGCGCAATCTGGGCTACAAATTCGTCGCCTGACTGCAACGTTCTTATGATGGAAAGCGCGTGGGAGTCATGCCACACTCATACGAACTCGCACAAACCTATGCGCCGCGTCCTGACTTTGAGGCACGTATTGCTGCCATCGCTCCGACGCCGGGCGAATTCTGCCGGCTTACCGGTCTGCCCTACGCCACCTATATGCGGATTCTACGGGTAGGACGGACCAGCAAACGAACGGCGCTGCGGATCGCCAGAATATACGCGCTGGTGAACGACCAGATCACGATCCGTGAAGCGCTTGATCTCCTGTTTCTGCCATGTCCTCGTGTGGTGATGGAGCCGATCCCCGGCACGAACCGCTTTCGCCGCCGCGTGGAAGACCCTTCCAGCAGTGCGCAATCGTCGATCAGCAGTTGTGCCGGTGAGTGATCTGGTTTCGGCGAGTCGCCCGATTGCCGCCAATCCGTTGGGGCAGGTCGCAGCCTCGTTGGGGCAGGTCTGAGACCTGCCCCGATGCCAGACCCACGGGCAGGTCTGAACCATCAAAACCCCACATCGCCGGTGTGCACGGCGTGCAGAACCCCAGCCGCATCGCGCAGCAGCAGCGTGCCGTCCGGGGCGACGTTCTCAGCGATACCGCGCAGTTCGCCGCCGGGTAGCGTGACGGTCACCATTTCGCCCATGCGCGCCAGACGCGCGCGCCAGGCAGCGAACAGCGCCCCGCGCTCCCCCGACTGAAGCTGAGCGTAGCGTTCATCGAACGTTGCCAGTAATGCTTCGAGCAGGGCAGTGCGAGCAATGCGTTGACCAGCCGCAGCACTGATGCACGTCGCCGTCTGTTGCAGGTTGCGCCCGTTAACCGCGCCGGCAGGCGCCTGGTTGACATTCACCCCGATCCCGACGATTGCCCACTCGATGGTATCACTGGTGACGCTTGCCTCCGTCAGGATGCCTGCGCTTTTGCGCCACTCGCCATTGACGAACAGTAACAGGTCATTGGGCCACTTAAGTTGCGCTGGCGTCGAAGCGACCTGCTCGACCGCCTCGCACAGCGCCACGCCGGCCATCATGGTCAGCGAGAATGCCTCGCCTGGCGGCAGCCAGACCGGGCGCAACAGGATTGATAGCAGCAACGCATTGCCATAGGGCGCCACCCAACTGCGCCCAAGGCGACCACGCCCCGCCAACTGTTCTTCCGCCAGTACGACCAACCCTTCCGGGTAGCCATTGCGCGCGCGGTCGCGGGCGATGTCGTTCGTCGAAGCCACGCGTTCATAGCGCATGAGCATAGCGCCGATAACGCGCGTGTCGAGCTGGCGTCGGAGTGCGATCAGATCGAGATCTTCAGGAAGCGGGCTCATCATTGTTCCTTCAATAGCGCGCCTTTCAGTATATCATGCATCGAGATGAGCGCCGTTGCGATTCTTGACCGTCGCTCTTGCCATGTGCTATACTCTGACACTGTACTGTAATCGTTGCAATTGCTTGACAAATGCTAGCTGCCTCTTATTTCCATGCTGGCAGCGGCTTCTAGCATAGAGGAGAGGACCCATGTCCCAGCAGCTACGCCTGGTCATTGCGGATGACGAGTCGATCATTCGGATGCACTTGAAAGAGACGCTGGTCGGTCTGGGGTATCTGGTGGTTGGCGAGGCAGGCGATGGCGTCAGCGTCATTAATCTGGCGCGCGAATTGCGCCCCGATCTTGTGATCATGGACATCCGAATGCCGAAACTTGATGGCATTCAGGCAGCCAAGGTCCTGACCGAAGAGAAGATTGCGCCGGTTCTGTTGCTGACCGCCTATTCGGATCGGGAACTGGTCGATCGCGCACGCGAGGCAGGCGTGGTCAACTATGTCGTCAAGCCCTTCCACGAAGGCGAACTGCTGCCTGCGATCGAGATTGCGCTGGCGCGCTACAACGAGTTCCGCGAGATGGATAAGCAGATCAACGATCTGAAGGAGACGCTGGAGACGCGCAAGCTGGTCGAGCGCGCCAAGGGCGTCCTGATGGACACGCAGGGTCTGAAGGAGCACGAGGCCTTCCGCAAGATCCAGCAACTCTCCATGAATACGCGCAAGTCGATGCGCGAAATCGCACAGGCTATTCTGCTGACGGCGCAGATCGAGAAGTAATGCCGCATTCGTGTCTGAGCCTGCTACGAGTTCGGGACCTGATGTTGATCCGCCGGCGGGCGCTGCACAGGGGAAGGCGATACGCCTGCTGCGTGCAGCGTTGCCGCATACGATAACTGTGCTTGTCGCTGTTGCGCTGACGCTGGGGATTCAGCGCCTTCTCCCCCCATCCGCCTCTGGTACGGTTCAGCCGACGGTGCAGGGCGTGTCAGTCACTCCGGTATCTTCTCCGCTGCCAACCGCCGATGCGTCGCCCACTGCTGGCGCTGCGCCCTCGCCGCAACCGACCGATGCGCCGCTGGCGGCTGCATTGACGCGCCAGGAGGTGATCGACCTGCGCGCGCAGGATGATCGCCTGTGGGCGGCGATCTACCTGATGCGCGCGCTCAACCATCTGGCGGATGCCGACGCATTGCTGCGCGTGAATGATCTTGCCCGCGTCGAGCAGACTCTGACCGCCATCGATGATGCGCTCGCGCAGGCGTATGCGCGCGCGGCCGATGCCGACCGTGACCCGATCGCGCAGATCCGCCGTGATATTGGAAGCATCCGCGAAGACCTCTACCTGCGACCGGAGGGGATGGACGCGCGCCTGGCGCGGGTGCGTCAGGCGATCATGACCCTGATCGAAGCGCGGCGCTGACGTCGGTGGAATGTTGCACGTTGAATGTGGGAAAGTGGAATGTAGGGGCGCGCGGCTGGCGCGCCCAGGCGCATGGAGTGCATTCGCGCGACGGTGCAGATTGCACGTTGCGCGTTGAAGGCGGCAGAGTGTAAGGTTGAAGGTGGCAGAGAAATCGGTACAGGTGATGTCCGGCGATCTAACCCCTGACTCCTAACCCCTACAGGTAAAGTCATGGCGCAACGCAGCATTCTGATTACCGGCGGTGCAGGGTTCATCGGGTCGCACCTGGCGGACGCGCTGATTGCGCGCGGCGACCGGGTAGCGATTATTGACGACCTCTCCACCGGCGCAGTGGCGAATATTCGCCATCTCAAAGGACACCCCAATTTCAGTTATACGCTCGACACGATTGCGAACGAAGCCGTTCTGGCCGAACTGATCGACGAGAGCGATGCCGTTGTGCATCTGGCGGCGGCAGTTGGGGTGCAACTGATCGTGCAAAGCCCGGTGCGCACGATCGAGACCAATGTGAACGGCACCGAACTGGTGCTGCGCTGGGCGGCGAAAAAAGGCAAGACCGTCCTGCTTGCCAGCACGTCCGAGGTGTATGGCAAGAGTGAGCGCACCCCCTTCGGTGAAGATGACGACCTGGTGCTTGGTCCTTCGACGATGGGGCGCTGGAGTTATGCCTGTTCCAAACTGCTCGACGAGTTTCTGGCGCTGGCGTACCACAAGGAGCGCGACCTCCCGGTGATCATCGCGCGCCTGTTCAATACCGTCGGTCCGCGCCAAACCGGGCGCTACGGCATGGTGCTGCCGCGTTTTGTGCGCGCTGCGCTGCGCGATGTGCCGTTGCGCGTCTATGGCGATGGTCAGCAAACCCGCTGCTTCTGCTACGTCGGCGACACGGTGCGCGCGCTGATCGCCCTGCTCGATCATCCCGAAGCCATTGGCAGGATCTTCAACGTTGGCAACCCGCAGGAAGTGAGCATCCTCGAACTGGCGCAGCGCGTGGTGCGTCTGGCAAACAGTTCATCGCCGATTGTGCTGGTGCCCTATGAGCATGCCTACGAAGCCGGGTTCGAGGACATGCGACGCCGCGTGCCGGATATTTCGCGCCTCACGGCGCTCACCGGCTTCCGCCCGACCCTCGATCTCGATGACATCATCCGCACAGTCATCGAGTATGAACAGGCGCACGGGACGTAGACCTGCGTGCTGAAATCCCTGCTCGGACCAGGCAATCTCATGGGAGGCTTGCATCCACTCTGCCCCTGCGGTGCGGTGGCTGAGAGAGGATACGCCGGTCGCGCCGGGATACTGCGGGCTGAAGCTCCGGCTGCGGGCACGCAAGCCCCTCCGGGGCTTGCAGGTTCTGAGCGAGGGCTTTAGCCCGCAGCTCAGAAGGCGCGCGACCCGGCGGCGCAGGTCTGCCACATTCAATACGAAGCCGCTCGCTCCCTGAGCTTGCCGCAAGGCGGGCGGCGGCATGCACCCTGAGCCTGTCGAAGGGTGCATGCTGCCGGTATGTCCGAATAGACGTTTGATCTCATCAGCCCGCAGTCTGTGCCGTGTTATCGTATGATATACTGGTGCTATGACAACGGCAGACGCCATTAAGACCGGTCTTACAGCACCAGCACCGGACGCTGACCTGTTCCGCTACGGGTGGCGTCTCGTGCCGCGCCCGACCCCCGACAATCCCCATCACCTGGAACAGGTTCCGCTCACGCTGGAGGATGTCCTGCATCCCGAAGTGGGAGACTTCATCGTGCACAGCGACCGCCACGAAACTGATCGGATGTACCTGACCGCCGTCCTGCGCGCGCGTCTGGAACCGGCTGGTATTGCGATTGTGCTGAGCGATGTGCGCATCGCCTGGGACGTGCCCGACCTGCGGGCGTACGGTCTGGATGTCATGGTCATTCCTGACATTCGTGAGCGGCGAAACTGGAGCACGTTCGAGGTGGCGGTTGAGGGTGCGCGTCCGGCGCTGATTATCGAAATTACCTCGCCGGAGACGCGCGCGAACGATCTGGAGATTAAGGTGGAGCACTATGCACGGGCTGGAGTGGCGCAATATGTGATTGTGGACGACGTGGCGGGACGAAGTGGCGAGCAAAGATTGCGGCTGCTCGACTATCGGCCGGCAGACAGACGCTACGTGGCGCATCCGATCGATGCCAGCGGGCGGGTGAGTCTGGTCATTGCCAGCCTGTGGTTGGGTGTGGAGGGCGATCACGTCGTCTGCTATGATGAGCAGGGTGAGGCGATTGGCGACTATGTAACGGTGGTGCGGCAGGCGGCAGAGGCGGAAGAGCGCGCGCGACGCGCCGAACAGCGCGCGCAACAGTTCGCGGAACGCGCGCGGCAGGAGGCGGCAGCCCGCGCCGATGCCGAAGCGCGGATGCGTGCGCTGGAGGCTGAACTGCGTCGTCTGCGCGGCGAGGAAAATGGACAATGAATGCTGCGTCGTCAGTCGAGTCGCTCGTTGCCTGGTGCAGGACGCGCGACATTGCGCTGTGTGTGCTGTTCGGCTCACAGGCGCGGGGGAATGCGCGCCCCGATAGCGATTACGACCTGGCGCTCAAGCCTGTTCGCGCGCCAGCGCCGCTTGATCGCATCGCCTGGCAGGTTGAACTCGAGGATCTGCTGGGTGCGAATGTCAGTCTGGTGCTGCTGACCCCCGTCACCGACCCGGTGCTGGGATGGGAGATCGCGCGCGACGGGCAACTTATCTACGAACGTGATCGCGGGTTATGGATGCAGGAACGGGCGCGTCTCTGGCATCTGTACAACGACGCGCTTCCATTCCGCCGCGCCCTTGCTGAGTCGCTGCGGCGCTACGCTGATGAGGTGTTGCGTGGCTCGTGATGTGTTGCTGCGCAAACTGGCATATCTCCGGCAGTTGCTTCGCGATCTGGCGCCATTTGAACAGAGGAGCCGCGCCGAGATCGAAGCGCATCACTACACCATCGAGCGTATTCTGGAATTGCTGGTTGGCGCAGCGGCAGACCTGCTGTTTCATATCCTGGCTGAGCGCGGACGGGCGCCGACCTCGTATCGAGACGCCTTTCGTCTGGCGGCGCAAGAAGGATTGCTGCCGGGCGATCTTGCGGGGCGTCTCCAGCAAGCGGCAGGGATGCGCAATGTTCTGGTGCATCTCTACGAAACGATCGATTATGATATTCTGTACGCCAGCATTGCGCCAGCCCTGCACGACTTTGCCCTGTTTATCGCCCTGGCGGAGAAGTGGGAAACGTTCGAATAGGAGAAGGTTGAAGGTGGTGCATTGCCGGTAGCGACGTTGCATCGCAACTTCTCCCAGGGAAAGGTTGCCGGTAGCGACGTTGCACCGCAACGTCTCGGTGTGATATACGCCCGCAGCGCAACGTCTCCCGTGATTGAAAATCAAAGGCGGTCGTTGCAGGAAGATTGCACATCGATGGGTAGGGGCGCCCCTGGGGATACAGGTTGCCGGTTACCGGCGGAAGATGGTTTTCTCTGCGCCTCTGGGGTGAATGAATTCAGGTGCGAATGGGCATAGGTTGGCGGTCGAAAGGATGCAAGCAACAAACGACCATGCAATTCACAATTCACGAAACGCCACTGCCCGGTGCAGTGATTATCGAACCGGTCTGTTTCCGCGATGAGCGCGGCTTTTTTTTGGAGTCGTGGAACTACCGCGATTTTGCGGCGCACGGCATCGAGATCGGCTTCGTACAGGACAACCACTCGCGCTCGGTGAAGAACGTGCTGCGCGGCTTTCACTACCAGGATATGACGGCGCCGATGGTGAAGCTGGTGCGCTGTACCCTGGGGAGCGTTCTCGATGTGATCGTCGATTTGCGGGTGGGTTCTCCTGCATTCGGGCGCTGGCACGCCGTAGAATTGACGGCGGACAACATGTTGCAGTTGCTGGTTCCGATTGGTTTCGGGCATGCCTTTCTCACCCTCTCCGATGTGGCGGAGATTCAGTACAAATGCAGCACATACTACACTCCCTCTGCGGAAGGGGTTATTGCCTGGGACGATCCCGACATCGGCGTTTCCTGGCCCGTAACCGACCCGATCCTCTCGCAGCGCGACCGGAAGGGAATGCGGCTGGCGGAATACCTCGCCCGACCGGCGTTCAGGTTTGCCGATGTTGAATGTCGGAGTTGAGTCGTCCGTTTCGGGCATCAGGACGCCCCAACTCCCCCTTCTCCCGCAGCGTGGGAGAGGGGCTAGGGGTGAGGGAAGTGGAGTGACGGGTGACAAGGAGTTCTGAACATCGCTGTGCCTTTATGGCTCTGTGTGATCATGTTTGAACGTCTCTAGCGCCGACTCTCCAGGAGCATGCGATTATGGCAGTTCTGATCTCTACCCGTCCTGAAAGCATTACCACATTTCTGAACCCGGTGATCCTGGCGCGCAAGTTGTGGCGGCATCGCGACCTGATCGTGCAACTGACGCGGCGCGAGATCGAAGGGCGGTACCGCGGCGCCTATCTGGGCATTCTGTGGTCGCTGGCGCATCCGCTGCTGATGCTGACGGTTTACACGCTGGTGTTCGGCGTCATCTTTCAGAGTCGCTGGCCCCAGGCGCGCACCGACAGCCTGGCGGATTTTGCGCTGATCCTGTTTGCCGGGTTGTCGGCATACTCCTGCTTCAGCGAAACCGTCGGTCGCGCCGCCGGCTCGATCGTCAGCGTGCCGAACTACGTCAAGAAGGTCATCTTTCCACTCGAAGTATTGCCGATCAGCATCCTCGGCGCGGCGCTGTTTCATATGGTGATCAGCGTCAGCGTGCTGCTCGTTGTCCATCTGGCAATCGGCGGCGGCATGCCGTGGACGGTCATCCTGCTGCCGCTGGTCAGTCTGCCGCTGATCTTCCTCAGCCTGGGGCTGGCGTGGTTCGTCGCCAGCCTTGGCGTCTATGTGCGCGATGTAGGGCAGGCTGTCGGGATCGTGCTGCAGGTGATGTTCTTTCTGACGCCAATCTTTTACTCGATTGACATGATCCCGGAGCCGTTCCGCACGCTGGTGCTGTTCAACCCGATGGCGCCGGTGACCGAGAATTTCCGCCGGGTGTTGCTGTGGGGGGAGTTGCCCAGTTTCCCCGGCACGCTGTGGTGGATTCTGGGGACCGGCGCAGTGATGATGCTGGGGCACGCCTGGTTTATGAAGACGCGCAAAGGGTTTGCGGATGTGTTGTGAAGGGTGGGAAGGTTGCAGGTTGAAGGTGGGAAGGTTGCAGGTAGCGACGCTGCAGCGCAACGTCTCGCAATGTTGAACGTTACACACGGGTGCATTGCGGGTTGTTGCTAAAACGCCCCTGACCCTTGAGGTCTCCGCCGTGGACCTGGCGGCGCCTGGGAATGTCTCTGGCAGAATGTCTGATGCGCTCGAATATAACGTTGCCCGTCGTCAAGGGTCTTGAAGGAACGAATCTCCTCGTCCCTCGACGTGAGGCGTCTGTTGTGAAACCGGTTGCGCCCGGGAATGTCGCCGGCGGCACGCCCCACATGCCCGGCGGCGAATCCCGCCGACCTTGAAGGTCGTGAGGCGGGTTGCCAGCCGCCGCTCGCGTGTGGTACGATCCGATCACGCCTCGTGGAGCACACGTGATGAGTCGTCAGTCAAACTTCGACCTGGCTGCCAGCCGGGAGTATCTCACGGCGCGCCAGGAGCGAGAGCGCCGGGTTGCGGAACAGCGGCGGCAGGCGGCGCTGCGCGCCATCCGCGCGGCGGCTCGCGCGGTTTTCCCGCGCTTTCCCGGCGTTCGCAGGGCGTATGTGTTCGGTTCGGCGCTGCATCCCGGGGCGATGCGCGCCGATTCGGACATCGATATTGCGATTGAAGGAGCGTTGTCTGCTGAGGGATACTTTGCCCTCTGGCGCGATCTGGAGCATGCTGCCAGCGACCGGACGATTGACCTGGTGGAACTGGATCGGGAGGTGCGTTTTGCCGACCGTGTGCGCAAGGAAGGGATGCTGATCGATGAACGCCCGGTTCCAGACGTTGAAAGCGGAGATTGCAGCCGATCTGAACGCGATCGCTGAAATCTACAGCGCATTGGTTGCGTATGGCGACCGGTTGACCGATAATGAACGCATCATCGTCGCGGCGTATTACCTGCACGATCTGTATTGCGCCTTCGAGAGCATCTTTCAGCGCGTCGCCGAGGTCTTTGAAAACCACATCTCCAATAAGGGCGGATGGCGCGCTGAGTTGCTGCGCCGAATGACGCTGGACATCGAGGGAGTGTGACTGCGGTTGCTGAGCGATCAGGCATACGAAGCCTGGATGAACTGTGGCGTTTCCCGCATCTCTTCCGTAGTGCGTATCGCCAGTGCCTGGACGCCGAACGTCTGGCGCTGGTCCACTGCGAGGCTCAGAAGCTGGAGCGCGTTTACCAGGCTGACATTGAGCGATTCCTGGCGTTCCTGGATACCCCCTTGTCCAGGTTGAGGGCGAATGAAATGCGGTGCGCACCAGGACACGGATTTGCACGGGTTGGGCTGGACAGGGACCAGGAAACGAATTCGATTCAGGCGCAGGCTCGATAAGAACTGCTTCAGATGGCAGAAAGAGACACCACGATGGCGCCAGCCGACTCATCAGATGTCCGGCATCTTTTACAGCAGCGGCGCATAGCCCATCGACAGGCGCTGCGGCAGGAGGCTGAACGTTTGGCGACAGAGGCGGCGGCGCTCGGGGTTCAGCGAGTCATCCTGTTCGGTTCCCTGGTGCGGGACGAGGACGGTTTGATGAGCGACCTGGACGTGTTGATCGTCTGGGACACGCCGCTCAATTTTCTGGAGCGCACGGTGGAGTTGTACCGTCGTCTCCAGCCGCGTGTTGCGACCGATCTGCTGGTCTACACTCCAGCCGAGATGGAAAGGATGGCGCATACCCCGCTGGTGCGGCGGGCGCTGCAGGAAGGACGGGTGTTGTATGAGGCGTGATGCGCGGTCGGAAGGGTTGCGCTGGCTGGAACAGGCGGAAGCGGATCGGCATGGCGCTCAGTTGCTCTTCGATGGAGCAAGTTATCACCTGTCCTGTTTTGTTGCGCAGCAGATCGCTGAAAAGGCGATCAAAGCCTTTCTTTACGCCCGGGGTGAAGATCTGGTCATCGGTCATTCGGTGGAGGCGCTCTGCCGTTGGGCGGCCACATTCGACGCCGACTTCGAGCAACTGCGAACGAGGTGGCGCCGCTGGACGGCTACTACATTCCAACCCGCTATCCGACTGGTCTGCCGGATAGCATCCCGGCGCGGGTGTATACCCGGGCTGCGGCTGAAGAGACGTTGCGACTGGCGGATCAGACCCTGCGTCTGGTGCAGCGGAAGCTGCGCGGCGGACAGGCGACCGGATAGGTCGTCTGACAGAACCATCGAGATCATCCGCCAGGACCCTTGAGGTCGGGCAACGTTGCGGGCAGGCGCGGGGGATATGCCGCACGCCTCTCGTCTCCGTTTGACTCCCATCTCAACCCGTGCTATTATCGCGCCTCGCAAACGATAGACATAAACGAGCGCAACCGCAGGCAGAGGAGAGAGCGCCTCCTTGAGGCGCAATCTGATATGGTCGTTCGAGCTCCAGACTTCATCCCCCAGGAAGCAGCGCCGCTCCCCGCGCCAGCCGACGACGTGGTGATCAGCGTCCAGAACGTCGGCAAGATGTACCGCATCTACGATCAGCCGCAGGACCGCCTGAAACACATGCTGCTCTGGCGCTTCGGCAGGCATTACGGGCGCGAGTTCTGGGCGCTGCGGAACGTCAGTTTCGAGGTGCGGCGCGGCGAGACGGTGGGGATCATCGGGCGCAATGGGAGCGGCAAGAGCACGCTGCTCCAGATCATCGCCGGCACGCTGGCGCCGACCGAGGGCGAAGTGCGGGTGAAGGGGCGCGTGGCGGCGCTGCTGGAACTTGGCAGCGGCTTCAACCCGGAGTTCACCGGGCGCGAGAATGTCTACCTCAATGGCACGATCCTGGGGTTGAGCCGCGACGAAATCGACGCGCGCTTCGATGACATTGCCGCATTCGCGGATATCGGCGAGTTCATCGATCAGCCGGTGAAGTTCTACTCCAGCGGTATGGTGGTGCGGCTGGCGTTTGCGATTTCTGCATGCATTGATCCTGATGTTTTGATTGTTGATGAGGCGCTGGCGGTGGGAGATATCGCGTTTCAGGCGCGTTGCCTCGATAAAATCAAACAATTGACCGATCGCGGCGTCACCGTGCTGTTCGTTACTCACGACACCGGGACGTTTCAGAATCTGTGCAGTTATGGTCATCTGCTGCATCATGGGCGATTGTTCAGCAGTGGACGCCCGGCGCAGGTTGCAATGCAGTACTACGAATTGGTGCGCGAGGAAGAGCACGCGCGTCAGCGCATTGCCGCCAATCCCGAGCGGGCTGATGATGTTCGGGCGGAACAGCAGCGCCGTCAGGAGGCTATTCGCGGCAAAGGAGCGACGGGAGAGTATCGGTTTGGCACAGGCGCTGCGCGGATCGTCGATTACTGCATTCTGGACGTAGAAGGACGCGAAACCTCCACCCTGTATGTCGGCAAGCCCTTTCGTGTCGTAACGGCTATCGAGTTCTATGATTATGTCGAAAACATTGCGATTGGGATCATGTTCCGCAATGCGCAGGGGCAGAACCTTATGGGGATGCATTCCTACCTGGAGCATCGCGTCAATTTTGGTCCGCACGATGCTGGCGACCGTCTGGAGATTGGCTGTGAACAGACGATGCTCCTCAACCCCGGCGACTATCTGCTCCACATCAGTATTTCCGATTGCCGCAGCGATTACGATTTTACCAGCCTCGACTATCGCAGCGATCTGGCGAAAGTGACAGTTGTCGGCAAATCGCTCGGGTATGGATTGGTTCATACAACGCCGCTGTTCTGGACTGGCGACAGCACCCCGGTGCAAACCTGGCAGAGCATGGCGTGGAAATCGTGGCAGGAGTGGACGCTGGAGCATTGCAGGACGCTGACGCCCAATGCGCGTCGCATTCTGGAGATTGGCGGCCAGGGCGCGGAACTGGCGCCGTTTCTCGCTGAAGGGGATCGTCACCTGACCACGCTGAACTTTCCAGCGGACGACATCTGCCGACCAACGCCGTACCCTGATGGTGCATTTGATCTGATTGTGTGCAAGATGACTTTCGAGCATCTGTACGATCCTTTTGCCGCTGCTGCTGAAATCACCCGCCTGCTGGCGCCGGGTGGAGTGGTGCTGCTGTCAACCGTCTGGTCGTGGCGCTACCATACAGCGCCGGGATTTGATGATTACTGGCGGTTTTCGACTGCCGGTCTGGCGCAACTCTTTCCGCGCCTCTCTATTATCGAAACCGGATATGACCTGGAAGATCGTCGGAAAGATTGTCGTCTCGATGGCGTGCCGGTTGATGAACTCGGCGGATGGCGCGAACACTGGTACGTGTATCTTGTTGCGCGCAAGCCGGTTCTCGATATTCCCGCAGCGACTGCGGAAGTATCGTATCGTTTCCCGCGCTGCGTCTTCGACTATACGCTCGATGATGTCAAACGAACGTATGAAGCAATCCTCGCCGCGCCTGAGTTACAAGCGCGTATCGACGAGATCATGCGCCATACGAATGAAGAAACGCAGGCGTTGCGCATTGCCAGCGGCGTCGAGGAGGAACGCGCCTGGCCCAGCGATCCTCGCTTCATGGCAATCGGGTATCACCGGATGATGCTGGGACGGTATGCATTCGCTGGCGCAATGTTTTGCCGTGGCGCAGAAGTGCTCGATACCGGCTGCGGATTGGGTTGGGGGGCGTTTCTGGCGGCGCATTTTGCGCGCAGCGTGACCGCTTTTGATCGCGATCCGCGCCTGGAGTCGTTCTGTCGCGCGATCTGGCCCGCCACAAACATCGCCTGGCGCACCGGTGATATGCGCGATCTGTCGTTTCTCGGCGATGCGCGCTACGATGTGGTGCTGGGAATGGAGATCATCGAGCACTTCACGCGCGAAGACGGCGAACGTTACCTCGACGAAGCGGCGCGGGTGTTGCGTCCTGGCGGCGTTTTCGTGGGGACATCGGCGTTTCCGACGAATGACGACGAAGCGCAGGCGATGGCGGCGTCCAACCTCTACCATCTGCATATTTTCACACGCGATGAGATGCTCGATCTGCTCCGCCGGCGCTTCAGCAATGCGACAATCATCGGCAACTGGATGATTATTGCGGTGAGATAAGAGCATGGCCGAGCGCGTACATCCGGACGATCCAGCGTTTCGCGGAACAGTCTATGAAGAGCGGTATGCGTTCTGCCTGCCGTTCGTGCAGCGGCGCGATGTGCTCGATGTTCCCTGTGGAACCGGTTGGGGGAGCTCGTTGCTGTCAGGGTATGCTTCTCTGACCGGTCTTGACATCGACCGCGCCGCTATCGACTATGCACGCGTGCACTACTCTGGCATCCGGTTTGTCGAAGGGGCGATGCAGAGCCTGCCCTTCGATAACCATCAGTTCGATACGGTTGTCTGTCTGGAAGGTCTGGAGCATGTCGCTCTGAGTGATGCGCAGCGTTTTCTGCGGGAAGCGCACCGCGTCCTGCGCCCTGGCGGGACGATCATTGTGACGGCGCCGCTGCTGCGCGATGGCAAACATTCGTTAAATCCGCACCATCTCTACGAATTCACTGCCGATGAGTTGCGCGCCCTGCTCGCGCGCTATTTTGATTCGCTCCATTGGGAAACGTTTCAGGGCGGCGACAGCCCTGAAGCGCGGTTTGTCGGGCAGCGCAGGGAACAGCCTGATGAGAAGGAAGTCGAGCGCGTGACATCAACGGAGATGTTCGATCGCGTCTATGAGTGGACGCTTTCGCTCATTGGCGAATATGGCGTTCGTTTCACCGCCGACGGGGAAGAAACGCTGATCGCCACCAGTTGTGCAGTGTTGATTCTGGAAGGAATCAATCGGTTACAGCACGTTCCGCCTGCTCTTCGTGAGCGGTGGATGGCATATCTGCGGGAATGTCAGCGCTCCGATGACGGGCTGTTCGTTGATCCGCTCCTGGAGCGTTTTCCCGTCGCTAGCAACGATCACGATCTGGAATACTTGCTGGACCAGACCACGTATTTTGCGCTTCAGGCGCTCGATGCACTTGGCAGCGCGCCCCGGCATCCGATCAGAGTGCTTGATCGCTGGTCCACTCCAGAAACGTTTGTTGCGTGGCTGAAAGGGCTGGACTGGTCGAACGCCTGGCTGCAGAGCAATCGGGTGATGTTTGCGCTTGCGTTCCTGGTGTATGCCGTTGAGCACGATCAGGAACCGGGCGCAGCGTCGATCGTTCATGCCGCGCTCGACTGGCTCGATGCCGTGCAGGATCAGGAGACCGGCACATGGGGACGGAAAGACGGTTCGTCATTGCTCAACAGCATGGCGGCGACGTACCACTTTTTGCCATTCTACGAGCATCTTCAGCGTCCCATCCAACGCCTGAACAATCTGATCGACGCCACACTTGCACTTCAGCACGCGGATGGTTTGTTTGGCGCAGGACCAGGCGGCGGCGCCTGCGAAGACCTCGATGCCATCGGCGTGCTGGCAATGGCGACCCGTTACTCCGATCATCGCGCTGATGAAGTCAGGCGCGCGGTTCTGCGCGCCTTCTGGGGATTGTGGAATGCACAGAATGATGATGGCGGCTTTGGCTATGCTGTGCGCACCGACGACCAGACCTATCGCTTCAGCAACTGGGCAGCCATGGAGTGCCGTCTGCGAACCAGCGATGTCTGGTCCACATGGTCGCGTCTGGTCGCGCTTGGCACAATCCGGCGCTGGTTCCCCGACGATACGCCAGCACTGCCGACGTGGCGCTTCCGTCGCCTGCCAGGACTCGGATATGATCGTATCACCCATGCACTCGATGATGCAGAGCGTGCGCGCCTGAGCGTATGGCTGCGTTCACTGCCAGCAGTTGATGCGCCAGGTGACGCTGCGCCGCGTGTCAGCGTCGTCATTCCCTGCTACAACCTGGGGCGCTACCTGTATGAAGCGTTGAGTTCCGCCTTGCGGCAGACCGTGCAACCGATAGAGGTCATCGTGATCGATGATGGCTCGACCGATGACTATACGCGCCTGGTGATCGATGCGATCTCCCATCCGTGGGTGCGCGTCATGCGCCAGGAGAATCGAGGGCTTGCCGCTGCGCGCAATGCAGGCGTCCATGCTGCGCGCGCTTCGTTCCTCTGCTGCCTCGATGCTGATGATCGGCTCCATCCCGAGTTCTTCGCACGCGCGTTGCTGCTGCTGGAGTCTGATCCCGGCATTGGTTTTGTCACCTCGCATTATCGTGAATTCGATGGACGATCGGGGTTAGTGGCATATCCCACCTGTACGTTTCCTGAGATGCTGGTCATCAATCGTGCAATGGTTTCGTCGCTGTTTCGCCGTGAAGCCTGGGAGCGGGCGGGCGGGTACTGCGAAACGTTGAGTGGCATGCACGATTGGGATCTCTGGATTGGGATGCTCGAGGCTGGCTATCGGGCAGAAGTCATTCCAGAGGTGTTGTTCGAGTATCGGGTGCGTCCCGGGTCAATGTACGCTACGACCAGCAAACCAGAGCATTATGCGACGCTGGTGAGGCGCATTCTCGAGCGCCATGAGGATCTGTATCGCCACTGGTGGCGCGACATCATCACGTTGTACGCACACGACCACGCGAGTCTGGCAGTCTATGCGGCGGGACAGGCCAGGCTGGCGCATCAGCGCGGATTAAGCAGCAATCCTGCCATTGGTGAGTGGCAGCGCCTGGCGGAGGAGCGCGCGGCGTGGATTGCGGAACTCGAAGCGGCGCGCGACTACCACGCACAGCAGGCGGAGAACTGGCAGCGCCTGGCGGAGGAGCGCGCGGCGTGGATTGCGGAACTCGAAGCGGCGCGCGACTACCATGCACAGCAGGCGGAGAACTGGCAGCGCTTGGCGGAGGAGCGCAAGACGGAACTTGAACGATTGCAGCGCATATATTCAGATTCCGCGCAGCCGCGCGGCGTTGCGCCGCCTGGTGCATCGTAAACGGGCGACAACGATATGACGCGCGTCAGTATCATTATCACCTGCTACAATCTCGGAGAATACCTGCCCGAAGCGCTTCAAAGTGCGCTTGCTCAGACGCATCCTGATCTTGAAGTGGTGCTGATCGACGACGGCTCGACCGATCCTGCGACGATCAGGGTCCTGGATGGCCTTGCGCCGCATCCGCGGCTGCGCGTCTTTCGCACCGCCAACCAGGGCGTGGCGCGGGCGCGGAATTATGGCATTACTCAGGCGACCGGCGATTATATCCTGCCGCTCGATGCGGATGATCGCATCCACGCGGACTACGCCGCGCGGGCAGCAGCGATTCTCGATGCCAATCCCGACGTTGCCTTTGTGGGGTGCCATTATCGCACCTTTGATTTGCGCCAGGTCGAGTATCGCCCGGCGGCGTACCGCCTGCCTGAGATGCTGGTCGAGAATGTGGTTCCGATCTCGTCAATGTTCCGCCGCAGCGCCTGGGACGAAGCGGGTGGGTACTGCCCGGAGCTGAACAGTATCGAAGACTGGGACCTGTGGATCTGCATGCTGGAGCGCGGTTGGCGGGGCGAGGTCATTCCGGAAATACTGTTTGAGTATCGCGTGCGCCCGAATTCCAATCTGTCGCATATCCGCAAGCCGGAGGTGTACCAGCAGCGCATGCAGCTGTTGTACGCCCGCCATGCCGGGCTGTTTGAGCAATACCGGGCCGAAGTTCTGCGATTGAAGGATCTTCAGTTTGCTCATCAAATCGCCTACGCGCACTGGCTCGAAGAACAATGTCGGGAGTGGCAAAAAGTTGCCGAGGAACGTCTCGCCCTGATTGGACAGCACAATAGTGCGCGCGAGCGACACCGCGCTTGGTGGCTGATGCAGATCCGGCGGGTGCAACGGGTGCTGGACGCCCATCCCGACCCGGTCAGTCGCGCCAGGGCATTGACTGCAGGAGGATGGCGGGTGCTGCGGCGTAGGTTGATGCCGTATATGCGGCGAATCACTGCGAGGCAAAAAATGTCAAGGTAGTCTGAGCGCCTGGCTATCGTCTCAACGTACGATTCCAATGCTTAGGGAAGCCATCGTGATCGATAACGAACGATTATCACGAAACGTTCAACATTTCGACGCTATCGCCGGGAATATCTACGATGAGAGCATCCCGGCTCATGTCATGCGGCACCTGACGCGGCGACGTGTGAATGTCGTCCGGAATGCCATGCGGGCGGGACGTGTGCTCGATGTTGGTTGTGGCACCGGACGCTTCCTCAGCGCACTCCCGAGAGACACATATCAACGCTACGGCATTGATGTGTCCGAAGGTATGATCCGGGTGGCGCAAGGGAGGAATTCTGCATTACAGTGCTGTGTTGCGAGCGCTACCGCGCTTCCATACAAAGATGAGTGTTTTGACGTTGTGTTCTGTGCCGCGGTGTTGCATCACATTGCTGATCCTGCGGCAGTTCGGCAGGCGATTGGGGAGATGATCCGTGTAACACGAACTGGCGGCGTTGCCATCATCTGGGATCACAATCCGTTGAATCCCTATTGGCCATTGATTATGCGTCGTGTGCCGCAGGATACGGGAGATGAACGCTTAATTCCCCAACGTGAAATCGCCTCCGCGCTCGATGTGACAAGCGGTATTTACCCTCTCGAAGTGCGCTGGCGACGCATGACATTTATACCTGACTTCGCTCCTGAGCGGAGTATGCCAGTACTTCGGTGGGTGGAACAGATCCTTGAACAGATGCCTCTTGTTCGTCATTTGGCTGCCCATAATGTCGCTATTGTTCGCCGTCTATCAGGGTAGAAGGAAAAGAAAGGACAGACAATGTGGGAAGGTAAAACCGTTTCGGTCATTCTGCCGACATACAATGAGAGGGATTCTATCCGTCAATGTATTCAGGATTTCTTTGATACTGGTTTGGTGGATGAAGTAGTTGTTGTGAATAACAATGCCGCTCTTGGAACGAATGAAGAGGTGATGAAGACCCAAGCACGCCATGTATTTGAGAAACGTCAGGGATATGGTTATGCGATCCAGCGTGGGCTTGCCGAAGCAACTGGAGATATTCTTGTGATATGTGAACCAGATGGCACATTTCGCCCTAAGGATATTTTACGATTTTTGTCATATGCTGACGAGTTTGATGTCGTCCTTGGAACCAGAACGACGCGTGAGTTGATTGGTGAGCGGGCCAATATGGGCTTTTTTCTAAGGTGGGGTAACTGGGCGGTTGCGAAAATGATTATGCTGCTGTTCAATACTACAAGCCTGAGTGATGTCGGTTGCACCTTCCGTCTTTTGCATCGTCATGTGTACGAACAGATATATCCATATTTCTCAGTCGGAACTTCCCATTTTGGGGTTGAGATGATGCTTATTATTTTTATGCGTAGATTTCGTACTATTGAAATAAGCGTTAATTATTTGGAGCGAGTCGGTGAATCCTCGGTCACCGGTGATCTGCGGAAAGCAGTATTGCTAGGTCTGACGATGATTGCCTTCACACTTCGCTTCTACTTGCTACACGCAATATTGCGTCGAGATATTCCTCAGCATAACGGAGTGCATGTTACGGTAAAACGGACATAAATTTATCGCTTCTAGGGAAATATAATGCTCGACTTTACGATAATTCACAAGAACGCGCGATATTTGTTGCCTTCATTTCAAAAATCGCTTTACGTTGTGGTTGTGTCAGTTATGTTATTTATGATGGTCTCTGTTGTCTATCCTTCGTTGAGTAAGCCTTATATCATGGATGAAATGGAGTATCCCTCAGTTGCGCGTGCGATTGCGGAAAGTGGTCGTCCTGTCTATTATCGAGGGGAAATGCTTCCAAATAATGTCGGATTATGGCATCCTCCATTATATATTGTCTGGTACGCCACCTGGTTCAAACTATTTGGCTCTTCTGTTGAATCGGGTCGTATCTTTGGCTTGTTCAATGCGTGTCTGACGCTAATTGTCATAAGTGTCTTTATCTGGTATCGTCAACGTGATCTTGAGAGTGGATCAAACCCGTCGCTACGACTGGCGGCTTTATTAGTTGCATCGCTGATATCGATAACATCACCATTGTTTGTGAACGGCTCTTTACTTCCTGATATTGACACACACATTCTCCCGTTTCTAATAACGGTATTCTTGTTGCTTATTTTCGAGTTGCGTTGCAAAAATCTATCTAAATTTCTTTACTGGTCTGTTCTCGTGTTTGGATTGATTTTTCTGATTTATGCAAAGTTAACGACGGTTGTATTGATAATCCCGGTTCTTGTTGTGTTTGAGTTTGTTAAGTTGATAAGCGAGAGAGCTATATTTATCGTCAAGATGAAATGGGCTCGAGGAGAAGGAGGGGTGCTATCCAGGTATCATCGTATCATGGTTATGATATCTCCAGGCCATCTGAGGATTGTCTTTCTTCGCCTTTTTTGTGTTATCGGTGCATTTCTGGTCGCCCTGACTCTGTTTTTTGCTAGTTGGTTTGTTATAGCCAATCTCTGGGGCGTTGATTATCGATATCCATTTACATATCTCGGTCAATCTGCGAATAACCCTTTGAACTTTGCGGGATCTAACAATATATTGTTAGTTCTTTCTGTCGTCCTGTCGGATATACGTTCGCATTTCAGTTATGCCGTTCAGTGGATCGGGTTGCCCGCTCTGACACTGGTGTTTATTCTCATAGTGCGAGAGTTTCGTTTTGACCGTCAAGGAATTCTTTGTCGTGCCGAACGTGTTGCTCTTTTGACTTTCTTTCTTGTGTTGCTATTCATGTATCTCGTTTTGCGACCCGCTCCTTTCGCTTTTCCGAAGTATTGGCCGCCTCTTGTCCCAGTTCTTACAGTGCTTACTGCAGACTTGTTGCTGACTCTGAAAAGTAATCGTCGCTTCTTGCTGGTGCTGGCTTCAATCTTTGCCGGAATAATAGTCTATCAGGTATATGTCTGGATCAATCCTGTCATAGCTGGAAGGGATTTTATCCTCGCCATCTATACTGATTGGCCGAAGGAACCGCTGATTTACGCCTGGCAAATATGGCCGCTGGCAGCAGCACTGGCGTTGGCAGGCATTGTTGCGTCTTTGACACGACAGCCTCTACGTGTGACGTTCGCAGTGGCTGCCGTGACGGTTACACTGGGATGGCAGGTTAATGTAATATCACAACAAATGCGGGCGCCATATTCGACAACATATATGTATGGTGAACAGTCTATCCAGAGGGTTGTTGATTATCTCAGGCAAACTCTGCCCGATGGCGCTATTGTTATTGCTCCCAAGGATGTGGGATATATGTTGCAAGACCGCTGGCGATACATCGAACTCTATGATGCCGATCCACGACCATATCTCGATGTGCCTGGTGTTCATGCGCTCGTTATGCGCACGAACGACTACTACGGGAACACAATACGCGATACGCCTGATATCGCAGTGGCCGTTGCCGAACGTTTTGAACCGTTTACGACTATTGGCAATTTTGCAGTATTGATCCGCAAAACCTGAGATACGAGCGTCTGAAGCGCTGTCGGAAAGGAAAGGGCATGCAAAAGTACGCCCCCTGGACACGGCTCAAGACGTTTATGGCACTGCGTACTTTCTTGTTGCTCTGCGCATCGGTGGGCATGAGTGTTGTGTTGGCCATGGCTTTCCTTCAGCGCGTGGTATCAAGCAGTGATTGGTTTGCTCTGACATGCGGCGACCCACTAAATATGGGTTCTCTCACGGGAAGTCCTAAAGAGCCTTTTTATGTTGACGATCTATCACGAATCGTTGAGGCTGTTCAAGAGTTCTAGTCCATCCATTGCTATATTCTGCACGCTCTGCTATTGGAGCCTTGCCCATGACCCATCCACCCTCCATCCTCGTAACCGGCGCCGGCGGATTTATCGGCAGCCATCTGGTTGAGACGCTTGCCGCGCGGGGCGACCGCGTTCGTGCGTTTGTGCGCTATAACGGGCGCGGTGATGCCGGACTGTTGCGCGATCTGCCGGAAGAAGCGCGCGCGCGGGTCGAAATCGTCTTCGGTGATCTGCGTGACAGCCACGCCGTTCGCGAAGCGGCGCGCGGCGTCGATACGATTTTTCACCTCGGTGCGCTGATTGCGATCCCCTACTCCTATGTCCATCCGCGCGAAACAATCGAGACCAATGTTATCGGCACGCTCAATGTGCTCGAGGCGGCGCGCGTGCATGGCGTGCGTCGCGTGGTGCATACCTCGACCAGCGAGGTGTATGGCACGGCGCGCTTTGTGCCGATTACTGAGGATCATCCGTTGCAGGGCCAGTCGCCGTACTCAGCCAGCAAGATTGGCGCCGATAAACTCGTCGAAAGTTTTTATCTGTCGTTCGGTCTGCCGGTGGTGACCGTGCGCCCGTTCAATACCTACGGTCCGCGCCAGTCGGCGCGCGCGGTCATTCCGACGATTATCACGCAGGCGCTGACGCGCTCTGTCGTGCGCCTTGGCGATCTCCGCCCGACCCGCGATCTCAACTTCGTCAGCGATACGGTTGCCGGTTTCCTGGCGGCTGCTGAACGGGATCAGGCGGTCGGGCAGGTTATCAATCTGGCGAACAATGACGAAATCAGCGTCGGTGAACTGGCAGAGAAGATCATTGCCCTGATCGGACGTTCGGTTACCATCGAAGTCGATGAGTCGCGCCTGCGGCCCGAGTCGAGCGAGGTCTTCCGGTTGCACGGCGATAACCGGCTGGCGCGCGAGTTGCTTGGGTGGACGCCGCAGGTGGATCTCGATGAGGGGTTGCGTCGCACGGTCGAATGGATCGCCCGGCATCTTGATCGCTATGACCCTTCGCGCTATCAGGTGTGAATATGAAAGCAGTCATTCTTGCAGGCGGACGCGGTACGCGCCTGGCGCCATACACGACGATCCTGCCCAAGCCGCTGATGCCGATTGGCGATAAGCCTATTCTCGATATTGTCATCCGCCAGTTGCGCCACTATGGCTTTACCGAGATTACGCTCGCCGTCGGCTATCTGGCTGAGTTGCTGATGGCGTATTTTGGTGATGGCGAGCGCTTTGGCGTTACCATCCGCTATTCGCGTGAGGAACAACCGCTCGGCACCGCCGGACCAATCGCGCTGGTCGATGGTCTGGACGAACCCTTCCTGGTGATGAATGGGGATGTGCTGACAACGGTTGATTTTGCGGGATTGATGGCTTTTCATCGCAAAGGAGACGCCGCTGCAACGGTGTTGACCTATCCGCGTAGTGTGAAGATCGATCTTGGCGTCATCGAGTTCGATGCGTATGATTGTCTGACGCGCTATATCGAGAAGCCGACTCATCACTACCACGTCAGCACCGGCATCTATATCTTCGATCCACGGGTGCGATCCTATATTCCACGTAATCAGCGGCTCGATCTGCCTGATCTGCTGCAAGAAATGATGGCGCGCGGCGAGAAGGTGCGCTGTTACCGTCCCGATATCTACTGGCTCGATATCGGTCGCGTCGATGATTACCAGCAGGCGGTCGCCGATTTTGAACGGTATCGTGAACGGTTTTTACCCTTCGAGCGAGAATGATGCGTCTGCTGATCACCGGCGCCTCTGGTTTTGTCGGGCGCCATATGGCATCCTATGCCGCGATGCATGGCGCAGCCGTATTCGGCATCAGTCGGCAGATTGAAACAAATGTGGACATGACCATGCTTGTTGCCGATCTGAATAATGCTGCGGCAACAGTGCACGCTCTGGAGACAGCGGCTCCGGACGCGATCATCCACCTGGCGGCGCGCACGCCGGCAAATAACCCGGCTCTGGCATTGCGTGACTGGTTGACTGAAACGCCGATCGCCACGCTGAACCTGCTCGAAGCGGCGCGTAGTTTCTGCCCTCAGGCTGCTATCCTGGTCGTCAGTTCTTCGGCAGTGTATGGTCATGTTCCCGTCGAACGGCTGCCGATCATCGAGGATTACCCGCTGCAGCCCGCTACGATGTATGGCGTGAGCAAAGCTGTGCAGGAATTGCTGGCGCTGCGTTATGCGGCTGAGTGCGGGATGCGCATCGTGCGCGCCCGTCCGTTCAATCTGGTTGGGCCTGGCGAGCCGCGCGCCATGCTCACCAGTACGCTGGCGGCACAGGTGGCGGCAATTGTTCAGGGAAAGCAGTCGTCAGTTGTGCGTATGCGTCATCGGGCGACCAGCCGCGATTTTATCGATGTGCGCGATGCAGTCGCTGCGTACTGGGCATTGCTGGAACATGGCGAGCCTGGAGGCGTGTATAATGTCTGCTCTGGCACAGCAACGCCGATTGGAGAAATTGCTGAGCGACTATTGTCTCTCGCGGGCGTCGATGCGCGGATCGAAGAGACCGGTTCGCATACCTCTGGCGATATCCTGGCGCAGGCAGGCAGCGCTGAGCGTCTGAGAGCCGCAACCGGATGGCAACCACGCTTCGATCTCACAAGCAGCCTGCGCGATCTGCTCATAGCGTTGATGCCATGACACAGATTGACCATCAACGAGATCCGTGTGCGCCATTGAATGATGTGGCCGTAACGCCGGAAGTCCTGGTCGTGACTCGCCTGACGACTGGCGCTGATCTTGCACCACAGGTTGCGTCATTGCAGGCGCAGTCGCTGCGCACATGGCAATGGGCGATTGTGTGCTCGCCACATCTGCGGGAAGCCCTGCACCCTCTGCCAACCGATCCGCGGGTGTGTCTCCTGGAAGAGGAATCGGCTGCTGGCGACACGGCCGTGCGTGTGGTGCGCGACTCGACCTGCCCTTTTGTCTGTAATCTGAGCATCGGCGCCGTCATTGCGCCGACGTTCCTGGAAAAAGCGGCGTGGGTCCTGGGCGCAAATGCTTATCTTTCCTGCTGTAATGCACAGGCGACCGGCGAGGACGGGAGCGTCTGGCCGTATGGCTTCGAGCAGGGTGAGCGTTTTCTCGAGATGAACTTTGCTGGCGCCACGGCGCTCTTCCGGCGCGAAGACGTGATGGCAACAGGACTGTCGCTTCCAGCCGATGATGATGAGTCCTGGGAGTTCTGGCTGCGTCTGGCTGAGCGGGGACGGTGGGGATATACGATTCGGGAGCCGCTTATCCGATATCAGCGTCACCTCTCGAATACGCCATTTCGTTCGGACGATCCCTCGCGCTATACTGCGCAACGTGACCGTCTGCGCGCACGCTATGGCGCGCTGCGCGGTCGCTTCCCACCGGCAAGATTGCCCGATGCGCAACCGTTCGAAGCAATTGATTGCGCACAGTTTCTTTCCAATAGTCGGAGAGTCAGGGCAGACGCCCAGAATGTTCTGATCATTATGCCATGGTTCGTTGTTGGTGGCGCCGAGCGCGTTAATCTCAACCTGGTGGAGTATTTGAAACGCAGGAGCATCGAGGTCAGTGTCGTAGCAACCCTGCGCAATCAAAAGCATCCCTGGATAGCAGAGTTTGAGCGGTTTACGCCGGATGTCTTTGTGCTCGACCATTTCTTGCGGCTTCCTGATGTTCCTCGTTTTCTTGTACACCTTATCCGATCACGCAATATCGATACGGCGATTCTATCGAACAGTTATCTGGGATATCAGTTACTTCCGTATCTGCGTGCTCATTGTCCTGATACGGTGTTTGTTGATTTCATTCACTCATACAACGACGATTGGAAGAATGGTGGCTATCCTCGGGCAAGCGTTGGATATCAAACCCAGATCGATTTGACGATTGTCACCGGCGCCCATGTCAAACGCTGGATGGAGGCGCGTGGCGCCGATCCGAAACGTATCGAAGTATGCTATACCAATGTCGATACCGATTACTGGCGTCCTAATGCAGAGCGCCGCGCTCGCACACGGTCGATTCTTGGGCTCGCCGATGATGACATGTTGATTGTGATGATTGGCCGTCTGGCGCGAGAAAAACGTCCGCATCTCTTTGCGCCGATTATGGCTGCGCTGCAACGCCGTACACGCTCCCGTTTTATGGCGCTGGTGTTGGGCGATGGCGCCGAGCGCGGACAGGTCGATCGGCAAATACGCGAATTACGGTTGAATGATGTGATGCGCACTCTGGGTCGCATCGGAGATGATGAGATTTTTGATTATCTTGCCGCTGCCGATGTGTTTTTGATACCGTCGCAGACCGAGGGCGTTTCTGTGGCGACGATGGAAGCGATGGCAATGGGCGTTACGCCGGTTAGCGCTGATGTGGGTGGGCAGGGAGAACTGATAACGCCGGATTGCGGGTTTCTTGTGCCGCACGGACGACATGAGATCGATGAATATGCTGATGTTCTGGCACGACTTGCCGATAATCCGGAGCTTCGGCAAAAGATGAGCGCAGCAGCGCGTGAGCGTGTGGAACGCCATTTTGCCTTACGCGACTTTGGTCCCCGAATGGAGATGTTGATGGAGCGCGCGAGAGCGTATCACAGGGACAATCCGCGTCCGGCAATTCCGCTCGAATTGGCGCACGAGTGGGCAACACAAATTATCGAGTACACGCGCCAGGAGATGGTGCTCGATGAACTCTGGGCGGAATGGGAAAGCTGGCGTTCCAACCCGCGTCCGCATCCTTCGCTTGCGCAGCCGCCGCGCCAATCGACACGCCGCCGCATTCTACGGTTTGCCTGGGCGCAGCTTGCGCATGTCTATCGCTGGGGAGTGGCGAATGGAATGGAATGGCTCGTGCCGCTCAAGGAACGATTGGTGAGTGAAGCCAGGCGTCGCGGCTGGTAATTGTGTGCGAGATGCACTTATGCCTCCCTTCCCCCTCCCCCCCTGCGGCTACACCTCCGCCGACCCGACGGCGCCGCCGGTGGTGAGCATCATTACGCCCTGCTACAACACCGGCGCGATCTTTCTCGATACTGTGCAGTCAGTGCTGCGCCAGTCGCTGCAACAGTGGGAGTGGATCATTGTCAACGACGGGTCGGACGACGCGGCGACGCTGCGTATCCTGGCGCTGCTCCGCGCCGTGAACGATCCGCGTATTCGGGTGATTGACCAGCAAAATCGGGGCTCGCCAGCCGCGCGCAATGTGGGCGTGGCGGTCAGCCGCGCGCCGCTGCTCTTCTTTCTCGATAGCGACGACCTGCTGGCGCCGACGGCGCTCGAGCAGTGCGCCTGGTCGCTGGCGTCGCGTCCGCAGAGCGCAGGCGTGGCGGCCTGGTGCGCCACGTTCGGCGCGGCGCAGCAGGTGATCCGGTATGGCTTCAAAACGCGCCACATGTTTCCGCATGATAATCCGCTGGCGATCAGCGTTATGCTGCGCCGCTCGGCGTTCGACCACGTCGGCGGGTTCGATGAGCGCCTCCGCGATGGACTGGAGGATTATGAGTTCTGGGTGCGCCTGGCGGCTGCCGGATTGTGGGGACATGACATCCCGCAGGTGCTGCTCTGGCTGCGCCGCAAGCCGCCGGAGACGTATCCGGGGTATCGCTGGAGGTTTCGTGAGGATCGGGGTGCGCTGGCGCGTATGCGCACCGATTTGCGCGCGCGCTATCCGCAGGTGTTCCGCGACGGTCCGCCGTTCGTGCCCGGCGATCCGTCCCCTCTGCTGCAACCGCACGCGCTCATCGACCCTGAGCCGCCGTTTGCCAATCGCCTGCGACCAACCGGCGAGCGGCGGGTGCTTATGCTGGCGCCGTGGGTCGAGGTCGGCGGTGCGGATCGCTTCACCATCGAACTGGCAGCCGGTCTGCGCGCGCGTGGGTGTCGGGTGTCGGTTTGCCTGTCGCGCCCGTCGGCGAACCTGTGGCTGGACGAATTGCGCCGCGCTGCCGATGAGGTCTTCAACCTGCCGGCGTTCCTGGCGCCCGCCGATTATCCGCGCTTCCTGCGCTATCTGATCGAGTCGCGCGGTATCACGACCGTGCTGGTGCAGAATGACCTGTTTGCCTACCGGTTGCTCCCCTTCCTGCGCGCATGGTGTCCAAATGTTCCCATTCTCGATTTTCTCCATCTCGAACAGGAGCATTACCACGGCGGCGTACCGCGCGCCGCGCTGGAGTGCGATCCGGTCATCGATCTGCACGTCACAGCGTCGCACCATCTGCGCCGGTGGATGATCGAACGCGGCGCCGATCCGATGCGGACGGAGGTGTGTCCTATCAATGTGGATACCCGGCGCTGGCAGCCCGACCCGGCGGCGCGTGAGCGGGTGCGCGCGGCATTGGGGATGCGCCCCGATGAGCCGGTTATTGCGGTGATTGGACGACTAGTGCCGCAGAAGCGCCCGCGGCTGGTAGCGGAGATTGCGCGCGCGCTGGCGGAGCAGGGTGTTCCCGGCACGCTTCTGGTGGTCGGCGATGGTCCCGATAGGGGGTGGATGCGCCGTTTTGTGCGGCGGCATCGCCTGGAACGCCGTGTGCGTCTGCTGGGGGCGGCGCCGTCGGCGCGGGTGCGCGAGATTATGGCTGCCAGCGACATGCTGCTGTTGCCGTCGGAACACGAAGGGATTGCGTTTGCGCTGTTCGAGGCGATGGCAATGGGGCTTGTGCCGGTTGCCGCCGATGTCGGCGGGCAGCGCGAGTTGGTGACGCCCGACTGTGGTGTGCTCATTCCGGCGGCAGGGGATCAGGTTGCGCAGTATGTTGAAGCGCTCCGGCGGCTTATCGCCGATCCGCAACGGCGCGCGGCGATGGGGCGGGCGGCGCGCGCGCGGGTGGTCGAGCATTTTGATCAGCAGCAGATGGTTGATCGCATGCTGGCGCTCTTTGAGAAGGCGGAGACGCTGGCGCGCGACACGCCGCGTCCGCCGGTGGATCGTGGTCTCGGTCTGGCAACTGCATCCCTGGCGATTGAGTATTTCCAGTTCCGCGAAGCGCTGCTCCAACTTGCGCCGGTGCGCTGGGCGCGCGCGGCGCGCTGGTCCTCCGCCTGGGAGACGCTGCGACGGGTTGCAGGGATGCGTGTCCTGCTTGATCGCCTCGACCGCCGGGTGTATGTGCTGCGCCGCGAGGTGATGTGGCGGATCAAGCGGGCGTTGGGGAGGGCGTATAATCAGTGAGGTTGTGGGTTGAAGGTTGCAGGTAGGAAGGTGGCAGGTAGGGGCGCCCCCTGGTGGGCGCCCAGGGCAGGCAGGCACGGGGTCCTGCCCCTACATCGGCGGGTTGGTGCGTCGGGGGAGGCGCAGGTGGTCCGTAGGGGCGCCTCCGGGTGGGCGCCCGGAGCGGGGCGCGCGCGCGTGTAGGGGCGCCCCCTGGTGGGCGCCCAGGGTGGGCCGGCACGGGGGCCTGCCCCTACGATGGCGGGAGGCGCGGGTCGGCGGGGCGCGCGCTCTGTATTCTCTGTGTCTTTGTAGTTGATACGGGTTGTCGTTCGCAATGTCTGATCTCCAAACACAACCGGAAAACGCCGCCGCCGATATGCCGCGCGTCAGCGTCGTTATTCCCTGTTATAACCATGCGCGTTTTCTGCCCGAAGCGGTTGCCAGCGTGGTGGCGCAGACATTCACCGCCTGGGAGATCATTGTCGTTGATGACGGCAGCCCCGATGACACCGCAGCGGTTGCACAACGCCTGATCGCTGCGCACCCTGACCGGCGCATTCGCCTGATCCGCCAGGAGAATCGTGGGCCGGCGGAGGCGCGCAATGCGGGCATTCGCGCGGCGCGCGCGCCGTACATTCTGCCGCTCGACGCCGACGATCTCATCGAACCGGAGATGCTGGCGCAGACGGTTGCGGCGCTCGATGCCTCCCCCGATGTCGGGTTCGTCTACACCGATGTGCGCCGGTTTGGCGCTGAGAATAACGTCATGCGCACGCTGCCCTACAGCCTGGAGCGGTTGCGTTTCGAAAACCTGATGATGCCGGCGACTCTCTTCCGCCGGGAAGCGTGGGAGCAGGTCGGCGGGTTTCGCACGTTCAGCCCGGCGCAGGAGTATGAAGACCGCGAGTTCTGGGTGAGCCTGGCGGACGCCGGGTGGAAAGGGTTGCACATTCCGCAACCGCTGCTGCGTTACCGGCGCACCGAAGGAAGTAGGCTCTCGCAGTTGCGCCGCCACGACCTTGAGCAGCGTGCGAGGATTTTCCTTAACCATCCGCGGCTCTACGAGCCCGACGTGCTCGCCTGGGCGCGGCGCGTCCTGTCACCCGAATGGAGCGTCAATGGTGCGCTGCGTTCGCCGTGGCGCCAGTTACTGGCGTACCTGGGGTATGTAGCGCTGATCCGGCGTCACCATCCGGCGTTGCTCCTGCCGACGATTGTTCACCCGTTCTTCTGGCGGCTGCCGATCCGCTGGCAGGGACGCCTGCGCGCGCTGGCACAGGTGGTGCGGTTGCAGCGGTAAGGTTATTCCTCATCTCTTCAGCCGCGATCTGACGCGCATACGCGATGTGGCTGTTCAAGACCCGAATGTGTTGCTCAATCAGGCGCGCCAGCAGGTGCGCGCAGCATATCCTGATGCCAGCACCATCAATGTGCCCGATCCCGGTCTCGTCTACTACGTCGATGATGCTGCGGTCGAGCAACGCATCCTGGAACCCGTGCTCGAATTCAACGGCATCGAAGTGACGATCGTCAGCGAGACCTTTATCCTGCGCGGCATAACGCTCCCGCTGTTCGAGGGCGGATCAGGCGGGTCTGGTCCGTCCGTGCGCATTATCGCGCCCTCTGGCGGTTCACGCCTCGCGTCCGGCGCAAATGTCGCTCTTCGCGGCGAGGTGCGTGATGGCGCAGTGCCCTACCGCGTCGAATGGCTCAATGGCGAAGGCGACGTGATCCGATCCACGACTCTCAACAGTCCCGGCGACGTGACGGTGACGACGAACAACCTTCCCGCCGGAAGTCGGGACGGGACGCCGGAACCGACGACGGTGACGTTGCGCGTGACCGATAACGATGGGGTTGTTCGCCAGGATCGGATCACCCTGATCCCCTTCAACCCGCTCCATCTTCCATTGATCACGCGCGGCGGAAGAGGTGCGGCGCCAGGCAGCGCCGGCAGTGAGCGCATTGCAGATATTCCGTTGGCGCCGCAATCAACTGGATACAGCTTTAGCATCGAGTCGGTCTCGGACTATCCGCCAACCGGAGTGCTGAATCTGCCCGGCGACCTGCCTGGCGTTATCCCGGATGCCAGCGGCTTCCGTGAGGGGATGCTCCGCTACGGGTACACCCGGCGTTTTTCCTGGAACGAAGGGCTGGCATGGGAACGCGACTGGCGCGATTGCGCTCTGGGAGGTATCGACTGTACGGTTGGCGTGGATCGGGCGGATTTTGTCTACTTCGCCGGTCATGGGGGGCGGCAAGCATTGTGTTCGCCTCTGCTAAAGACGACCGCTGGTTCCTCACCCGAGACGCCCGGTTCCAGACGTTGCGCCGGGCTGGTTTCGCGTCGTGCCAGATGCTGCGGGTCCAGGGTTTTACAGCCGGAAATGAGCCAATCCGCCGGTGGTTCTACGCATTCCAGGGTGCGCATATGCTGATCGGCTTCAACAGCGATATGGCAGATGTCGCGTTCGGCGGCCGGCTGGTGGACAATATGCGCATTCCCACATTTCTGGGCATCGAGTTTCCCTGGGCGCATCAAACGATCGCGCAGGCCTGGATCAATACAACGTTCCAGTTAGGCGCGGGCAGCCCCGCATTTATCTATGCACGCAGTGCCAGCGTCAATCCGGCGAACGACAAACTGCCGAAACCGGGCCAGCCGATGCCGCCCCGCCCGACGCCGATCGCATCGTACCACCGGGTCTGGTGGGAGTTCTGAGTCGCCTGATGCAATATCAGCATAACGAAACGTTCATGAAGACGGTATATGTAGAGAAGTGTTGCTGATCAGCGCCTCTCCTTTATCTCCGCCATCGCTCAGCGTCGTCGGCTTATTGCGCACAAAAGAAGGAGCAATCACACCTATGAATGTGCGAGTCCGCAACTGGAATCCTTTTTCGGCATTCGTATCGGGTCTTATTGCCGTGGCAATCGGGTTGGGCATACTGTACCTGGGGCAATTGTGGCGCGCACACACGCAAAATCAGATCACCGCCATGGTCAAGGCGCAGGGTACTGTCATCGAAGTCGTCTCCCGAACGAAAACGCAGAGCGGGGAAAGCAAAACGTACTTTTACCCCGTGGTAGAGTTTCGCACGGCGGAAGGTGCGGTCGTGCGTTTTGAGGATAGCACTGGCAGCAACCCGTCAGCTCACCGCGTGGGTGATGCCGTCGAGGTGCTGTACGATCCGCAAACGCCACAGTCGGCGATGATTGACTCGTGGGTGCTCTGGCTGCCTTCGACAATTGTGATCGGGTTCGGCGGCTTTATCGCGTTCATTGGGGGTCTCACGCTGCTTGACGCTCTGTTCAAGTTCCTCAAACTCGGCGGTCTGCTGGGGTTGCTGGGGGTGCTCCTGTTGCGCCGAAGACGCGAATAGCAGTGGTAGGGAGCGCCCCATCACCCGCCGGAAGCGGCGGGCATTCGGGGTGTAGACGGCTCTGCCTTCACCATGCGGCGACCAGAAGAGTCGAGCAAAGCGCGAATGGCTGGATATTCATTCGTCAAATGCTGCAAAAACGCATGGGCGATGGGAGAGAGGGGCCGCTCTTTGTTCCAGATCAATTTCAACTGACGTTGCAAGTCGCAATCGCTCACCGGCAACAGGCGCAACATGCCAAGATCCACTTCGTGACGCACCACATACTCAGGGAGGAAGGTAAAGGCGCCGCCTGCCAGCAACGCGCGCTTGATCGTCTCGGGGTTGTCGAACTCACCCACATACCGGAGGCAAACATTGTGACTCTTCAGGACCTGGTCGAGCCAGGCGCGGCTCTGGCTGCCGATCTGGCGCAGGATCACCGGCTGATCATCGAGCGCCCGAATGCTCAATGACGTTGCATTCCACCACGGGTGCGCCGGGCTGACCACCACGTACTGCTGCACGTCTTCCAGTATCAGCACGCCAAGTTGTGGCGGCGGACGAATGCCGTTCAACTCTCCCTCAATAAAGCCAACATCGCATCGGCTATCCGCGACCAGGTCGATCACCTCAGACGTTATGCCGGTCTTGATTGAAATAGTGAATTGGGGATAGTGGATGCGGAACTGTTCGACATACTCTGGCAGCACATAAATGCCAACCCCAGGCGTTGCAGCCAGCGCCAGACTGCCTCCGCTCAGGCGTGACACATCGGTGATTGCCAGTTTCGCCTCTGCCACCAGCCTGAAGATCTCCTGCGCATACTGAAGGAGCAGTTCGCCGGCAGGCGTCAGTTCGACCCCGCGGTGCTTGCGGATCAGCAACTGCTCGCCAAACTCGGCTTCCAGGTCCTGGATGTGCTGGCTCACATTCGGCTGCGACATCAGGAAATGGTCGGCAGCCTTGCTGATGCTGCCCGCCTGTGCCACATAGACAAACAGTTCGAGTTTGTGCAGGGTCAGCATGGCATAACTTCGGATTATAGCAGCGATATTAAAGAGAGTATACCAGAGAACGAGCATTTCCGGTATATTGTTTGTGCTGTCCTTCACCAAAATCTCGCCGAGCACAGACGCCATGGACAAACAATCTGCCAGAGCGATCCCCGACTGTTGAGTAGCTGCGACCCGGTTCTGTCGCTGCCTCTGCCGACCATGCGGTTGTGCGACGGCGGGAGTCGCTCGATCAGCGTGCGCCTGGCGCCGCCGGGAGTCGCTCGATCAGCGTGCGCCTGGCGCCGCCGGGAGTCGCTCGATCAGCGTGCGCCTGGCGCCGCCGGAAGCAACGGTTGAGAGCAATGGCAGCGCTGCTGACGCGCCGCGCCATGACGCGGTTGAAGTGATGATGGTCCATCAATCACGCGAAGGAGCACACGGACGATGACGACCCTGACATCCTCTCTCACGGACGCAGCGGCGCCGCCAGGCAACGGCGGCCTTCCTGCGTCGAACGGTGGCGGCAAAGCCGAGACCCTCGCGCTCATTCTCGCCAGGCTGGAACGAATGGAACAGCGTTTCGACCGCTACGAGGCGCTCATCAAGCAGGGATCGCCTGTGGCGGCGGTGATGGCCGACACGCTCGATAGATGGATGCACGATCTGAAACAATCCGGCATCGACGTTGACGAACGGTCGAAGGAGGCGCTGCGTCTCCTTGCCGAATTGACGGCGCCGCAATCGATGGAGGCGCTCCATGCGCTGTTGCAGATGCTGCCCACGCTCGGCGCGCTGGTGCAACAGATGCCAGGCGCGGTTGCGACGCTGGTGGATACCGGCGACGATCTGGTGATGCGCCTGCGTGAGGCAGGGGTTGACATCGAGCATCTGGGGCGCAGAGGTGTGAAGGCGGCGAAAGCATTGATCGACTCCAACGTCCTCGAAGACTCGGCGGTTGCAGTGATCAGCAACGCTGCCCAATCGCTGGCAGACAGCGCCTGCACCGCTCGCCCCGTTTCGGCGTTTGGGTTGCTGCGCGCCCTGGGTGATCCCGACGTCCAGCGCGCTCTTGGATTTTTCCTCGCGTTTGCAAAATCGTTTGGCAGCCGTTTTCGAACCAGCGCCTGAAGGAGGCACCAATGCAGCGTCATTATCCGGTCGTGATTGCCGGCGGCGGCACTGCCGGGCTGATCGTTGCCGCTCGTCTGGTCAACGTCCTCGATCCGTCCCGGATTGCTCTCATCGAACCGAGCACGCGCCATTTCTACCAGCCGCTCTGGACGCTGGTCGGTGGCGGCGTCTTCCCTAAAGAAGAGTCGATGCGCGATGAGGCGGATTTCATTCCAGCCGGCGTGACCTGGATCCAGGAATACATCAGCGCCTTCGAGCCGGATCAAAATCGGGTCGTGCTCAAGAATGGCGATGCGCTCACCTACGACTATCTGGTCGTGGCGCTCGGCATTCAGATCGACTGGGACAAGATCAAGGGATTGCGAGAGGCGCTGGCGGAGCGCAACGGTGTGTGCAGCAACTTCTCCTACGAAACGGTTGATCGCACCTGGGAGAATATCCGTTCGTTCCGGGGCGGCGTGGCGGTGTTTACGCAACCGTCGACGCCAATCAAGTGCGGCGGCGCGCCACAGAAGATCGCCTATCTTGCGGATGATCACTTCCGCCGCGCTGGTGTGCGCTCGAAGAGCACGATCAAGTTCTTCTCCGGGACCGGCGGCATCTTTTCGGTCAAAAAACATGCCGACGCCCTCACTGCCGTGTGCCGACGCAAAGGGATCGAAACGCATTTCCAGCACGAACTGGTCGAGATCAACCATCGTCAGAAGGAAGCGGTCTTCCAGAACCTTGCCGGTGGCGAACGGGTCACGGTTCGCTATGATATGATCCACGTCACGCCGCCGATGAGCAGCCCGGATGTGATCAAACAGAGCAAACTGGCGGCTTCGACAGGATGGGTGGAGGTCGATCAATTCTCGTTGCAGCACGTCCGCTACCCGAATGTGTTTGCCCTCGGCGATTGCAGCAATCTGCCGACATCAAAAACCGGCGCAGCCATCCGCAAGCAGGCGCCAGTCCTGGTTGAGAATCTCGTTGCTGCAATCGAGGGACGCCCGCTTGAAGCCGTCTATGATGGATACACATCCTGCCCGCTGGTGACGGGATATGGCAGCCTGATCCTGGCTGAGTTCGACTATCAGTTGACGCCGAAGGAGTCGTTCCCGTTCGATCAATCGCGCGAGCGCTACAGCATGTATGCGTTGAAAGCCTACGGTCTGCCCGCCATGTACTGGAATGGTATGCTGCGTGGACGTATGTAAAGGAGGAGGATGTCATGATTCTTCGTCAATTTCTCAACGAGGCGATCTCTGCCGCGTCGTACCTGATCGGATGTGTGCAGAGCGGTGAGAGCGCAGTGGTCGATCCGGGGTTGCCGCCTGAGGAATACCTGATGGCGGCTGCCGATAGGGGGTTGCGCATTACTGCGATTGTCGAGACGCACTTCCACGCCGACTATTTCTCGACTGGTCGGGCGCTGGCGGCGTTGACCGGCGCGACAATCTACGCGCCAAGCCGGGACGATATCGAGAATGAGATCACCGGCGCGTCGGTCCACTACCCGCATACGCGCGTGCGTGATGGTGACGAGATTCGGATCGGGAATGTCATTCTCCGGGCAATCCATACTCCCGGACACACGCCGGAGCACATGGCGTATGCCGTCATCGATACGCCACGCTCCGATCAACCATGGATGATCCTGACCGGCGACTCGCTCTTTATCAATGATGTAGCGCGCACCGATCTGGTTAACCTGCCGCTGACCGGACCCGAGGTGATGTTCAACAGCATTCAGCGACTGCTGGAACTGCCCGATTACTGTGAAATCTATCCGGCGCACTACGGTGGTTCGGCATGCGGCGGCAAACAGATGAGTGGCAAGCCGATCAGCACCATTGGCTTCGAACGACGGTTCAACTGGATGTTGCAGGCGCGCACCGCGCAGGCATTTATCGAGCTCAGCGGCGTCGTGCCGCGCGAAGCGGTGGAGTCGGTGCTTGTCCATCGCAATACGAACCGTGGCGTCCTTCCGCTGCCTGCCGAAGCGACCCGCGCGACAATTCCTCACCGTCACCACCCGCACGCGGATGCGCCAGCGCTCTCCGTTCAGCAGGCATATGAGGCGACGCAGAACGGCGCGATCCTTGTCGATCTGCGACCGGCGCTGGCGTTTGCTGAGGGTCACCCGGCTGGTGCAATTAACATCACATTCAACACGGGGAACATGGTGGATCGCGCCAGAATGCTGCTTGGCGCTGACACGCGGCTGGTCTTTGTCAGTGATGTCCCGCTGCTGGCGCAGGAAGCCGCGTACCTGTTCCGCGAGGAAGGATTCACTGTCGCCGGGCATGTGCAGGAACCGGTCAACGCCTGGCTGGCGAGTGGTCTGCCGGTCGAGCGGATCGCCATTGGCGATCTGGAGACGCTCCATCGTTACGCTCGCAACCGCGATGCGGTCATTCTGGATGTGCGCGAACCGTTTGAGTGGGAGAAAGGCGTGATTCCCGGCGATAGCGCCGATGTGCGTCTGATTGCTCTCAGTGAGATCCGACAGCGGTGGCGCGAATTGCCCGCCGACCGCACGATTGTGATTGTCTGCGAGAGTGGAACCCGCGCCTGCGCCGTTGCCAGTCTGCTGAAACGCCAGGGATATGCGGATGTCGTCGATATTGCGCCTCAGGGGATGAGCGACTACGCGAAGCGTTACGAAACGGTTCGTCCAGAACTGGCGACGACGTGACGCTGGCGAGGGGCGAAGCGCTATCCGCCCGCCCGGCGGCAGAAGCCGCAGGATACGGGAAGCGAAGCCCGCCTGCGCAGGCGAGTGCGGTCGATACCGGATCATTTTCTCAAAGATCGTAATCCAAAAACTGCGAGCCGCCGTTATTGGGCGGCTCGCGTCGCTTGCTGCGAGCAATGCGAGCCGCGCCCGTTGCGCGCGCAATGGCGCCTGACCATCACGTTTCCCGATAGGCTCTACGGCGTGCCGCCTGGCGGCGTTGGCAGTGCGATGTCGGGGTTGACCGGCACCAGCGCTGCGGTTTCTGGCGGCACATTCAGCAGCGTGGCGCTGACCCAGCCAGCCACGCCGCGCACCGTCAGCACCAGGTACCAGCGCCCGTTGTCGCTGCGCCCCAGGAGTTGCACCTCTTCACCCTGGTTCACACGGTCGATCGGGGTTGCGCTGACATTCGGATCGGCGCGCACATTGCCGGGATTTGCCACAGTTCCGCGCAGCGACGACACAATCGGCACCGGTGGATAGGTAGGGGTTGGTGTCGGTGTTGGTGTCACATTCGCATCCGGTGTCGGTGACGCGGCAGGCGTCGCAGTCGGTGTTACGCTTGGGGTTGGCGTGTCGGTTGGCGGCGGCGCAGTCGGTACGCCAGGGATCGGTGACGGTTGCAGATACAACGGTTCTTCCGTCGGTCCAGGCGTATCGGTTGGCGCGGCTGCGGTTGCTGTGGGTGAAGGCGCTGGTGTGGCGGTTGCTGTGGGTGAAGGCGCTGCGGCGACCGCCGTTGCTATGGGTGTTGGGGTCGCTTCTGGCGATGGCTGCGACGCGCCGGTGTCGGTGGGTGTGACTACAGGCGTGGCGGTATCAGGCGGAGGCGTCGGTTGCTCCACCGCCGTCGGTGCGCCGCCGATTCCGGGCAGCGGAATGCCGCTGCATCCCGTCAGTGCCAGGAGCAGCGTGATGATCCATAGAATGTGTCGCGTGTTCTGCATAGCGCTTCTCTGCCACGGTCCTGTGGGCGCGCCTGCGGCGTGCCATGGGCACGCTTGCGGCGTGCCCCTACTGCGGGCGGTCCCGGCGTGCTGCGGTCCTGTGGGCGCGCCCGCGGCGCGCCCCTACCGGCCACCGGTCCACGTGCAACGTGCAACGTTCAACGCCCACCTGCCGCCTTTGCGCCTTCGTGCTCCAGCCGTTGCATCGCAACGGCTCTGCGTGTCACTTTTGCGCCTGCAACCTGTAACCTTCTCGCCTTCACCTTTGCGCCCTTGTGTGACCGAAAACGTTCAACATTCAACGTATAATCCCCTCACCCAAACACCATCCCACAGATCGACACCACCGATGTTCCTTCGTCGTCCGCCGGGCATTGTGCGTACCCGACCAGTTCACCCTCGACGGCGTCCATCAGGCGCAGCGCCAGATACGTCGGCGGCAGCCCGCAGATATTCTGGCGATCACCGGTATCGGCGATGACGTGGAAAAACCCGGCGGCGTCACCGGCGCGCAGGCGGTCGATCACCAGATCGTCGGAGCGACGCAACGCTTCTTTGTCGGCAGCATTCAGCGGCGCCCCGCCAAATGCCGGACCGACATGCGACATGTCGCCGGAGATGACCACTATGGCGCGCCGGGAGGCGATGATCCGCCGCAGCGTTGTGATCAACGCCTCCAGCCGCGCGTCGGTCGCCGGATCGCCGCCGTCCATGTAGTGCGCGAATGACCCGACCAGGATCGGAACGACCGGACAGGACGCATTCCCACGTATGTACTGCAACCACACCACAACCAGTTCGAGCGAGTGCTCGACACGGTGATACAGTTCTCCTGCAAACGCGGCGTCTTCGCCGAGAGCCGCTGCCAACTCATCGACGACCGCCACGTCGGTTGGCGCAACGCCGAAGGGCGTAGCGTACTTCTGGCGTGTCAGCGTCACCGGTTCAGGGCTGTAGTGATCCGTGCCGATCAGTAGAATGACCTCAGCCGCACGAACCATCTCGGCTGCGCGCTGCCAGACCTGCGCATACACCCGACCGCCACGTGCATAGTCGATGTGCGGGCTGAGCACGCCGCGACCGGCTGGCGGCGCGGGAGCAATCGGACCAGCCGCAGCGACGAAATCATCGAGCAACCGCCGGAGTTCCGCCGGATCGGACGGGTACGACTGCCCTGCCAGCGCTGGCAGGCGAAATGGCGCCGCGCGATACCGGGCGAGCGCCCGGGCGTGCTCCGCCCTGAACCGCAGATTGTCCAGCAGGAATGCTTCGTCGAGCGCATCGACCAGACGGTTGACCAGCGCAATGTCAACCGGCATGCCGAGCATCGAACGCAGTTTCCCGGCAATCGTTGCTCGATGGTGCTTTCCATCGCAGAAGAGCAACGCCGGGCCAAGCCCCTGGGAAATCACCAGGAAGCGGTCCGAAATCTGGAGCGGATCGCGCAACAGCAACGATGGCTGACCGTCGTGCATCACCTGGCGAATATCGATGGCACGCAGTTTGGGATACTGATCAGTGGGAAACCACATGGCGCAGTTCGTCCCTGTGATCACGAATCTTGATGATTGCAGCCGCCACATCGTCCATTTCATCAGGATCGGCGAGCAACAGCCATTGTGGCAGCCAGATCGCCTCGCGGCATGCCTGCTCGGCATTCGGGCAGGCATCAGCGCGCGCGAATGCTGGTCCAAGCGATGCCTGTCGGTAAAGCGGGAAGGGGTAGCCCGTCGAGCACGGAATACCTTCCGCTTCGAGCGCCTGCTCGAACAGATCGCGCGGTACGCCAAAGGCGCGTTCATCGTAGCGCACCATGTACAGGTGGAAGGCATGCCGGTCTGCGCGTTCGTCCCAGCGCATCGGCTGAATACCTTCGACGTCAGCAAAAAACGCATTCAGGCGGCGCGCACATGCCATACGCCGGTCGGTCTGTTCATCGAGACGTTCGAGTTGCGCCAGGAGAACCGCGGCCTGCCAGGCAGAGAGACGCATATTCGTGCCCAGATTCGGATGCTCATACCATGCGCCGCCGATGGCGCGCCCCTGATTCACACGGCTGCGGATGGCATCGGCAAGCGTTCGATCATTCGTTGTCAGCGCGCCGCCTTCGCCAGCCGTCATATTCTTGCTGCTCTGGAAACTGAACGATCCCACATCGCCAAGCGACCCGCACATTCGACCGCGCCACGACGCGCCGTGGGCGTGCGCGGCATCTTCAATCAGCAGCAATGCATGGCGCCGCGCCAGATCGGTCAGGCGGTCCATATCCGCCGCCTGACCGGCGAAGTGTACCGGAATGATTGCGCGTGTGCGTGACGTGATTGCCGCTGCCGCTGCATCAGGGTCGAGGTTGTAGGTGTCGGCCTCGATGTCGGCGAATACCGGGGTGGCGCCCACCAGTCGCACCGCCGATGCCGTGGCGATGAAGGTGTACGGGGGAACAATCACCTCATCGCCAGAACCAATGCCTGCCGCCATCAGCGCGGCGACCAGCGTTTGCGTGCCGTTGACTGCGGCAATGCCAAAGTCAGCGCCATGATGCTGTGCAAATGCGCGCTCAAACTCTCCGACAACCGGCGCGAACCCACCCCAATCGTCACTGCGGAGAATATCGAGCACCCGTTGCTCTTCGCGCGCGTCCCACTGCGGCCAGCGGGGCCAGGGACGGGTGCGCACCGGTGCGCCGCCGTTGATCGTAAGGGTTGCCATAAACCTCCCCGGCTACCGTCAGAACGCGATAAAATGCCGTTGCAAGGTAGCATAGCCGGGGAGAATTGTCAATGTACAGGACGAGCCGCGCGAAGGCTCTTTCCGCCTTCGGTGGAGTGGTGTTGTCTTCTTTGGTATGCGGTGCGGCAGCATTGCCGCCACACTGCCTTCATTGGGAGCGCCACGCTGCCGCAGGCTCTGGCGGAGCCAGAAAATGGGCTACCGTGTAAGCCCTGTTAATTTATGGTAGCACTGTTAACCCTCACCTCCACTCACGGCAACCCCCGTATCCGCGGCGCGACGACAAACATCAGCGCCGCAGCGCCAAGCACTATCAGCGCCCCGCTGATCACTGCCATTGGTTCGCCGGCTCGCTCAGCAATCAGCCCAAACCAGAGCGCCCCAACCGGCATCATCCCAAAAAAGACCATGCTGTAGACCGCCATGACCCGACCCCGCAGCGCATCGGGTGTCAGCGTCTGCACCAGAGCATTCGCCAGGTTCATAACCAGGATGACCGCCAGCCCAGAAGCCACGAGGATCACGAGGGTCAGCGGCAGCCAGTTCGTGAAGGTCAGCAAAACGAGTAGCGTTGGAAACGCAAATGTGCCGACGGTCAGCAGGCGTCCTTTGAACTGAAAGCGCCCAAGCGACGCGATCAGCAGCGCGCCCAACAGCGCCCCCAGACCGCGCGCCGACTGCAAGAAACCGGTCGTGGTCGCGTCGCCTCCCAGAATGCGCACCGCCCACGCCGGAAAGAGGGTTGCAAACGAGATGCCGAAGCAACTCGTCACTCCCACCAGCGCAATCAACGTGCGCACCACCGGTTCGTGCAGGATGTAACTCAATCCCTCGCGCAGATCGCGCCATGCCGAGGCGCTGCGCGGCGCAACCGGCTTCGGCGCGATCTGCATGCGCCAGAGTGCGCCGATCACCGCCAGGAATGAGATGCCGTTGAGCATGAAACACCACGCCGGTCCCACCAGGTTATAGGTCACCCCGGCTAGCGCCGGTCCGGTCGTCGTCGCCAGGTTGAACATTGTTGCATTGAGCGCAATGCCGTTCGTCAGGTCCTCTTTGTCCACCAGTTCGCGCACAAATGCCAGACGCGCCGGGGCGTCGAATGCGTTGGCGACCCCCAGCAAGAACGAGAGCGCGACAATATGCCAGGGCTGGACGATGCCGGTGAACACAAGCGCCGCCAGCACGAACGCCAGCGCCATCTGCGCCGTTTGTGTGATCATCAGGAGCGTGCGGCGTGGCGCGCGATCGGCGACCACCCCGCCATAGAGGGTCAATGCCCATGCGGGCACGCCAGCGGCAAACCCCACATACCCCAGATACGCAGGCGAACCGGTTAGCTGGAAGACCAGAAATCCCTGGGCAGTGGTTTGCATCCAGGAGCCAAAGAGCGACACCATCTGGCCAAAGAACCAGAGACGATAGTTGCGATAACGGAACGCCGCGAATGTCCGTGCGGCAAATGTGCTGCGCTGCGACGGTGTAATGGTCATTTATTGCGGAAAGACGCTCAGGTCGTTCTTCAACACAAGGGTGTACCGGTAGGGGTCGATCATCTCGGCTGTGATGCCAAGTCCTTCGATCAGCGCACGGTAGCGCGGATGTGCTTCGGGACGCTCGCCAGCGGCGAGCACAGCGTCGAGCAGGTTGAGCGCCAGGCAACGCAGTTGCTGATGGTTGAGCCGCTCACGCGCTTCACGGACGAAATCATCGAACGATACACGCGCCAGATATTGTTCGATCCGGTCGATCAGATCGCGGTCCAGCGCCAGACCGCGCCGCGCATCCGGCACAAATTGCGCCAGCGCGCCGTTGCTGTCGTAGAGACTCGTTGCGCCGTGCAGGTGCGCCAGCGCCACCACCAGCGCCGCACCAGGCGTCAGCACGCCAGGCGGGTACACCGCGTCCAGTTCCGACCACGCTCCCATCGCCGGTCTCCTTTCCTTCTCGCCGTATCGCCCGATAGGAAGAGCCATTATACCACCGGCGCAACGTAACGATGAACCATCTTCCTGCATCGTATCCATAACCAGATCGGTCTGCTTGCTGGAAAGGGGGCGAACCATGCCATACGATGTCATGGTCATCTCCGCGCACCCTGATGATGCCGAAGTGCAGATGGGCGGCACGATCGCCCTCCTGACGGAACAGGGAAAACGGGTGTTGCTGGTCGATCTATGTGATGGCGAGCCAAGCGATTTTGCGGCGCCGGGGGTGCGCGCCGAGCAGGCGCGGCGCGCGGCTGCGCATCTGGGCGCGGATCGGGTGTTTCTCGATGGTCAGGATCGCCTGATCACCGATACGATCCATCTGCGTCTCGCAGTCTCCCGCCTGATCCGCATCCATCGCCCTGCCCTCGTCTTTGCCACGACCGACGCATGTGTGCATCCGGATCACGCGGCTGTCGGCAGCCTGGTGAGCGCTGCGGTTTTCTATGCGCGCCTCGACCGCTGGGATCGCGTGCCGGGCGGGGAGGCGCTCGGCGACACGCACCCGTGGGCAGTCGAGCGTCTCTTCTATCCGCACTGCAAGATGGAACCGCCGTGGGGCCGCGACTTCGCCTTTGCCGTGGATGTCAGCGCCACCTACAACCGCAAACGCGCCGCGCTGGCGGAGTACGGCTCGATCTTCAGGGTCGAGGAGGGGCACGACCGGCTGTTGACCCTGTACGAAGCGGAGGATGCGTATATCGGGCGGCTCTTTGGCGTGGCGTATGCCGAAGCGTTCAAGAGCCAGAGTCCGCTGCTGGTGCGCAGCCCGACCGTCTTTCTGCCCGCGTTGCATGGGTGATGTAACGTTTTCAGCAATGCGCACATCATATCCGCAGAAGAATCGCATCTACACGAGGAGGAAAGCCCGATGGCGCTCTTGAACGATAAGGACCGGAAGATTGTCCGCGAGCAACTCGACGAAGGACTGAAGCGACCGGTGACGATGGCATTTTTCAGCAGCAGGGAGAACTGCGAGTTGTGCGATGTCACCGGCGAACTGGTCGAGGAAGTCGCAGGCATCCATTCGTTGCTGCGCGTCGAGAAATACGACCTGGAAGCGGATGCGGCGCGCGCTGTCGAACTCGGCGTCGATAAGGCGCCGGCTATCGTCATCCTCGGCGGGGCGGAGGAGCAGAACTATGGCGTGCGTTTCTATGGCATTCCGAGCGGCTACGAGTTCGTGACCCTGCTCGAAGCGTTGCGGATGGTCGGGAGCGACACGGTGGAACTACAACCGGCGACGCACCATTTCCTGAGTGAACTGAACAGGCCGATGCACCTGCAAGTCTTCGTCACGCCCGGATGCCCCTACTGCCCGCGCGCCGGAGTGCTGGCGCACCGCCTGGCGTATGCCAGCCCGCTGATCACCGCCGATGTCGTCGAAGTCACCGAGTTCCCCGAACTCGGCGAGCGCTATGAGGTCATGGGAGTGCCGCGCACGGTCATTGACGACGTGGTGCACATCGAAGGCGCCGCGCCGGAGGGCATGGTCGTCGGGAAGTTGCGCGAGGCGCTGCTGGCGGCGTAGGGATTTGCGTGGTGAATGTTCAACGGTCAACTTTCCCGCGGGCGTTCAACCGTGCATGTGGGCGCGCCGCCGGCGCGTCCCTACTCTTCAATCTGTAACCGCCACCACTCTGGTTGAGGCGTTGCACCGCAACGCCTCAACCTGCGGCGCCTTCCACCTGCCCCCCTCTCGCCGCTTGCTGTGCTTCACCTTCCAGCTGCTACCGTATTCCCACGTTCAACGTTCAACGCCTCAATCTGCGCGCCTTCCACCTGCCCCCTTCTCGCGCCGCTTGCCGCTTGCCGCTCGCCTGATCTCAACCTGTGCTATACTATTCTTGCCAGACGCCGCAACCTCAGCGCCACGCCAATCGCCGCACGGCGACAACGGCGGGGTGGGTCGTTTCAGGCGCGCCCCAGGTCATCCTCGCATGTGGAAAGGAGGAGTGTAATGGCAACGATTGGTCGTGACACAACGATCAGTTGGCTCGGGCACGGGACGTTCCATATCCAGACCCCCGGAGGGAAAAAGGTTCTGATCGACGCCTGGGTGGATGGCAATCCCTCCTGCCCTGATGAGTGGAAGCAGCGGGTGCGCAGCGAGGGTCTCGATGCCATTTTTCTGACCCACGGGCACTTCGATCACATTGCCGATATTCTGGCGCTTGCCAATGATACCAGCGCTACGATCGTCGGGCAATTCGATCTGACAAGCTGGATCGCAGCGAAAGGCGTCAGCCAGGACCGGTTGGTTGGCTTCAATAAAGGCGGTACAGTCGAAGTGGCGGGCATTCGCGCCACGATGACCCACGCGACCCACAGCAGCACCTTTACCGATAATGGCGTGATCGTGCCGATGGGCAGCGAGGCCGGGTATGTGCTGCGGATGGAGAACGGATTCACGCTCTATCACACGGGCGATACCGCTGTGTCAATGGATATGCAGATCATCGGTGATCTGTACCACCCCGAACTGGTCATCCTGCCGATTGGCGATCACTTTACCATGGACCCGATGCAGGCCGCCTATGCGCTGAAGTTGATCCGACCGACATTTGCCATCCCGGAGCACTACGGCACCTTCCCGATCCTGCACGGAACGCCGGATCAACTCCGTGAACAGTGCAGCGCCTTTGGCGTGGAAGTGACAGTCATCGACCTGAAACCGGGCGAGTCGGTCAGTTGACCGGCGGTAGTCGCCCTTCTCTGAGGTGTGCATGAAATTGCTCATTCCGCAGGCTCTCGCGCCCCTGATCGAACCACGCCTGGCGGAGATGGCGCCGGACCTGGAGGTGGTGCGCTTCGATAATACCGGCGAACCCGAGGGTGATGTCAGCGATGTAACCATGCTGCTCCGCTGGTGGACGCCGGTCGGTGCGCTGCGTCGCGTCCTGGCGGCAGCGCCAAACCTGCGCTGGATCCATACGCCGAGCGCTGGCGTTGAGCATCTTCTGATTCCTGAGATTCTCGAACGTGATATTGTGTTGACGAACTCGGCGGGGGCGCACGCCATTCCTATTGCCGAGTTCGTTCTGATGTACATGCTGAACCACGTCAAACGCGCCTTCGACCTCAAGGCGCTGGCGCCCGCCGAGTGGGAGCGCGGTGACGACATCCCGTGCGACGAATTGTTCGAGCGCACTCTTCTGATCATTGGCTATGGCAACATCGGCGCCGAAGTTGCAAAACGCGCGCGCGCTTTCGGTATGCGTATCCTGGCAAGCCGCCGCCGTCCCCAACCGGCTGACGAGGTCGATCTGATGGTCGGTGAACACGGCTGGCGCGACCTTCTGCCGCAGGCTGATTATGTCGTCATTGCCACGCCGCTGACTGCTGCAACTCGCGGGATGTTCGACGCCGACGCCTTCCGGCGTATGAAATCGAGCGCGTACCTGATCAACATCGCGCGCGGTCAGATCGTCGATACTGATGCGCTTCTGGAAGCGCTGCACAGCGGACGAATCGCCGGCGCGGCGCTCGATGCCCTGCCGGTCGAGCCGCTGCCTCCCGATCATCCGCTCTGGAAGGCGTCCAACGTCTGGATTACGCCGCATATTTCCTACTCGTCACCGCGCACCCGCGAACGCATGATCGATCTGTTCTTTGAAAACCTGCGCCGCTACCTGAACGGCGAATCACTGCTCAATGTGGTGGATAAAGACGCAGGATACTGACGTTGCGCCATTCATGACGCACAGGAGACGACAATGCTGACACCGGCGCCGACGCGCGGCGATACCTCCTGGTTCGTTCGTGACCGCTTCGGGATGTTCATTCACTGGGGGCTGTATGCCCTCGCTGCGCGCCACGAGTGGGTCAAAAGCCGCGAGAAGATCGACGATGAGTCGTACCAGCGCTACTTCGACCATTTCGACCCCGACCTGTACGACCCGCGCATGTGGGCGCGCGCTGCGCGTGAAGCGGGGATGAAGTATGTGGTCATCACGACCAAGCATCACGAAGGGTTCTGCCTGTGGGATTCGCAGTATACCGATTACAAGGCGCCGAATACCCCGGCAAAACGCGATCTGCTGAAGCCGTTCGTCGAGGCGTTCCGTGCTGAGGGATTGCGCATCGGGTTCTACTACTCGCTCATCGACTGGCATCACCCCGATTTTCTGATCGACATCTTCCATCCGCTGCGCGATCACCCAAATGTCGCCCAACTGAACGCCGGGCGCAAGATGCACCGCTATGCAGCATATATGCGCAATCAGGTGCGTGAATTGCTGACCGGCTATAGACCGGTGGACATCATCTGGTTCGACTTCTCCTACCCCAACCGTGCGTACAATGGGCTGCCCGGCAAAGGGCGCGCCGACTGGGAAAGCGAAGCGCTCCTGCGCCTGGTGCGCGATCTGGCGCCCGATATTATTGTCAACAACCGCCTCGACCTGCCGACCGAATTCGCCGATGTGCATACGCCCGAACAGTTTCAGCCGCGCGAGTGGGTTCGCGTCGATGGCGAACCGGTCGTGTGGGAGACATGCCAGACCTTCAGCGGCTCGTGGGGCTACCACCGTGACGAGATGACCTGGAAAAGCCCGGAACAATTGATCCAGATGCTGATCAACTCTGTGGCGTGCGGCGGCAACCTGTTGATGAATGTGGGTCCGACGGCGCGCGGAACGTTCGACGACCGGGCGCTGGCTGCGCTCAAGGTCTATGCCGACTGGATGCGCCTGCATAGCCGCTCGATCTACGGCTGCACGCAGAGCGAGTTCACCGCGCCGACTGATTGCCGCTTCACCCAGAATGGGAAGCGTCTCTATCTCCACATCTTCTCCTGGCCCTTCCGTCACATCCACCTCGACGGGCTGGCGGGCAGGGTGGAGTATGCGCAACTGCTCAATGATGCCAGCGAGGTGCGGCTGCTCGAACCGGGCAAACATACGGAATGGAGCATTGCCGCGACGGCGGCTGATACGCTGACCCTGGAGTTGCCGGTGGTCAAGCCCCGCGTGACCGTGCCGGTGGTTGAGCTGTTTCTCCGGTGAATGCCATGAGCAACAGGTATCTGCTGGGCATCGACGCCGGCGGCTCGAAAACCCATGCGCTGATTGCCGATCTGAACGGGCGCGTTGTTGGCGGCGGCGAAAGCGGACCAGGCAACTGGGAGGGGGGCGGTCTCGATGGCGCGTTTGCCGCGTATGCGCAGGCAATTGATGACGCCCTCCACACGGCTGGCATCACGCGCAACGATATTATCGCCGCCGGGTATGCCCTGGCGGGCCTCGACTGGGAAAGCGACGTTGTTCGGCTTGAGTCGGTGATTGCACGTCTGGACCTGCCCGGACCCTACACGCTGGTTAACGACGCTTTCGGCGCGCTCCGCGCCGGTTCCGCCGATGGATGCGGCGTGGTGGTCATCGCGGGAACCGGCTCGACGGTTGCCGGACGCAACCGCAGCGGAGCGACCTTCCGCACCTTTGGTCTGGGAATGCGCTGGGGCGACTTCCACGGTGCGGCTGGTCTGGTGTGGGAAGCGACCCGCGCAATCGGGCTTGCCTGGGTCGGGCGTGGACCGGCAACGGCGTTGAGTGACGCTTTTGTACAGGCATATGGCGCGGCTGACGTGCCTGATCTCGTCGAACGGGTGTCGCGCGGCGCCGCGCCGCCACCCGACGGACGCCTGGCGCCGCTGGTTTTTGCAGCCGCCGAGGCAGGTGATGAGGTCGCCTGCCGCATCGTCCGGCAGGCAGGCGAAGAGTTGGGGATGACGGCTGGGGTGGTTGCGCGCAAACTCGCGCTTGAACATGAAGCCTTCGCTGTGGTGCTGGCAGGGGGGGTCTTTCGTGCGCGGAACAGGCTGCTTGTTGATGCCCTGACGGAACAGGTTCACTGTTGCGCACCAGCGGCGCGTGTGGCGCTGCTGGAGGCGCCGCCTGTTGCAGGCAGCGTCCTGCTGGCGTTCGATGCCGCCGGCATCCCGACGTCGCCGGCGCTGCGCGCGCGCTTGCTGGAAGAGGCGCGGCACTGGTTTCACACGAGAGGAGGGATGAATTGATCACAATTGCGCTGATTGGCGCCGGCAGAATGGCGCGCGGACTGGGCGCAGGATGGGTGCGCGCCGGTCATCGCGTTATATTCGGTTCACGCACTCCGCACGAGAAGACCGATCTGATCGCCGCCATTCCCGATGCGCGGGTGACAATGTATGCTGATGCGCTGGCGGAGTCTGCAATCGTGGTGGTCACGCTGCCATACCTCGAAGTTGCACCCTTCTGCCGCGCCCACGCCGATGTGCTGCGCGAGCGCCTGGTGATCGACATCTCGAACCCGTTCGATCATCTGCCGGACAATCGTGTTGCTGGCGCTGAAGTCACGCGCGATGCCATTGGTCCGGGCGCGCGCGTCGTTGCCGCATTCAAGACCAATTTCGCGGCGACGCTCCCCGCACCGCTGAATGCCGACGGCGTCCAGCGTGATGTGCTGTTCGCCGGGGATGATGAGGACGACAAACGTATCGTTGCCGGGCTGATCGCCGATCTCGGATTTCGACCGATTGATTGTGGCATGTTGCGCAATGCGCGCATTCTCGATGGCATGGTTCCGCTGATCATCGAACTCGACCGGCGCTACGGCGGCACGTGGCAGACGTCGTGGAAACTGCTACCCTGACGATGGCTCCATATGCGCGTATCCTGATGCTTCTTCTGCTTCTTCTGGCAGCCTGCACACAGCCCGCAGCCACGCCGCCGACGCCATCTCCTGCGCCAGCCGCAACATCCACTGCCACATCGACGCCGCTTCCCTCGCCAACCGCTGCGCCAACGGCGACCCCCTCGCCTACCCTGACCCCAGAGCCGGAACCGCTGACCGTGTGGGCATCCGGCGATGAGGCGCGCCGTGACGCGCTCACGTTATTGCTGACCGAGGCTGCTGCCGCCGCAAACGTGCCGATCCGCATCCGCAGCAGCACCTCCGACGCCATGATCGCCCGCCTGCGCGTTGATCAGATCGATGGGCGGCCGCCGCCGGATGTTCTCTGGGGCGATGGCAACGATCTGGCGATCCTGCGCACGATGGGGCTGATCCAGGCGGTGCGCAGGTCGCCTGCCTCTGACGATGCGCTGCCCGCCGTGATCGCTGGCGCAACTGCCGATGATCAGCAGTGGGGCGTGCCGGTTGGCGCGCAGGGGTTTTTGCTGCTGCTCTACAACAAGAAATTCGTGGAGAGTCCGCCGCGCACCATCGATGCACTGATCGCCGCAGCGCGTGCAAACACCGGCGGCGGAAGGGTCGGACTGGTCGCCGGATGGACCGAGGCGCGCTGGTTTGCATTCTGGCTTGACATAACAGGTGGAGTGATGCTCGATGCCGACGGCATGCCCGCCCTCAACGCTCCTCCCGTGGTCGCCGCGCTCGAACTGCTGCGCAGCGCGCGACGGTACGGACCAACGCCCCCCTCGACCTACGATGAAGGCGCGCGACTCTTTCGGCGAGGCAGAGCGGCGCTGGCGATCGATGGCGATTGGGCGCTGGAAAGCTATCGTGGATTGACCGATACCCTGGAGTTAGGGGTCGCGCCACTGCCACTGACGAACCGCGGCGCCCCGGCGACTGCGCCGCTCACCGGCGTCTACCTGATGTACGGTGCAGCGCTCGACGGTCAACGTCTGGTGCATGCGGAGGCGCTGGCAGCGACCCTCCGCGAACCGGCGTGGCAGGCGCGCATTGCCCGCGACCTGGGCATACTGCCAGCATCCATCATTGCGCTGAGCGATCCCGCAATCACCGACGATCCGGCGCTGGCGGCAGCCGCGACATATGCGCGCAATGCGCCGGGCATCCCGCCAACCCGTCCCGTCCGCTGCGCCTGGGATGCCATTGAGGTTGAACTGCCGCCATTGCTGCTCGGCAGGCGCACCGCCGCCGAAACCGCCGCTGCCATGCAACAGCGAGCAATGGTGTGCGTGGAGCGGTAGCACCTTCTCCCGGGAGCGCGGGTGTTTCGCGTGTGAGTGACGAGTGGTGAGTGACAGGCATTCGCTCAACCTGTCGAGGCAATCACACCGCTTACCCTGCGTGCAGTCATGCATTGGCAGAAAACAATGCGCCGCTATACCGGTGTGGTCGGACCAGGCGCCCCCTGCGTTGCGGGCGAAAGCCCTCACTCGGGACGGGGAAGCCCTGGCGGGGCTTGCACGATCTCAGCTAATCCGGTACGCCCCGTTAAGCAGTAGCCCGCAGCTTTAGCCACCGGGCGCAAGGCGAATACCGGATTATGTTGTGAATGTTCATCAGCCGCCGGGCGCCTCCCCGGATGTGGTCACGTCTCGACGCGCACATCAACCCCGCCGTCTGAAATGATCTCCACTCCGGCGCGCGTCGCCCGGAAGTGGACCAGTCGCTCGCCAACGCGCAGATTCTGCACCTCGATCCACGACAGCCATGGCGGAAGATGCGGCGCAAGGCGCAGCGTATTGTCGAGCGCATCAACGTCCAGCCCCAGAATGCTGCGCAGGATCATCAGCCCTGTGCCGGCAGCCCACGCCTGCGGACGGCAACTCACCGGGTATGGCACGGGACCATCAAACGTATCAGGGTCGCGGTCATACCCGCATATCAACTCAGGCAGGCGGTGCAGCCGGAAATGCGCCGCAGCCGCAACCAAGCGACCGGCGATCTCATTGGCTTCGGTGCGGAACCCGCTCCGCGCCAGTCCCCATAGAATGAGCGAGTTGTCGTGGGGCCAGACGCTGCCGTTATGGTAACTCATCGGGTTGTAATTCGGGTCGGCGGCGCTGCGGGTGCGCACTCCCCAGCTCGACAGCAGATCAGGCGCTGTCAGGCGCGCCGCAGTTTGCGCCGCGTGTTCCGGCGTCAAAATATCGCACAGGAACGCATGCCCCGGATTGCTGGTGACTTCGCGGATGGCGCCTTTGCCAATCTCTATCGCCTGAGCGTAAAACCCCTCGTCCTTCAGCCAGAAATCGGCGTTGAACCGCTCTTTCAGCGCCGCTGCCCCGGATCGCGCCTCGGCAGCGCGTTCGGTCTCGCCCATTCGTTCAAGCAGATCTGCCATCCAGGTTCTGGCGGCATAGGCGTATGCCTGCACCTCCACCAGCGCCAGCGGCGGTTCGGCAAGGGTTCCGTCGGGGTGCACCACCGAGTCGCGCGAGTCTTTCCACCCCTGAATGCGCAACCCTGCCGTTGAGCGTGGCTCGAATGCAATATACCCGTCACCATCAGCATCGGCGTAGAGATCGATCCAGTCGAGTGCGTGAAACGCTGCTGGCAGCAGATCGTGGTACAGGTTCACATCGCCGGTCCAGCGCACGGTGGCGGCGAACAGCATCAAAAAGAGGAGAGTGGCGTCGATGCTGCCGTAGTAGGGGTTGAACGGAACGCTGTTGGTATTGGCAAGTTCCCCGAAGCGCATTTCGTGCATGATCTTGCCCGGCTGCTCATCGCGCCAAGGATTGTCCTGCGTTCCCTGATGCGCCGCCAGGTAGCGCAACGTGCTGCGCGCCAGGTCGGGCTGGAACCAGAGCGCCTGGAAGCTGGTGATCAACGAATCGCGGCCAAAGGGAACTGCAAACCAGGGAATGCCCGCCACCGGCAGGCGGAGATTGCCAAACGGCGCAGTGAGGGCGCGGAGATCGTGGCTGCTGCGTCGCAGTAACTGGTTGAATGTCGGGTTATCGGTCGTCACGATTGCTGCCGCTTCGTCCCATGCCTGGTATGACGCACGTACCGCTTCCAGCGCCGCCTCACATGATCCGCCCGCACTACTGTTCTGCTGTTCCGATGGATCGGTCGCAGGCGTGATAGTCAGATCAACGGTCCAACTGGCACGCGGCGCTAGCGCGATCCGCCAGTGGACCTGTGCACGCGCGGGAGTTGGCAGTTGCCGCAGACGGCGCGCCCCTTCGCCCTGCGGTCCGGGAGACGGCGGCGGCGTTTCTGCGTCCAGCATATCAACCGTATCCGGGATCGCACTCAGATGTATGTCGGTGGTGCGCACCACATCATCAGCGCCGCGGTAGAGAAACCGCAGGCGATCGCCCTGATACTCGACCGGATCTATCGCGCCGCGCGGACCGCCGGCAAACCCGCGAACGAGGAACATATCCGCAAAATCGGCTGCGACTTCAACGGTCAGATCGCACTCGATCGGCGCGCGATTGTGGTTGGTCACGGTAAGGCGCTCAAACACCGCCTCGTGCACCACCCGTTCACGTCGCACAGCAACCGTCTGGCGGTCGATGCCCTGTTCTTCGCCGCCGGACGCGCCGTTCGTCAGGAGGAACACTGCGCGATACACATGTTCGTCACTCGAGGCGAGCAATTCGAGCGATTGACCGTTCAGACGCACCTGAAAGCCGCTCAAATGGCGCGTATCGTAGAAGTACAACCCCAACGGCGTCTCTTCGACGGGAATATCGCCATCGTGATTGCTGATCATGAACGTGTGATTATTCGAAACGACCAGGTACTCCACAGGCGCCTCCGCTGCGCGCACTATCACCAGTAAAGACGTCCGTCCGCCATAGAGAGACGTGCTTTGAGCCAACAAAAAAAGCCTCTTCATCGAGGCGAAAATGTACATATATGTGGGGTGCCTGATGGGTCTCGAACCCACAACCTCCTGAGCCACAGTCAGGCGCTCTGCCGTTGAGCTACAGGCACCATAACACCTGTAGTATAGCACAGCGCTTAGAAGGCGTCAAACAAAAGCCGCTGCGCATCAGACATTGCCCGGTTGTGCGTTCGCAACGCGGCGTTGTTGGATATCCCGCACCTGAGACTCTCCATACACGGTATAAAGAAAGAACACATAACGTCGCAGCAACGACTACCGTTGCGCTCTGTGCGTTGCGGAGAAAACCATA
>ERZ1685332.26-NODE-26-length-51975-cov-17.459842_pt1 | contig 51975 bp, 56 predicted proteins | sample MGYA00580193_ERZ1685332 | MGnify/ENA primary metagenome ERZ1685332 (study PRJEB41501, sample SAMN08275520) | hot springs metagenome | biome: alkaline hot spring; material: microbial mat | place: Russia: Ush-Beldyr | collected 2015-07 | depth 0.5 m m ...
TCCATTCCTTGTTTTTCCGGAAGGCTACGGTGCTCCCCTGCGGACACACTTCTTGAGGCACTACCCGAAGGGAAGGCTGGCGTTATGCGGGGGAAGCCGGGGTGGACGTCCGGCTTTATTCTCTCCACGAGCTTATTCGCATGATCCGCGAAACGGGCTGGAATTACGGCGCAGCCTACGGCGGGCTGGACATGTTGCCTTACGGTTTTGAGGCACGCCGGCTTGTGGTGGCGAAGAACCCCGGCTGAACGGGTAAAATTTGAGCATGCCGGACTGGAAGGATCTCCTCTCCCTAGATCAAGGGAGGATGTTACAAGCTCTTCAGGAATTTCCTGAGCAAGCGGAGCGGGCTCTTGGGCTCTCTTGCCGCGTCCCCAACAACATCCGAGGCTTTAGAAACGCGGTGGTCCTGGGCATGGGCGGGTCGGCCATCGCCGGGGATCTCCTGGCCCGTTTCGCCACCGTTCCCGTGGTAACCGTGCGGGACTACCGGCTCCCAAGCTGGGTGAACGCGGAGACCCTCCTCATCGCCATCTCTTACTCGGGCGAAACCGAGGAGACCTTGAGCGCTTTTCGCGAGGGGCTTCGGCGCACGCGGCGGGCGGTGGCCCTCACCGCGGGCGGGGCCCTCGCGGCCCTGTGCGAGGAGGAAGGCATTCCATGGGTGCCCATTCCGCCGGGGTTTCAGCCGCGGGCAGCCCTCCCCTTCCTGCTTTTCCCACTCCTTTCCTGCTTCTTCCGCCATGGACAAGTGCAAATGGACCCAAGCGCAGCGCTGGCCGTGCTGCGGGACCTGCGCGCCTCCTCTCTCCCTGAGGTCCATGGGAACCCCGCCCAGACCATGGCCCAGGATCTTGTGGGGAGAATCCCGGTGATCTACGGCGCGGGCCCCACGGCGCCGGTGGCCTACCGCTGGAAGACCCAAATAAACGAAAACGCCAAACAGCCGGCGTTTTGGGCGGAGCTTCCCGAACTTTGCCACAACGAGATCGTGGGCTATGAGCTTGGGGGAAAGCTTTTCCCGCGCGGGGTGGTCGTGTTCCTGCGCACCTCGTTCGACCATCCCCGCGTGGCCAAACGCGTGGAGATCCTGAAGGAGATGCTCACCCAGGCTGGCCTCTCCTTCCGCGAGGTGTGGGCTCAAGGCCACGATCCTTTGGCGCAATCTCTCTGGCTCCTTTACTTTGGGGATTGGGTGAGCTTCTACCTTTCCCTCCTCAACGGGGTGGATCCCACACCGGTGCGCCCCATCCAGGAGCTCAAAAGGAGGCTCAGGGAGCGGTGATGCGGCCCAAGCCTCGTGACCCCAGGGCGATTTCCACGCGGTCCAAAGGCCTTTGCGGTCAGGATCTTTTACGCTGCGCTCCTCCTTTGCCATAGGCCGCGGAAAAATCAAGGTGGAAGCGGTGCCCACAAAGAAAGGGCCTTGGCCCTAAAGCGTTGCCAAAACCCCAAGGAGAGCGCAGACCGCCCCCGCGATCCAAAGCCGCGTCACCACCTGCGGCTCCGGCCAGTTTGGGCTCCGCAGGCGGTGGGGCCAGGATACGGGGACATCCTCCAGGTGGTGGTGGAACGGGCTCATCTTGAGGAAGCGCACCCCCTTGAGCTTGTAGCTTGCCACCTGGAGGATGACGGAGAGGACCTCAAGGACGAACACGCCGCCCACAAGGGGGAGAAGAAGAAGGCCGCCGGAGCTCCACCCAAGGCCGAAAAGAAGGCCACCGAGCCCCATGGAGCCCACGTTCCCCAGGAAAACGCGGGCCGGATGGGCATTGACCCAGAGGAAACCAAGGCCCGCCCCAAGCGCGAGGAAACCCAGGGCCCCAAGGCCCGCATCCTGAAGGAGAAGCGGCAGGAACCCCAGCACCGCGAGGAGGAAAAGACCGGTGGCCAGGCCGTCGAGGCCATCGGCCAGGTTCACCCCGTTCACCGTCCCCATGTACGCCACGACAAAAAGCGGGGCCCAAACCCAAAAGGGGAGGGAAACGCGTGCCGAGGCGAAGGGGAGACGAAAGGGCTGGGGGAACTGCGCGGCCAAAAGGAGGAGGAGGGAAGCCCCGAACTGGAGAACAAGTGTCTGGTATGGAAAAAGGCCGGTGGAGCGCCGCCCCTTTTGGGAGCGCAAGTCATCGAGGAGGCCGATGACGCCCCCCAGGAGGGCCGAGCCTGCGACGAACCCGGTGGACCAGGAAAGGCCCCTGGCGGCCCAGAGGATCCCGGCCCCACCGAGGACCAAAAAAAGGGGGACAAGGCCGCCCATCGTGGGCGTACCGGCTTTCTTCCCATGGGTGGAGGGGCCTTCGGGCCGGATGTGCTGGCGGGCCCGAAGCCAACGGGCCAGCCGCGGACTGGCCCAAGCGGAAAGCGGCACAAAGAGGGCCCCAAGGAGCAACCCCAGTTTTAAAACCCCGGTCTCCACGGGCCCTCCACCTCCGCGAGGGCCTGCCGGATGGCCTGGGGCGCGGCCCCCGACAGAACCTGAACCAAAGACCGAAAGAGGTCGTACGCGCTCAAAAGAACAAAGCGGTGATCGAGGCTGGCGCGTGCCACAGCCTCGTGCCACTGGGGGCCGCGGCGCTTGGGGTCCAATTCCGGCTGGGCCAGACAAAGAAGAAGACCGCGCAGCTCCCTCCGCTCTTCGTTTCGCCACCTATCGAGGGCCAAAAGGAGAGCCCGGTGTTCCTCCGGCCCGACAGGGGAAAAGGGAGAGAGGGCGACGCGCACAAAGAAGTTCCCTTCCGGGCTTTCCGCGAAAAAGGAGACCGGAGTTTCGCTGGCGTGGACGGTGAACCCCAGGCGAGCGAACGCGGCCCGCGCCGCTTGGACGAAGCCCTCCCTGCCGCGGGGATAGAGCAGGGCTTTCCACGCGTCGAATTCCCTCTGCGCCTCCTTGAGTTCCTCCTCGCGCCGGCTCAGGCGTTCCCGCTCCTGCGCTATTTCCTCCGCCCTTTTCTTTAGCTCCTCTTCGCCGGGGAGCTTGTAGTGAACTAGCCATTCCGGAGCGCTTTCCCCAAGGGGCAGGGAGAGGAGAGCGGCCAAGGCTGGCCGCAGGACCTCCCAGGCCTCCTGGGCCGGCGCCCCGGGGAAGGCGGGGAGAAAGAGGACGCGCCCGGACCCCACGGGAAGATCCAAAGCCAGGGGATCCCCCACCCGGTTTTGGGCGAGGACCCGACCGAAGGCATGCAGGGGGGCACCCAGGGCGCCGGTGAGGGCGGCCTCGTAGCCCAGCCCGGCGAAGCGGGAAAGGTAAGGAGCCACAGGGTGGAGTTCGTCCGCAAGGCGAAGGTCCTGGCCCCGCCGGGGCACAAACCTAAGCCCCTGGGGCAGGGCGAGATGATGGGGGCCGGAAACGAGCGAAGCTTTTGGCAAAAAACCGTAGCTTTCCAGTCTCCTTGGGGGATTCCCCTCCACAATCACCCCTTCGCCGGGAGCGCGCACGCGCACCACGAGGATCCCGCCAGCCTTGAAGAGAAGATCCTCCAGCTCCCGCTGGCGGAGGGCAAAGAGGTTCTCGAGGGCGCGGGAAAGGCCAAGATCGCGGCCAGGATACAACCGATGGGTTCCATCCGGCGCAAGCTCCGCATAGGGTCGCCACAGCCCTGCAAGCGGAGCAGGGTCCACGAGGACCACGCCGAAGCTCGCGAAGGAATCAGCGTTTGGAAACTCCGACCGCACAACCTCCCGTCCCTCCAGGTCCCAACCCAAAGAGAGAGCGCGCACGGAAGGATTGTAGCCGGACGGCGCAGCGCCTACCCTTCTTTCCGTGCCCTGGGGAGAGGTGTCCACCGTCTGGGGGGTTTTCTACGCGGCGTGGGAGGAAGAGGCCCTCGTGGCTCTCCGGTTTCCCCACGATCCGCCGGGGACTGCCCTCCGGGAGTCCCCGCTTTTGAGCTGGCTTGCTGCGGAACTGAATGAGTACTTCTTAGGGAGGAGGGCAGCGTTCACCGTGCCCCTAAGGCTTTCGGGGCCTCCGTTCTTTTTGGAGGTGTGGGCGGAGCTGCGGCGCGTCCCGTATGGGGAGAGGGTGACGTACGGGGAACTCGCGAGCAGGCTGGGGAAGCCCATGGGGGCGCGGGCGGTGGGCAGGGCGCTCGCGCGTAATCCCATTCCCATCCTGATCCCCTGCCATCGGGTGGTGGGGAAAACGGGCTTGGGCGGGTTTGGGCCGGGGCTTTTTTGGAAGGACCGGCTCCTTGGGCTCGAGGCCGCTCACGGGGAGAAATTCTCGCCGAGGTAAACGGCGCGGGCCCGGGCATCGGCCACGATCTCCGCGGGCGTCCCCTCGAGCACGGTTTTCCCGGCCTGGATGAGGTAGGCCCGGTCCACAAGCCTCAAGGTGTCGCGGACGTTGTGGTCGCAGACCACGATCCCAATGCCATTTCGCGCGAGTGTTCGCACAAGAAGGGAGAGGTCGGATACGGTGAGGGGGTCCACGCCCAGGAAGGGCTCATCAAGAAGGAGGAATTTCGGGCGGCCCACGAGGGCCCGGGCCACTTCCACTTTGCGGCGCTCGCCGGCGGAAAGCTCCGTGACCCGGCGCCGAAGAAGCGGGGAAAGCCCGAGCTCCTCCAGGACCACGTGCGCGTGGGAGTCCCAGGGCAATCCCATCCCGGCCAGGGCCAGGCGGACGTTGCCCGCCACGGTGGTGCGCAAAAACACCGAGGGCTCCTGGGGGAGATAATGAATACCCAAGCGGGCCCTCTGGTAGAAGGGGAGGGCTGTGACCCGGCGGCCGGAGAAAAACACATCCCCCCTATTGGGCCGAAGGAATCCGGCCAAGAGGTAAAGGGTCGTGGTTTTCCCCGCGCCGTTAGGTCCCAAAAGGCCCGCGATCTCCCCGGTGCGGAAGACCACGGAAAGGCCGTCCACCGCGCGGATGTGGCGGAAACGCTTAAGGAGAGCCCGGCCCTCAAGGACCGCGGACAACCCTAACCCCCCGGAACTTCGCGCGGCCGGAGCCCACGTGGAACTCCAGGAAATCGGCCCTGATCGAAAGCCCGTGGCCGCTGGCCACCACGTCCTGGGCCACCAGGAGGCCTTCCTGGTACTTCCCGTAGGGAAAACCGAGGATCCACCCGGAGGCCTGGGCCTCGGCGGAGAAAAGTTCAAGCGGGCCCGAGAGTTCCCACCGCGCCTCCTGAGCCGTGAGGCTCAGTCCCTCCCCTTCCCCGGAGAATGCGGTGAGGCTCAAGCGGTCTGCCCAGTTGGCCTCCCTGGCGGAGAACGTGAACCCCTCGCCCTCCCCGACGAGGCCGCCGGTGAGGGACCAGCGGCGCCCCAAAGGGTCTGCGGACAGGCGGGGGGCTTGGAGTTTGATCCGCGGGCTGCCCCCCAGGAAAAGGGTCACGCTCACCCCCTCCCCTTCCCAGCCCTCCCTGGTCCGCACAAGTTTTTCCATGCGGATCTCCCAGCGGGGGCGGCCCTCCGGGTCGTACACCACCAGCCAGGGCGCGGTGAGGACGGTGGTCTGGGCCAGGGCCTGCGCTCCCAAAAGGACTAGGAGGAGCAGCATGCGCGCAGAAAGCTCAAAAACAGCGGATGGGGCCGAAGCGGCCGGGACCGAAATTCCGGGTGGAACTGCACGGCCACATACCACGGATGGTCCCGAAGCTCCAGGGCCTCCACAAGCCTGCCGTCGGGGGAGAGGACGGCGGGCGTGAACCCGGCCCGCGCGAACGCCTCCAGGTACCGGGGGTTGAACTCGTAGCGGTGGCGGTGGCGCTCGTGGAGGGTGAGCGTTCCGTAAGCCCGGTGGATCTGGGTGCCCGGGGTGACCTCCCCAGGGTACTCGCCCAGACGCATGGTCCCGCCCTTCTCCTGTATTTTGGTCTGCTCCGGGAGGAGGTCGATGACGGGATCTGGGGCAGCGGGATCGAACTCCGTGGAGTTGGCGCGTGTTAGTCCTAAGACGGCGCGGGCGAAGGCGATGGCCGCCACCTGCATGCCCAGACATATCCCAAAGAACGGGGTTCCCTGGCGACGTGCGTAATCGGCGGCCATGAGCTTTCCCGCGATCCCCCGCTCCCCAAACCCTCCGGGGACGAGGATCCCCTGCAACTGGGAGAGGCAGGACACGCCCTCCTTTTCCACGTGCTCCGCGGGGATCCAGTGGATCTGCACCCGCACCCCCTGCGCGGCCCCCGCGTGGCGCAGGGCCTCCACCAGGGAAAGATAAGCGTCGTGGAGCTCCACGTACTTCCCCACAATCCCGATGTGCACGGGTTGATCAGCGTTTTTCAGCCGCCGCACGAACTCCTGCCAATCCCGCAGGTCCTCATCGTGGGAGTGGAGATCTAAACGGTCAAGGAGTTTCCGATCGAATTCCTCCTCGGCCAGATGCAAAGGCACCTCGTAGACGGAGGGGAGATCCCGGCCATCGATGACGTGGGCCGGCGGAACGTCGCAAAAGAGCGCGATTTTCCGGCGCAGGGAGTCCGGCAGGGCCACGGGACAGCGGGCCACGAGGAAGTCCGGTTGAAGCCCGGCCGTGCGCAGCTCCTTCACGGAGTGCTGGGCGGGCTTGGTCTTGAGCTCGCCCGTGGTGGAGAGGATGGGGATATAGGCGAGGTGGACCACGGCCACGTCGCCCCGCGGCAGCTCGTCGCGGAGCTGGCGGATGGCCTCAAGGTACGGCAGTCCCTCGATGTCGCCCACCGTGCCCCCCACCTCCACCACCACCACCTCGCTTCCCGTGGCCTCCAGGGCGTGGCGGAGCCTGGCCTTGATCTCCTCGGTCACGTGGGGCACAACCTGCACGGTTCGCCCCAGGTAATCGCCCCGGCGTTCCCGCTGGATCACGGACCAATAGATCTGCCCGGTGGTGAGGTAGTTGGCCCGCCCGAGATCCTGGTCCAAAAAGCGCTCATAATGTCCGATATCAAGATCGGTTTCCAAGCCGTCTTTGGTGACGAAAACCTCGCCGTGCTCGTAGGGGTTGATCGTGCCCGCGTCCACGTTGAGGTAAGGATCGATCTTCTGAAGGGTGACAGCCACCCCGCGGGCCCGCAGGAGGCACCCCAAAGACGCGGTGACCACGCCCTTGCCCAGGCCCGAGACCACGCCCCCCGTGACGAACACGTATTTGGCCAACAGCTTCATTGTACGAATTGCCCCGTCCTTGCACCAAACCCACTGATCCCCGTATACTTCGCAGTTCAAAGGAGAAGGAGCGAGGCGATGGCGATCTTGCGCACCGCGCTTTTAGCCCTGTTCTTTGTGGACTGTTTCGCCCTCACGGCCCTCGTGCTCATGCACATGTCCGAGCACGCCACCTTGGGCGGAGCCTTCGGCTCGGGCATGTCCGCCACCGTGTTCGGTCGGGATGTCCGCAAGGATCCGAAAAAGCTCATGATCGGCATCCTGGGGACCATGTTCTTCCTCCTCGGCATTCTCCTCGCCGTCCTTTAAGGGGGGGACGTGCCGCTTCTTGAGGTCCAGGACCTGCGCACGTATTTCTACACGGAAGATGGCGTGGTGAAAGCGGTGGACGGCGTCACTTTTAGCGTTGAGTTCCAGCAGACCATCGGGGTGGTGGGCGAGTCCGGATGCGGCAAATCCGTGACGGCCCTCTCCATCATGGGCCTTGTCCCCATGCCCCCTGGAAAAATCGCGGGAGGACATATCCTCCTCCATCGCCACGATCGGACGCTGGACCTCACCGCCCTTCCCCTGAGAGGAAGGGAATACCGCTCCATCCGGGGGAAAGAGATCGCCATGATCTTCCAGGAGCCCATGACCTCCTTGAACCCCGTGTTCACCGTGGGGTACCAGATCATGGAAGCGGTCATGCTCCACCAGAGGGTTTCCAAGAAGGAGGCGCGGAAGAAGGCCATTGAGATGCTGAGGCAGGTGGGGATCCCCGAGCCGGAGCAACGGGTGGACGAATACCCCCATCAGCTTTCCGGAGGGATGCGGCAGCGGGCGATGATCGCCATGGCCCTTTCCTGTAACCCCTCCCTGCTCATCGCCGACGAGCCCACCACCGCTTTGGACGTGACCATCCAGGCCCAGGTTTTGGACCTCATGCGCGATCTGCAGCGGCGCTTCCGGATGGCCATCATGTTCATCACCCACAACCTCGGGGTGGTGGCGGAGATGTGCCAGGAGGTGGTGGTGATGTACCTTGGGAAGGCGGTGGAGCACGCCCTGGTCCGCCCGCTTTTCCACGAGCCCAAGCACCCCTACACCCAAGGGCTCCTCAACTCCATCCCCTCCCTGGCCACAAAGAAAAAGAGGCTCGAGCCGATCAAGGGGGTGGTCCCGGATCCCCTGGACGCCCCGCCGGGATGCCCGTTCAACCCGCGCTGCCCGCACGTTATGGAGATCTGCACGCGGCAGATGCCCCCGCTCAAGGAGGTGGCCGATAACCACCATGCCGCCTGCTGGCTCTCCGCGTAGGGGGAGGCCATGGCTGTGACCGGCGAGGTCGTGCTTCTTCGCGTGACGGGCTTGAAGAAGTATTTTCCCGTGCGCCGCGGGGTTTTCCGCCGCGTCGTAGGCTGGGTCAAGGCCGTGGACGAGGTGGACTTCTTCATCCGGGAGGGCGAGACCCTCGGACTTGTGGGTGAGTCCGGGTGCGGGAAGACCACGTGCGCCCGCACCATCCTGCGGTTGATCCCGCCCACCGCGGGCGAGGTGTGGTTCCGCTCCAAGCACTTCAACCGCGAAGTGGATGTGGTCCACGCCGATAAAAAGACCGTGAAGCTTTTGCGCCGGGAGATGCAGATCATCTTTCAGGACCCCTACTCCTCCTTGAACCCCCGCATGACCGTGGGCGACATCATTGGCGAGCCGTTGGTGGTGCACGGGCTTGCCCGGGGAAAGGCTCTGCGGGAGCGGGTGGCCGAGCTTCTGGAGGCCGTGGGCCTGAAACCCGAGCATATGCGCCGTTATCCCCACGAGTTCTCCGGCGGCCAGCGGCAACGCATCGGGATCGCCCGCGCCTTGGCCCTCAATCCCCAGCTCATTGTGTGCGACGAGCCCGTTTCCGCCCTGGACGTCTCCATTCAGGCCCAGATCCTCAACCTCCTCGAGGACCTGCAAGACCAATTCGGCCTCACCTACCTTTTTGTTGCCCACGATCTTTCCGTAGTGAAGCACATTTCCAACCGGGTGGCCGTGATGTACCTCGGGAAGATTGTGGAACTGGGGGAGACCGAGGAACTCTTTCTTCAGCCGAAGCATCCCTACACCGAGGCCCTCCTCTCCGCCGTCCCTGTTCCCGACCCCGATTACCAGGCGGAGCGCATCATCCTCCAAGGGGATGTGCCCAGCCCGGTGAACCCACCAAAAGGATGCCGTTTCCACCCGCGCTGTTCTTACGCCCAGGAGGTCTGCTCTCAAAAAGCGCCGGAGCTTTCGGACTTGGGTGGCGAGCACTTCGTGGCCTGCCACTTTGCCCGCGCGCTCGCTTTGAGAGGCGTTAAGGCCGCGTGAAGGTCCTCCTCGGCACGGGAAACCCCGCCAAACTCGCGGAAATCCAGGAAATCCTCGGGAGAATCCCGGGGATCTCGTGGGTTTCGGCTTTGGCATTGGGTTTTCCTGAACCCAGGGAAGAGGGAAAAACCCTCAAGGAAAACGCGATCGTGAAGGCCGTGACCTATGCCAAACGCGCTGGACTTCCGACGGTGGCCGAGGACACCGGGCTTGAGGTGGAGGTCTTGGCTGGGGCGCCGGGCGTTCTCTCCTCCCGCTTTGCGGGGAAGGAAAAGGACTACGCGGCGAACAACAGAAAGCTTTTGGAGCTTCTCGCGGGGGTGGAGAACCGGCGGGCCAGGTTCCGCACCGTGGCCGTTCTGGCCCTCCCCGATGGCCGCTTCTGGACCGCCGAAGGGGTGCTGGAGGGGGTCATCGCCCATGAACCCCGAGGTGCAGGAGGTTTCGGCTACGACCCCCTCTTCGTCCCTGCGGGGGAGACGCGGACGCTGGCGGAGCTTTCCCCCGCGGAGAAAAACGCCATCTCCCACCGCCGCAAAGCCCTTGAGGGGTTGAAACCCGTTCTCCGTACGTTGGCGGAGAACCCGGGGATCATTTAGATCGGCTGGAAAACTGTTCCCTCCCCGGCAAAGCCATGGGAATCGCGTTCTGATGTCCTTCTTGCCGGCGGTTTTTGCACCACAGCCACGAGGCAGGACAAATCCAGGGCTTCCGGCAACAAACAGACCGTGGCGGTGCAGGCTTGATACTCCAGCCGGATACGGACAAGTTGGAGGCCAAGGGGTGCGTCCTCCGCCAGCGTCAAGGCAACCAAAAAGATCACGGGGCCCTCGTACACATCCAGGTGGGCCTTGAGGAAGGGCAACCACTTCTTTTTTGGCGCAGGATAAACAACTTCTGCGGAGAGGAAACCAGGCGGAAGTTCCAAGGAGAGCCGGGTTGGCGCAAGACCCCTGATGGTGGCCTCCGCCGCGGGGATTGCCCAGTTCTCCTCGATGTCCACCACCACCGCCAGATGCACGGTGCCCCCGGGAAAAGCGGCAAGATAAGCGGAGGCGAAAAGCGGCGCGGGTTGAACCTGAGCCCAGGCCGTCAGTCCCAAGAGGGCTGTCGCCAGCAAAAGCCTCATTGCCTCTCACCTCCGAGGATGTCCCTGATTCTTTGGAGAAGATCCCTTGTGGAGCTGTAGCCCGTGATGCGCCCGATCTCCGTGCCGTCGGGCCCGAGGAAAAGCAAGGTGGGCACACCACGAACCCTGTATTGGTCGGCAATTTGTTTTGTTTCCCCGCGGCGGACGGTGAGGTCCACCTCCAACCGTGCCAGCGGGGCGAGGAGCTCCTGGACCTGGGGATCCCGGAAGGCTTTCGCTTCCAAGGCCCGGCAAGGTCCACACCAATCGGCGGAGAAGTAAAGGAGGATGGTTTTTCCTGCGCTTTTGGCCTCCTCGAACTGGGCCTGGGTGAACGGGACAAAAGCCAGGGCCTCGCCGGCTTCCTTGCGGGCCTCCCTTCTCGGCTCCTCGAGGAGCTCCCCCAAGGGCCGGCGCACGGGCACATCCGCAGGCACCGCGAAGAGCTCAGGCGGAAGTTCGAGATCCCTCTGGAAGTCCGTGATCTCCACGCGGCGAAGCTGCCATCTGGGGGCACGCCCTAGCGCGCCGGTTCCGTCTGGGAAAAGCACGGGTTCCACATAGGCCAGGACAAGATAGGTCTCCGCGTCGATCCACCATGCCCAGTCAGGTCTCTCCGGCAAAAACGGGTTCCACCCCGTGACATGCAGGGCTTGGCGGCCGCCCACGATCACCTCGCCTAGCCCAATGGGAATGAAGTAAGGTAGAAGGGGTAAACCGAATACGCTCCAAAGAACGAAGGGAAACGCCTCCTCATGGGATCCATAGCCGGGAGAAAGGTCGAGCTTTTCCCACTCGTTCAACCCCGGGCTATAGAAATAAAGCGCGCCTTCGGCCAAATGGAAAACGGTGACATCTATTATTCGCCGGAGGACTTGAGACCAAGTTTCTGCGCGCAGAAAAGGAAAGCGGTAATACACGACTTCATCGTCGCGGAAGCCGTGCAAAGTGAGGCGGCGCTGGATGCGGAATGTTCTCACCCCCTCCAGCTCCTTTTTGGCGCGCTGAAGCACGGTGTAGCCTGCGGGAACGACGCTGACCCGCCGGGCGATCTGCGCGGGAGCGGGCGGCTCAAAGAGCTCCGGCGGAAGCCCCGCGAGAGTTTCGAAATCCTCCACATGGACAACCAACTCCTGGGAGAGATCCAGGCGTGGTTCCCGAAGCGCAAGCCCTCGCGGCCACAGGGTCTCCTTCTCCAGCCAAAGCTCCACCGCCAAGGAGTCGGGGTCCGCCGTTCCTGTGAGCACGTAAACGGGACTTCCATCCAGGTCTTTCTCCGTAACCCCATGCCAGGACCAGGAAAGGTTTGGGATGGGGAAGCTCACCAGCGAGAGGGGGCCGAAATCCTTGTAGCGTTCGTCCGTGACCTCCACCCAGACCCCTGTGGTGTAGAGGACCCAGGCCTGGCCAAGCGCATGGTTCACGAGGATGACGTGCGGCGCAGAAATTTCCTCCTCTTCCGGTTCCCGCTCATCCACGAACTCCCAGCGGGTGAAGGGGTAAGCGAAATGGACCGTGGCTTCTCCCCAAGAGACGAAAAGCCGGAACGTGCCCGCCGGGAGGTTCCGGAGGGCCGCGGCCGAGGCGGCGAGGAGCTCCTCAGGACTTTGGGTCCCGGCCAGCCCGACAAAGCTCACAAGAAAAAGGAAAACCACCGCCACGCTGCGCATGGTTACCTCCTGGCCGGAGTATAAGGGGTGTTTAGGGGTCAGAGAAGCGGCTGGCCGATCCGGCGGGGGAAGGCGGGCGGTGAACCCCCAAAGGAGGCAGCGTCCCGGGCGGCCGAGCCCTCCTTGGGACCCCATGGCGGTCACCTGCCGGACCGCCGGCGATCCCCGCGTTTCCTCGCCCCCGTGGCCGAACCGGTCATATCGAGCGCGTTTCGCTGGGGCAAAAAGAACCTCGTCGGCCTTGGCGATCTTGCGGAACCTCCGCTCCGCCTCCTTTTTTATCGTCCTGGTTTAACGGAGGGAGCGGAAGGCCTCCTTGATCTCCTCTTGGGTGGCATCCCGCGGGGCCCCAAGGATTCGCAATGGTCCTCAGGCGCGGAGGATCACCGGGAGATCCCTGCCCCGGCGACCCTCTTCAGCTCCTCCATGGCCGCGCGTTGTCCCCGGCCATCTTCCGCTCGCCCTGGACGAGGTGAATCTCCACGGAGGTCTTGCGGTCCTCGGCGGTGGCGCAGGTCTTCGCGCGCCTCCCGGTGCTTGGGGGCCTGGGCGCCCACAGCGATTTAGGGGGAAATCCGCGTCTCCAGGCGGCTTGGGCCCGCCAAAGCTCCTCGCTTATGCGGAACCTCCCGGGCGGAGCAGGGACTGGAGGCGGCTCGTGAGGTAGCGGACGGCGGAGAAGGCGCGGGCGTAGTCCATCCAAAGGGGCCCGACCACACCGAGGATCCCCCGCTCGGCCAGGTAAGGGGAGGTGACCAAAGCGAACTCCCGCAGCGCGGGGACCTGGTCCACGCCCACGTGGGCCATGAGGCCTGGCTGATCGCGGCGCAGCTCCCAAAGGATGGTCAGGAATTCGCTCTCGCTCTGCAAAAGCCGGAGGAACCCCCGCAGCCTCTCCAGGGCCCATCCCGGGGAATGTTCGGAGAGTTCGGAGAGAAGCTGGGGCCAGCCCTCGACCAGGATGCGGGAGGGCGGCGGGCCCTTCTGCAGCTCCGCCAGGAGCTGGTGAGCCAGGTACGCGGCCCGGCCCTGCCGGGGAGCAGGCGATTCCGCGTGGGGAGCGCGCAGCCGCGCGGCCAGCCATGCCTCGGCCTCCTTGAGCTCCGCCGGGCTCAGGTCAGGCGGGACGGGGAGCAGGCGGGCCTCCATAACCCCGAACTCCGATACGGTGGCGGCCAGGACCGTGCCCGGCTGGATTTCCCGCAGGACCATGCTCAGGCACTGCGCTTCCTGGCAGGAGGGGAGGACAACGAACCCCAGTTCCCCGGTCATCCCGGAAAGCAAAAGGGCGGTGCGGCGGAGGAGTTCGGGGAGGGGCGGGAGGCCGGGGGCCGGCTGGGATTCGGCGGGGAGCCGCGCGCCTTTCGGCTCGGTCTCCGCTAGAGAAAGGAGCCACTGGGCGAAGAACCGGAAGCCCTGGACAGTGGGGACCCGGCCCGCGGAGGCGTGGGGTTTAGAGAGGTAGCCCTCCTCCTCCAGGGCGTGGAGCTCGTTGCGGATGGTGGCGGGGCTCAGGCGGTGGCGATAGACCCGGACGAGCTCTTGGGAGGAGACAGGCCGGCGGGTGTGGATGTAGCGGTCCACCACCTCCAGGAGGATCTGGGCCCTCCGCCCCCTCATTAGCACCCACCTCCTTAAAGTGCCAATGCAATGATAGGGAAAACGGAGGAAAAGCCAAGCCCACAGGGGCCCAATGGCCTGCCCTCAGCAAGACCATCCGAGGATCAGGATTTTTTCCCACAGCAATGCTTGTACTTCCGCCCCGAGCCGCAGGGGCAGGGGTCGTTGCGTCCCACCTTGCCCGGGGCCTTGGGCGCGCTGGGCCGAGCCGGCGGGGCTGCCGCGGCCCGCGCCAAAGCCGGAGAAGCTTGGGCGGGCACAGGCGCGGCCTCCACCCGCACCATGAGGCGCGGGGAAAGGAGCACCCGCATCACCTGCTCTTCGCTGCGAAGGAGCATCTCCTGAAAAAGCCGGTGGGCCTCGCGCTTGAACTCCACCAGGGGATCCGTGCCTCCGTAGGCCCGCAGTCCGATCCCCTCCCGCAGATCATCGAGCTCGAGGAGGTGCAAGCGCCAGTTCTCGTCCACCGTGCGCAACACCACGAGGCGGGCGATGAGGGGGAAATGGGGGAAAAGCCGGGCCCACTGACGCTCAAGTTGCTCCCGGAGGGCGTTCTGAACGAGGGCGAGGAGCTCCTCCCACCGGCGGGCCCGCAGCTCCGGCACTGGCTCGCACACCTGGCCAAGCTCCCGCGCTAGCCCCGCCAGGTCGCCCTCCTCGGGAGGCCGTCCGCGGGGGACAAAACGCTCCACAAGGAGCTCCGCGAACTCCTCGGCCATCCCCAACACATGTTCTTTCAGGTCCGCGTCGGTTGGGGGCTCCCCCGCGCCGGGGAGGAGGAAGCGCTCGCGCAGGGCGTAGATGGCATCGCGCTGGCGGGCCATGATCTCGTCGTACTCCAAAAGACGCTTGCGGATCTCAAAGTTCCTCTCCTCCACGCGCTTTTGGGCCCGACGGATCGCGCGGGTGAGGAGCTCATGGGTGATGGCCTCGCCCTCTTTCACCCCCAGCCGCTCCATGAGGCCGTTCAGGCGCTCCCCGCCGAAGATGCGGAGGAGATCATCCTCTAGGGAAAGGAAGAACTGGGCCTCGCCGGGATCGCCCTGGCGGCCGGCGCGGCCGGCGAGCTGATCGTCGATCCGGCGGGCCTCGTGCCGCTGGCACCCGATCACAAAAAGCCCCCCTTGGTGGATCTCCTGCCACCCCTCGGGCCGGAATTCCTGGCCCGTCTCCCCGCACCACTTCTTGATCTGTTCCAGGACCCAGCGGCCATAAGACGAGTTCCGATCCCCAGGCTGCACGATCTTCTTCCGCTCCTCCTCCGCCTCTTTTCGATAGCGCTCCAAAAGGTCCCGGTATTTCTCGGGCTCCGCTTTCGGGTCGGCTTCCTGGCGGGCCCGGAACTCCGGGTTCCCGCCAAGGAGGATGTCGGTGCCCCGGCCGGCCATGTTGGTGGCGATGGTGATGGCGCCCACGCGGCCAGCTTGGGCCACGATCATCGCCTCCTTTTCGTGATATTTGGCGTTCAGAACCTGGTGCGGAAGCCCCCTTTTCCTGAGGAGCTGGGAGAGGTACTCGGAATCCTCGATGGAGGTGGTGCCGATGAGGACGGGCCGGCCCTGGCGGTGAAGCTCCTCCGTTTTCTCCGCCACCGCCTCGAACTTCGCCTTGCGGGTGCGGAAGATCACGTCGGGGTGGTGGTAGCGGATCATGGGGCGGTTGGTGGGGATTTGGACCACGTCAAGGCCGTAAATCTTCTTGAACTCCTCTTCCTCGGTCTTGGCCGTGCCCGTCATCCCCGCTAAGCCCCTGTACAGCCGGAAGTAGTGCTGGATGGTGATCTGGGCCAGGGTCTGGTGCTCGCGCTGGACGGGAAGGCCCTCTTTGGCCTCGATGGCCTGGTGGAGGCCGCCTGAATAGCGGCGGTCGGGCATGAGGCGGCCGGTGAACTCGTCCACGATGATGACACGGCCGTCCTTCACGATGTAATCCCGGTCGCGCTTGTAAAAGATGAGGGCCTTGAGGGCCGTTTCCAGATGATAACGGCCGGTGGCCGCCCGGGGATCGGCGATGTTGTCGAACTTCAAGAGCTTCTCCGCTTTTTCCCACCCCTTCTCCGTGAGGGAAAGCCTTTTGTGCTCCTCGTCCACCTCGAAGTCCTCTCCGGGCTTGAAAAGCCGGGCCAGGCGGGCGAACTCCCGGTACATGCGGGCCGTCTCCGCGGTGGGCCCGGAGATGATGAGGGGAGTGCGGGCCTCGTCGATGAGAATGTAGTCGATCTCGTCGATGATGGCGTAGTCCAAGGGACCCTGGACCTTTTGATCCCGGGAGATCACCATGTGGTCCCTCAGGTAATCGAACCCGAATTGGGCGTTCGTTCCGTAGACGATGTCGCAGGCGTACGCCCTCTTTCGCTCCTCAGGCGGGGTGTCCTCCTGGAGGAGGCCCACGGAGAGGCCCAGGAATTCGTAGATCGGGCCCATCCAGTGGCGGTCCCGTTTGGCGAGGTAATCGTTCACCGTGACGATGTGGACTTTCCCGACCAGGGCATTGAGGTAGGCGGGCATGGTGGCCACGAGGGTTTTCCCCTCGCCGGTCTTCATCTCCGCGATGCGCCGCTGGTGGAGGACGATCCCACCCAGGACCTGGACGTCGAAGGGGTAGAGGCCGATGGTGCGACGGGCCGCCTCCCGCACCACGGCAAAGGCCTCGGGGAGGATCTGGTCCGTGGTCTCGCCGGACGCCAGCCGCCCTCTGAACTCCGCGGTCTTCGCCTGGAGCGCCTCGTCGGAAAGATCCCGCGTCCTCGCGGACCAGCGGTTGACCTCTGAAAGGAGGGGCAAAAGTTTCCGGAGTTTCCTCACGTTGTGTTCGCGGAAAATCCGGGGAAGAAGCGCGCTTAAGGGCATGGCGTAAGACTATACGTGCGCGGAGGTTCCCTCACAACTTAGGGCAGCTCCCTTAGGGCCTCGAGGGCGTGTCCGCGCCTGGCCTCGAGGCTCTCTTTCTGGACGCGAAGCTCGCCGTAGTCCTTGAGGGGCAAAGGCCGCGAAAGCTTTTCGTTGACGCCCCGGAGCTTGTCCTCGATCACCAAAAGAGCCCGGGTGAAGGCGGTCTTCGCCTCATCCCAAAGGTAGCGGCGGCGCGCGATCTCCCCTAAAAGAAGCCAGGCCCGTTCGTGATTAGGGTCAAGACGCACGAGCCCCTCGAGGTTCGCCTTCGCGGAAAGCAGTTCCCCAAGCTGCAGGTCCGCCACCGCGAGGTAGTAGCGGGCATCCTGGGCCATCTCGGGGAAGGGCACGGTGGCGAGGAGCTCCGTCAGGACTTTCTTGGCCTCCGTGGGCTCGCCAAGCTGAAGATGCGCCGCGGCCAGGTTCAGGTAGAGGCTTTCCGGACAATACCGGGTAAGGCACTCCCGGAAGGCCTCGCGCGCCTCCGGAAGCTTTCCCCGCGCGGCCTTCACCAGCCCATACCAATAGAGGGAGAGGCGCGGGCAGAAGTCGAGGGCCAGGGACCGGGTGATTTCCCGCTCGGCCAGATCCAACCTCCCCGCGTAGTACGCGGCCTGGGCGGAAAGAAGGTAGCCATCGGCCACGATGTCGCGCCCAGCGAAAACGCCAACCCCCAGGGAAAGAAGGGAGAGGAAAAAAGCCAACCCCACCCGCAACTTTTTCCCCAAAGGGAAAAGCAGGTCCCCGAAGGGGCCGTAGCGGGGGGAGAAGGCGAGGCCAAGGATGGCGACGAAGGCCAGGCTGGAGGCGGGGAGATGGAAGGGGAACGTGGGCACGGCGTGGATCAGGGCGGTGACCAGGCCGGCGCCCAAAAGGAGGAGCTCCAGCCGCTTCTGCGGGTCTTCCGCGCGGGAGACACGCCCAAGACCCACGACGGCGGCCAGGGCTAATCCCCCAAGGAGGACGAGGAAACCAAAAGTCCCCAGCTCCGCCGCCACCTGAACGTATTCGTTGTGGGCCTGATCCGCCCTGGGGAAGGGGAAGGCATAACCGGCGCCGCGGGGCGTGGCCAGGAACCTCGGCTTGTAGGGAACAAAGTGGATCTTGTATCCCCCAAGCCCGATGCCGAAGAGCGGGAAATCCCGCCACATCGCGTAGCCCACCCACCAGTCCCAGGCCCGTATGGCCCCGGATTTTTGGGCCCAAAGGTCCCGTACGGCCGAAAGGGGGGTGGTGACCGGAAGGAGGAGGAGCACGGCGGCCACGGCCCCGGCGGCCACGGCCCCCCAAAGGAGGGGCCAGCGCCGCAGGGCTCGCCCCAGGAAGTAAATGCCGGTGGCGCCCGCCATCAGTCCCACCCCGGCCACGACCCCGGGAAGGCGAAGGACGGCGCCCAGGGCCGTCAGGGCCAGGGCGCCGAGGACCGCGAGTTTCGGCCAAGGGGGAAGCTTTGCCCGCCAAAACCCAAGCCCGAAAACGACAAAGAGGAGGGCTGCCCCAAGCCCAAGGCGTACCCCGATCTGCTGGGTGAGGAGCATCACCGCGAAGTTGAACCCCACAACGAGCGCGGCCACAGCCCAGCCCCGCCGGGCGCGGAGGAACATGAGCCCCGGGAACAACGTGTACGAAAGGAAGCCAGCGAGGAACTGTTGGTTTCCCATGGTCGCGATCATGGCCCCCGGGCCCGCTCCGCCCGGAGGGCCGGGCGCAAGGCCCACGTACTGGAGGAGGGCAAAAAGGGCGTTGAGAAAGGCCGCAAAAAGGAGGGCGCCAAGAAACCAAGGCTGGTAACGTTCCGGCGCGTTGAGGATGAGGAGGTAAACGAAGCCAAAAAAGAGGATCAAGGCCGCCGCCTGCAGGACCACGCACAGCGGGGTTTTCCCGGTGAGGGAGAGGAAGGCGGCAACAAGAAGGGCGGGGAGAACCGGGAAAAGCCAGGAAAGGCTGAGCTTGGTGGACCGAAGCTTCCCAAGCTCCATAGCCCAAAGGAGGAGAAGGAGGGCAACGAGGAGCAAGGTGTAAATGCTCTTCGTATAGCCGTACTCGGTGTTCCAGGGGGAGAAGACCAGGGGCTGGGTGGCCAAAAGAAAAACGAGAAGACCCTGGCGCAGGCGGGAGAGCCTGGGGATGTGCGCAGCCTTCTCCCTTTGGGCCTTTTTAGGTTTCTTCGGCACGGCCCAATTTTAGGGGAAAAACTCCCGGGGAAGCCACCGCGCCCAGGAAAGAAGGAGAGGCCACAAAGATGGTTCGCGCGCGATGCGCTTGGGGATGGACGCGAAAGCGTCGATATCCCCATCTTCCGCGAGGATGCGGGCGATTTTGGGATGGGCCCAGGCCTGCACCAGCTGCTCCAGGGTTTCTGGGGAAAGCTTTAGGAACATGGAACGAGCGCGTTCTTCGAAGGATTGTTCCTGCCCAATCAAGTTCCGCCAGGTCGTCTCGTATTCCGGGATGGACTCCCGACCCCGGGCGGCGAGGGCCCCGGCGATGGGCGCGCAGAGGCTGATGAAGGCCAGTCCCCCGCCGGTGAGGGGCTTCACCTGAGCCGCGGCGTTCCCCAAAAGCAGGACGCGCCCCCACACGGTGCGCGCGGGCGGCCCGATGGGGATGAGGCCGGTCCAGAGGGAGAGGATCGGCGCCCGGGGAAAGCGGCGGGCCAGGAACTCCCGCAGGTACCGCACGGCCTCCCGACGGCGTTTGGTCGCCAGACCGACCCGGGCGAGCCCCTCCTCGGCCGGGACCACCCAGGCAAAGAAATCCGGGACGACCCCGAGGTGCACCTCCACTGTGTCCCCAAGCTCCGCCGACACCTCGGCCTGGACCCCCAAAAGGAGCTCCCGCGGCCCGGGAAGGCCCAGGGCCCGGGCCACCCCGCTCCGCGCCCCGTCCGCGCCCACCAGGACCGCGAAGTCCACTGGTCCTTTGGTGGTGACGAGGGTTTCGCCGCGCAGGGCCCGAAACGCGGCGGGGATGAGAGTCGCCCCCTTTTCCTGAGCTCGTTCCCTGAGCCACCGGTTCAACCCTGTTCGATCAAGAACCAGGCCCTTGGCCTCCTCCGCCCGGATTTCCACCGCGCGGCCCCGCGGGGAGATCACCCGCACCGCCCGGATCTCCCGCAGGATCAGGGCGGAGGGAACGCCCAAGCGTTTTGCGGTGGCTGGGCTCACCAAGCCTGCGCAACGGGCGGGGGCCTCTGGGGCCCGCTCAAGGAGCAGGGTTTTACCCCCCGCCTCTGCGGCCGCCCCGGCCGCCAGGGCTCCGGCCGGACCAGCGCCGACCACCACCACCTCGCAGCGCATCCCTAGCCCAGCACCTCTTCCAGGGCCCACGCAGCGGAGAGCAAAGTCTTCTCGGAAAGCCGGGGTCCAGTGAGCTGAAGGCCGAAGGGAAGGCCCTCCACCCTCCCGCCGGGGATGGAGATGGCGGGAAGGCCGGCGAGCGCGGAGGGGATGGTGAAAAGATCGGAAAGGTACATGGAGAGCGGGTCCACCTTTTCTCCCAGGGGGAAGGCGGGGGTGGGCGAGGTGGGGCCGAGGATGAGGTCCACCCTGGCGAAGGCATGTTGGAACTCCCTGGCGATGAGGGTGCGGACCCGCTGAGCTTTTTCGTAGTACTGGTCGTAGTAGCCCGCGGAAAGGGCGAAGGTCCCAAGGAGGATGCGGCGCTTCACCTCCGGTCCGAACCCAAGGGTCCGGCTTTGCGCGACCATCTCCGCCACCTCGGGCGCCGGGACCCGCAGGGTATACCGCACGCCGTCGTAACGGGCGAGGTTGGCGGCGGCCTCAGCGGAGGCGATCAGGTAGTACGCGGGCAGGGCGTATTCCGTGAGGGGGAGGGAGATCTCCACCACCTGGGCTCCCTCCTCCTCGGCCACTGCGCACCAGTTTTGGATCAAGGCCAAGGCCTCCGGGCCCAGCTCCGGAGGGGCGTACTCCCGCGGGAGCCCCAGCCGAAGCCCAGCGAGCTCCGGCCGCACTTCCTGCGCGAAATCTTGCGGAGGCACGGGGAGGCTCGTGGAATCCCGGGGATCGTGCCCGGCGATGAGGGAGAGGATCAGGGCCGCATCGCGGACGGAGCGGGTGATGGGGCCGATGGTGTCCAACGAGGAGGAGAAGGCCACAAGCCCGTAGCGGGAGACCAACCCGTAGGTGGGCCGCAGGCCCACCACCCCGCAGAGAGCCGCGGGCTGGCGCACGGAGCCCCCGGTGTCGGAGCCCAAAGAGGCCAAGGCCTCGCCGGCGGCCACCGCCGCGGCCGAACCCCCGGAGGACCCGCCGGGCACCCGCGCTGGATCCCAAGGGTTGCGGGTGGGACCGAACGCGGAGTGCTCGGTGGAGGAGCCCATGGCGAACTCATCGAGGTTCGTTTTCCCCTGCACTTGAGCCCCAGCGGCCTTCAGGCGGGCCACGGCCGTGGCCTCAAAGGGCGAGCGGTAATGTTCCAAATGGCGGGAGGCACAGGTGGTGGTGAACTCTAAGGTGCAGATGTTGTCTTTGATCGCCAGGGGGAGCCCGCGCAAGGGAAGGCCCTTCAACTCCTGGGCGCGGGTGGCGAGACTTTCCCGGTCCGCCAGGCTCAAGAACGCATGGATCCGGGGCTCTTCTTGCGCGATCTTCTCGTAGAGCGCGGCGATGATCTCCCCTGGGTCGAGGACACCGGCGGAAATTTTCGTGAGGATTTCCAGGAGATCAGGACGCGGCACAGTTGGTGCCGGGGGTGGGATTTGAACCCACACGGGGGTTGGATACCCCACTGGATCCTGAGTCCAGCGCGTCTGCCAGTTCCGCCACCCCGGCGGGCCACCGCCATTCTACGAGGCCCCCGCATCGTGTCAAGATTTGACGCGCAACCCAACCCCGCGGTAGACTCCTTTTTCGGTGAGGGTAATGGTGGACCTCAAGGATTTCCGGGTTTTCAAGGATCTGAAGCCCGAGGAGCTCCAAAAACTCGAGGCCCTGGTGCGGAAGATCGATTACGGGGAAGAAGAGCTGATTTTCATGGAGGGCGCACCAGCCTTCGGTTTCTATTTGGTGTTCAAAGGAGCGGTGAAGCTCGTGAAACGCAGCGCCAAAGGGAAATCCCAGATCCTCAAGATCGTCGGGGCGGGGGGACTCCTGGGGGAGACCACCCTCTTCGACAAGGGCCTGCACAACGCCTACGCCAAAACCCTCATCCCCTCCACCGTGGGCTTCATCGAGCGCGGCGATTTCTTCTTTTTTCTGGAGCACCATCCCAAGGTGATCTTTCGGTTCTTCGAGTACCTCTCCATGGAGCTTAAGGCCTTCCAAAACAAGCTGGCCGAGAGGTCCTATGCCTCAAGCAAGGAGCGGCTGGCCCGCCTCATCCTCGCCTTGGACCGGCTGGGCTTGGAGCTATCGCGGGCGGAATTGGCGGAGATGGCCGGAGTCTCCTCCAAGACGGCCATCCGCACCCTGAGCGAGCTGGAATCCCGCGGGATCATCAGTGTGGACAACCGCCGCATCAGCGTGATCAAAGAGGATTACCTGCGGCGGCTCGCCGAGCCGTTCTCCTTGGAGATCGACAAGGCCATCATCATTTGAGACCTCTGTCCTTGCCGGCGGAGGAAAAGGGCGGTACAACCAACCGGGATGATGCGGCGCCTTTGGGTACGAGGGTGGATCGTTTTGGGTTCCCTCTTTGTCTGTGCCCTCCTCCTTTGGGGCTTGGGTTGGGCTGAAGAGCCCCTTTGGCTCATGGTCCTCATGGGTCTTTGGGTCACGGGGGCGTCCCTTCTTCTGGGATGGCCGTGGTCCTGGGCCGCGCCCCCGGCGGCCCTGGCGCTGTCCGCGCCCGCCCTCCTCACCCAGCCGTGGCCGGTGCTCCTCGCCGAGGCCCTCCTCCTGGGCGGGCTGGTGCTTGTGGTGAGCGGGACGGGGGCGCTCGTGCGGCGCGAGACCGCCCGCCGCCAGGTCCAGCAGCGCCTGGAGGTGTCCTATGGAGTCGAGGTTTTCGAGAATTCCCTGAACATCCTGCACGTCATCGACCGGGAGGGCAACGTGCTGCGGCGCAACCGTCGCTCCTTTGAGCTCTTGGGCTGGCCTCACCGGCGCACCCTCCACATCACGGAGTACGTCCATCCCGAGGACCTTGGGCACTTTCGCCTCGATCTGGAGCGGTTGTTCGAGCGCGGGGAGATCCGCGAGGTCCAAGTCCGCTTTCTCAAGGAAGACCGGGGGTTCCTGAGCGTGGAGGTCCAGGCCCGCCGCATCACCGGCAAGCTGGCCGTTTTGGAGGCCCGGGATCTCTCGGAGATGAACAAGCTCAAAAAGGAGCTCTTTGAGGAGCGCGCCCGCTATCGCCAGCTCATTGAGGACGGGATCGATGCCCTGGACATCGGGGTCATCCTGGTGGACGCGAAAGGCCAGGTGCTGTGGGCCAATCGGGCCCTGGGCAAGTTCTTTGGGTTGGACCGCGAGAATTGGATTGGGAACCCGGCGCTGCGCCTTTTGGAGCGGATCAGCATGGTCCTCGAGGAGGGGGAGAGCTTCTTCGCCACCGCCCGGGAGAGCTACGGGCTTGGGGCGGGCGTGGAGGGCCTCATCGTGCAGGTCCGGCCGGGGAAAGGCCGGGAGGAGCGGGTGCTTCAGTACTCGAGCGTGCCTCTGCTGGGGGAGCGCGGCCGGGGCGGCCGGGTGGAGTCCTTTGCGGACGTCACGGCCCTAAAAAAGCTCGAGGCCGAACTGCGGGAGCAAAAGCGGCTTTTGGAGGAGGCCAACGAGCGCCTTCGCACCTTCAATGCTGCTGTTTCCCATGACCTGCGCAACCCCACGCGCGCGGCGCTGGGTTATGTGCAGATGATCCTCGCCCAGCGCAACGGGGTCCTCCCCCCGGAGGTCCGGCGGGATTTGGAGCTGGCCCGCGGCCGCCTGGAACGCATGGACCGCATGCTGGAGGACCTCTCCCGCTACTCCAAGATGCGCCTCAACCCCTCCCAATTCGAGCCCGTCGACCTCAACCGGCTTCTGGCCGATGTCCGCGAGGATTTGGGGGCGCTCCTTTTTAAGGCGGACCTGCGCGTCCCGCCCGATCTTCCCCAGGTCTACGGCCGGCCCAGTCTCCTCTCCGAGCTCTTCGCCAACCTCATCCACAACGCCGTCAAGTTCAACGACAAGGACAAACCGGTGGTGGAGGTGGGATGGAAGCCTCACCGCACGGATACCCACCTCTTTTGGGTGCGGGACAACGGTCCTGGCATCCCCCCCGAATATCTGGAAAAGATCTTCCAGCTATTTGAGCAACTCGATCGCACGAAGGAGGGAACCGGTGCAGGCTTGGCCATTTGCCGCCGCATCGTGGAGGAACACGGCGGCCGGATCTGGGCGGAGTCCCAGGTCGGACAGGGCGCGACCTTCTACTTCACCCTGCCGCGGCTGCCCGTGAGAAAAGGGGTGGAGAGCAATGCCCATTGAACGCCGAATGACGATCCTGGTGGTGGAGGACGATCCTTACCACTACGAGCTGATCGAGCGCTCCGTGCGGAGCCTGGAGAAAGCCAACGTGCGCTACGATCTCTTTTGGGCCAAGGATGGCGAGGAGGCCCTGGACTTTTTGTTCCGCCGCAAGGACTACGTCCATGCCCCCCGTCCCAACCTCGTTCTTCTGGATCTCCGCCTCCCCAAAAAGAGCGGGCTTGAGGTTCTCGAGGTTGTGAAGAAGGACGAAAAGCTCCGGCGGATCCCGGTGGTGGTCCTCACCATTTCCACGGACGAGGAGGACATGGTGCGGGCCTACGACTCCGGAGCCGCGGGGTTCCTGCAGAAGCCCGTCCCCCCCGAGGACTTCGACCGGCTCCTGGCCACCGTTTGGGAATACTGGCGGATCGCCAAACTTCCGGACTAGCGTCCCTCGCTTAGGGCCCAAGGGTTTCCTCCTTCCGGGAGCTTTGTCATTGCCTTCCGCGTCCAGTACGGACTAGTTTGAGACCGGCTGGGCGTGCCGGGCGTGGTGCCGGCCCCACGGGGTTTCCAGCCCCACCCGCGCTGAAGGCGGGCGGGTTGCCGTTCGATTCGGCAGGGCACGCCCCATGACCCCCTCCTGGCCTCCTTCCTCCTCGCCGGGGGAGGGGAGGAGATCCCCTCCCCCTCCTTGCCCCCCTTTCGGCCTTCCCTTTACAATCGCCCAAAAGTTTTGGGGGGTTAAGGAGGAGGTCATGAAGCGGTTTGGACATGTGCTGCTGGCGGCGGTGATCTTGGCGGTGCCGGCCTTGGCCGGCCGGGTGGCCCTCATCCTCGACGTGGGCGGCCGGGGCGACCTCTCCTTCAACGACATGGGCTACAAGGGCACGGAGGAGGCCTGCGCCGACTTCGGCTGGGAGATGGTGGACATCCAGTCCGCCACCTCCGCGGACTACCTCCCCAACATCCGCCACGCCGCGCGCGCCGGGAAGTTCGATCTCATCATCTGCGTGGGCTTCCTGTTGGCCGATGCCCTGAATGAAGTGGCCCCGGAGTTTCCCAAACAGAAGTTCGCCATCATCGATGCGGTCGTGCCTCACCCCAATGTTCTCTCCATCGTGTTCGAGGAACAGGAGGGCTCCGCCCTGGTGGGGGCGTTGGCCGGCATGCTCGCGGCCCACTACGGCTATCCTTATGTGGGCGTGGTCCTCGGCATCGAGATCCCCGTTCTTTACCACTTCGAGGGCGGCTACCGTTTCGGGATCGATTGGGGGCTGAGGAAGTACGCGGAGGTGACGGGCAAGGCCGCGGAGGCCGGGCTCCTGTGGGTCTACACCGGGACCTTCTCGGACATCGCGAAGGGCAAGGCCGCAGCGGAGGCGCAATTGGAGCAGGGCGCCGTGGCCGTGTACAACGTGGCCGGCCCCTTGGGCATCGGCGTCCTCGAGGCGGTGGCGGCGAAGCTGGCCATGGCGGGCCGCGAGGCTGGTCCGCCCTTCATGATCGGCGTGGACGCAAACCAGGACTGGATGGGCGATGGCAACAAGGTCGTGGCCTCCATGATGAAGCGGGTGGACGTGGGCTGTTACGCGGCCATCAAGATGGTCCACGAGGGGACCTTCCAGGGCGGCGTCCTCTCCTTGGGGCTTGCCAACAAGGGCGTGGCCATCTCCCGCTACCAAGACCTCCTGGACTTCATCGATTTCGGCATCAAGGCCAGGGCCATCACCGAGGCTGACCGGGGGAGGATCGTGGAGAACTGGCTCGCCATGAGGGCGGCCATCCCCGCCTGGATCTGGCAGGCCGTGGATGAGCTTGAGGCGAAGATCCTGGCCGGGGAAATCGTCGTGCCCAAGCCCAAGACCCGGGAGGAGATGTTCGCCGTACGCGCTCGCTATCCGCTCACCCGCTGAGGAAAAAAGGGCCTGGGGGCCCGCTTAGGACCCCAGGCCCTTTTTTTCCTGAGCATGGCCGAAGTTTTCCTGTACGCGGAGGGGCTGAGCAAGGTTTACCCCGACGGCACGGTGGCCCTCTCCGGGGTGCACCTTGCGGTGCGCCCGGGCGAGGTCCTCGGGCTTTTGGGCGAAAACGGCGCGGGGAAAACCACCCTCACCAAGATCCTCTCCGGCCTCCTTTCGCCCACCGCCGGCCGCCTCCGCACCCCCAAGGGGCCCATCCGCTTCCACTCCCCCAAGGATGCCCTGCGGTTTGGGATCGGCATGGTGCACCAGCACTTCGCCCTGGTCGATACCTTCACGGCGCTGGAGAACGTGGCCCTTGGGCTCGGGAAAGAAAGCCTTGCCGCGCTCAGGAAAAAGCTCGAGGCGCTGGTGGAGGCGACCGGGCTTCGGATCCCCCTCGACGTGCCGGTGGAGAACCTGGCGGTGGGGGAGCGGCAGCGCGTGGAGATCCTGAAGGTCCTGGCCCGCGAGGTGAACCTCCTCATTTTGGATGAGCCCACCAGCGTCCTCACCCCGGTGGAGACCGCTGAGCTTTTCAAGTTTCTCCGGAAACTTCGGGAGGCGGGGAAGTCCGTGATCTTCATCACCCACAAGCTCAAGGAGGCCTTGGCGGTCACGGACCGCATCGTGGTTCTGCGCCGGGGGAGGGTGGTCGGGGAGGTGGAAACCCCGCGCACCAGCGCGGCGGAGCTGGCCAGGCTCATGGTGGGAGCGGACGGGGAACTGCGCGGCCGGCCCCTCGAGCTGAGCGTGGAGGGCGAGGCGCGGGGGGTCTCCTCCGCCGCCCAAGGGGAGCCCCTTCTTGTGGTCAGGGATTTGAAGGTGCGCTCCGACACCGGGGAGCTGGCCGTGCGGGGCCTCTCCTTGGAGGTCCATGCGGGCGAGATCTTCGGGATCGCCGGTGTGGAGGGGAACGGGCAGACCGAGCTGGTCGAGGCCCTGTGTGGGCTTCGGCGGAACGAAGCGGGGGAGGTTTTCCTTTTGGGGCGAAATGTGACGGGCCGTTCCCCACCGGAGCTTTACCGGTTGGGCCTGGCCCACATCCCTGAGGACCGCGGGAGGCATGGGTTGATCCCGGCCTTCACCGTGGCGGAGAACTCCGTGTTGGGCATCCAACGGGACCCACGGTTTTGCCGGTGGGGATTTGTGCGGCCCTGGGCGGTGCGGGCCCATGCGGCCCGCTTGGTGCGGGGGTTTGGGATCCAGGCGGCCGGTCTCCTCGCGCCCGCCCGGAGCCTCTCCGGCGGAGATCAGCAGAAGCTCATCGTGGGCCGGGCGCTCTCCCAAGATCCCCAGGTGATCGTGGCCGCGCAGCCCACGCGGGGCTTGGACATCGGCGCGGCCCAGTTCATCCGCGATCTCCTTTGGCGTCTGCGGGAAGAAGGCCGGGCCATCCTCCTGGTTTCGGCGGATTTGGACGAGGTCCTGGCCTTATCCGATCGGGTGGCCTTCATGTACGAGGGGGGCTTCACCGGGGTGGCGCGGCCCGCGGAGCTCACCCCGGAGACCATCGGGCTCCTCATGGGCGGGGTGAAGGTGGGGGCGGGATGAGCTGGTTTTGGCGGGGAGGCCGACCGATCCTCGAGTCGGTTCTGGCGGGGCTGATCGGTTTTGGCGCGGGCGCCCTCGTCATGGGGGCCTGGGGCTACAACCCCTGGCCGGCCTACATGGCCCTCTTTCGGGCGAGCTTTGGAAGCGGATACGGGCTGGCGAGCGCCCTGGCCAACGCCACCCCCCTCATCCTCACCGGCCTCGCCTTCGCCGTGGGCGCCCGGGCTGGCCTGTTCATCATCGGGGCCGAGGGGATGATGTACATGGGGGCGATGGCCGCGGTGAGCCTGAGCCTCCTTCGTCTTCCCCCGGGTTTTCACGCCCTCCTCGCCCTCCTTGTGGCGGCTTTCGCGGGCATCGCCTGGGGGATGGTCCCGGCGGTGCTGCGGGCCTGGCGCGGCGTGCACGAGGTCATCTCCACCATCATGTTCAACTGGCTCTCCCATTTCCTGGCCTTTTGGCTGGTGGCGAACGTCCTTGTGGACCCGATCCGCGCGGAGAAAACCATTTCCGTTGCCCGCACCAGCCGCTTGCCCCGTCTTCTTTTGGGCACGGATCTTTCCGCCGGCATCGGGGTAGCCGTGGCTTTGGCCCTGTGGTTTTATGTTTACCTCTGGCACACCGTGAGAGGCTATGAGATCCGCGCCGCGGGGGCTAACCCCCATGCCGCCCGCTACGGCGGGGTTTCCCCAAAAAGCACGGTCCTTTTGGTGTTCGCCCTGGCGGGTGCGGCCGCGGGCCTCGCCGGCGCGGGGGAGGTCATGGGGCGCCCGCCCACCTACGCCGTCTACAGCGGCCTTACCAACATCGCCGGGTTTGGTTTCGACGGGATCGGCGTGGCCATGATCGGCCGCCTCCATCCCCTGGGGATCATCCCCGCCGCCGTCTTCTACGGGGGCCTGCAGGCTGGGGCCCGGCTCATGCAGCTGGAAGCCGGGGTTCCCTTCGAGATGGTGCGGGTTGTGCAGGGGGTGATCGTCTTGGCCCTGGCCCTTCCCGGGCTGACCCGCCTCGTTCGGGTCTTCGCCCGCGGCCTCCGGCCGAAGGAGGCCCAGGCATGAGCTGGGCTTATTTCTGGAGCCTTTTTTCCATTTCCCTCCACGCCATGGTGCCCATCACCCTCGCCGCCGTGGGCGAAGTGATCGGCGAGTCCGCCGGGCTTTTCAACATCGGTCTTGAGGGCATCCTCCTTCTTTCGGCCTTCACGGGGACGTTGGGGGCCCGGGCCGGAGGGCCCCTGGTGGGGCTCATGGTGGGGCTTGGCACCGGGTTTGGCATCGGCCTCCTTTTCGGCCTCCTCTGCGCCTATGGGAAGGGAAGCCAGATGATCGCCGGGGTGGGGATCAACCTCTTCGCCCTGGGGTTTGTGGCCTTTGGCCTTCAGGTTCTGGGTTCCCCGGGGTTCTACACCGTGCCCAGGGCGGTGCAGCTTCCGCCCATCCGCACCCCGGTGGGCGCCTTTTCCCCTCTCATCCCCGTGGCCCTTCTTCTCCCGTTTTTCGTGCACTTCGTGTTGAACCGCACGCGGGTGGGGCTGCGGATCAAGGCGGTGGGGGAGAACCCGGAGGCGGCGGACGTGGCCGGGGTTCCTGTGGAGTGGACGCGCCTTCTTTCCACGGCCGCCGGGGCGGCCTTGGCCGGCCTGGCCGGCGCCTACATGTCCGTGTCCTGGCTGGGCTCGGTGACCAAGGAGATCTCCGCCGGCCGGGGGTTCATCGCCCTGGCCACCGTGGTCTTCTCCGGCCTCCGCCCCGTTTTGGCCTTGGTCGGTGGGCTCCTGTTTGGCTTCTTTGAGTCCCTGGCCACCTGGATCCAGTCCCTCCCAGGCGTGAAGGAGGCCGTGCCCTGGCAGTTCATCTCCATGATCCCCTACGTGGCCACGCTGCTCGTGGTGGCCGGGGTCATCGGGAGGGTCCGCTTCCCCAAGGGCCTGGGCGTTCCCTACCGGCGGGAGTAAGGCGCGCCTCTCTTTTATAATAAGGGTCAAGGAGGTGGTCAGGTGAGACGGGGTTTCCTTGTGGTGCTTGTGGGTTTGGTGGCGCTGGGGCTCGCGGGGTTCTCTCAGCGCTTGGGCACACCCGAGCGGCCGATCATCATGCTGTTCGTGCCCTCGGTGAAGGTGGACGTGATCATGGAGGTGGGGCCGAAGATCGCAGAGGCCCTTTCCCGGATGACGGGGCTTGTCATAAAGCCAGTGGTGGCCGCGGATTACGCGGCGTTCATTGAGGCCTTCATCGCCGCGCGCGAGGATACCTTTGGCGTTCCCACCACCGACCAGTACGTGCGCATTGTGGAGGCCAATCCCGGCGTGCGCGCCCGCCTGGCCGCCGTGCGCGCGGGCTATTCCTACTACTTTGCCACCATCTACGCTCTGCGGGAAAAGGGTTATAAATCCGTGTACGACCTCCAGGGGAAAGTTTGGGGGTTTGCCCACACCCGGTCGACCTCGGGCTACGTCATTCCCAAGATGTACTTTGACCTACTGGGCTTGAGTTTTGCCCAAGAAAAAGCCCTGGGCTCGCACGTTAGGGCCATGATCGCGCTGCTGGAAGGCGACGTGGACTTCTGCACGGGTTATGGTTCGCCGCCGCTTCCGCCGGACACGATCGCGGAGGCCCTTAAAGCCGCGGGGTGGCGCTGGGAGTTCGGGATGGACCCGGAGCTTTGGCTTTGGGACCGGTGGGCCAACGACCTATATCCCGAGGGCGTCCGGGGCCACTGCCGTGATCTCCGGTGGGCCATCGCTGTGGAGGTGAAGGTTTACGGCGACATCTGGGATCTGGTGCGCAAGGTGGGGATCGTGGACGTGGTGGGCCCGATGCCCAACGACTGCATTGCCTTCTGCGCCGGCTTCCCCAAGGATCTCGAGGACAAGATCGTGGAGGCCATAATTGCCCACATCCGTTCGCCGGAGGGGTATCCCTTGTGGTCGCGGCCGGGGTTCTACGAGTGGTACGATGTGGAGCTAATCGACGACTCCTTCTATGACCCGTATCGGAAACTGGTGGGGATCCCCATTCCCAAGCGATAAGGGAGGTGAGCACGGGGAGGGGGAGCAGTCGCGCTCCCCCTCTTTTTATGGCGCACCTGGTGGTAGAGAACCTCACCAAGGTTTACGAGCGGGGGAAAGTCCGGGCCCTTACCCACGTGAGTTTCTCCGTGGAGAAGGGCGCGTTTTTGGTGCTCATTGGGCTTTCTGGGTCGGGGAAATCCACGCTTCTTCGCTGCATCAACCGTCTGGTGGAGCCCACCTCCGGCCGGGTCTTTCTGGACGGGCTTGAGCTCACGAAGCTCTCCCCGCGGGCGGTGCGTAAGGTGCGGCGTCGGATCGGCATGGTCTTCCAGCAGTTCAACCTGGTGAAGCGGGCCACGGTGTTGCAGAACGTCCTCGCGGGTCGGTTGGGCTACAACCCCACCCTGCCCACCCTTCTTAGCTACTTTCCCAAGAAGGACATGGCGCGGGCGCGGGAGTGCCTGGAGCGTGTGGGGCTTTTGGAGAAGATGTACGTGCGGGCCGATCAGCTTTCCGGAGGACAACAGCAGCGGGTGGGCATCGCCCGGGCCCTCATGCAGGAGCCCGAGCTTCTCCTTGCGGACGAACCGGTGTCCGCCCTGGACCCGGCCACCTCCCACTCCGTGATGCAGTACATCGAGAAGATCAACAAAGAGGACGGGGTCACCGTCGTCGCTAGCCTCCACTTTCTCTCCCTGGCCCGCCGCTACGGCCAACGCATCATCGCCCTCCGGGCAGGGGAGATCGTGTTCGACGGTCCGCCGGAGGCCATTGACGACCAGAAGTTCAAGGAGATCTACGGCGAGGAGGCGGAGGAGGTGGAGGTGCGGTGAAGCCTCTCCGGGCACGGGTGCTCTCCTTTTTCGTGGATAGCCTCGTTTGGGCCTACCTTTTGTACGCTGGGTTCACGTTGCAGCACCTCCTCTTTCACTGGACCCCTTGGCGGCCTGAGGAAAAGTTTGTCGTTCCCTTCCTGTTTTTTGAGGAATGGATCCTGGTGGGGATAGGGATCGTGGAGCTCGCCCTCCTCACCCAGGCCTTTGGTCCCAGCCTGGGCCAGCGGCTTTTGGGCGTGCGCTTGGTGAGCGCGAGGGGAGGCCCCCCGGCCTTGGACGAGCGGCTCGCCTATTGGGCCTTCTCTCACCTTGCGTTTCTCACCTTGGGTCTTAGCCTGTGGTTCAACCCCCGGCATCCTTGGCACGAGCGCTGGGCCGGGGTGGAGCTGGCTCCCATTCCGCCGCGGGGAAGCGAGGGCCGCGGGGCTCCCTGGTACCTTACGCTTTACGGGCTGACCGCGTTCCTAGTGCTGGCGATGACCATGGCGCTGGGCGTGCGGCTCACGGACGTGGATTTTCGGAGGTTTGTGCGGGACGCCCCCAAATCCCTGCGGATTTGGCACGGTCTCACCAATCCCGACTTCCGCTATCTTTTGTCCCCGGACCCGCGGATCAAGCTCTCTTTCATCGACGGGCTGGTGCAGTCCCTGTACATGGCCCTTTTGGCCACGGTGGCCGGCACGGTGGTGGCCTTCCCTTTGAGCTTCCTTGGGGCGCGAAATGTCACGGCCCGGAACGCGTTGGGATGGTTGATCTACGGGGTGACGCGGGGGTTCTTTAACGTGTTTCGTTCGGTGGAGACGATCTTTTGGGCCGCGATCTTCGCCATTTGGTTGGGGTGGGGGCCGTTCGCGGGCAGCACCGCCCTTTTCCTCCACACGGTGGCTGCACTGGGGAAGCTTTTTTCCGAGCAGGTGGAGCACATCGATCCCGGCCCGGTGGAGGCGGTGACCGCCGCCGGGGCGAATCTTCTCCAGGTCGTGCGCTACGCCATCGTGCCCCAGGTCATCCCGCAATTTCTCGCCCTCACCATTTATCGGTGGGACATCAACCTGCGCATGGCCACCGTGGTGGCCCTGGTGGGCGGGGGCGGTATCGGCCGGCATCTCTTTGAGTACAAGTACGACCTTCAGTGGCGTCTGGTGGGCGGGGTGATCATCTCGCTCATGATCACCGTTTGGCTCATGGATTACGTGTCCGGCTGGGTCCGGGAGAAGATCGTCTGATATGGGCAAGGCCCGCAAAGCCCCGCCGGGCAACGCCGCCTTGACTTGGGGGGTTCAGGCCGTCCATGCCCTGCGGGCGCAGATCATTCCCGCCCTTTTGGGGGCCGGGCACGAATGGTCTCAGTCGCTCAGGGTCCGCCTTGTGCCCCCCATTTTGGATCTCGTTTTCCTCGGGTACCTTTGGACGGCCACCAGCATCACCTACAGCTACTTCCGATTTGGGGTGATCCGGTACTCCCTGCTTTCCTGGGAGTGGGCTGCCCTCGTGGTGGTGATGGCTGCCGCCCTGTGGTCCGCGCTGGACCAAACGGTAGGGCTCAAGGTCGTGCGTCACCGTCTTCCCTCGGCTTCCCCGGGCGCGCGGTTCTTTTACGCCCTTTTTTGGCTGCTTTTCCCCCTCACCCCCCTCACCGCTCTTTTTGACCGAAGGCGCCGCTCCCCGGCGGAAATCCTCACGGAGCTCAGCCTCGCGGAGGAGGTGCTGGGAGAGCGCCGGCCGTGGTACAAGACGGTCACCGGCTGGGTGGCGCTGTATGCCATTTTGATCACGTTGGGGGCGGCAGTGGGCGTCACCCGCGTTGACCCGAGGGCCTTTGTCACCAGGTTCGAGAAGACGGTGAAGTTCTGGCGCGCGATCTTTGCGCCGGCTTGGAACTTGGCGGGGTTGGGCTTGCAGCTTTTGGCGGAGACGTTGTTCATGGCCATCGTGTCCACGGCCCTGGCCGTGCCGGTGGCCGCAGCCCTTTCCTTTCTGGCCGCGCGAAACCTCATGCAGGGGCCGGTAGCTCGCCCGATCTACACCGTCCTCCGTTTCCTCGGGAGCTTCACCCGTTCCGTGGACGCCATCATCTGGGCCATCGTTTTCGTCGTTTGGGTGGGAACGGGCTCCTTCGCCGGGGTTCTGGCCCTCTTCATCCACTCCGTGGTGGACCTCATGAAGCTTTACGCCGAACAGGTGGAGGCCATCGACCCCGGGCCAGTGGAGGCCATCACGGCCACCGGCGCCAATCGCCTCCAAGTGATCCGCTACGGCATCATCCCCCAGATCGTCAACCCCTTCATCTCCTTCACCCTCTACCGCTGGGACATCAATGTCCGGATGGCCACGGTGGTGGGCCTGGTGGGCGGGGGAGGCATCGGCTTCCGCTTGGCCTGGTATCTTGGATCCTACGCGTTTTCCGAGGCGACGATGCTCACCATCCTCATCATCGTGATGGTGTGGGCCATCGATTGGCTTTCCGCGCGCCTGCGGGAGAAACTCGCCTGACAAGCGGGGCCTCGCTTTGGACGTTAGCGTCCCGGGCATTCCTTTTTAGCGCGGGCTTAGGCCAGGCTTTCCCGAGCTTCCCCCTCGGCTCTAAAGGCCGAGCCTCCCCCAGTCCAAGGGCCGCCCCAGCCCCGGCCGAGGGAGGAGATGGAGGAAGAACTCCCGGTTTCCCTCCGGCCCCAAAAGGGGACTGGGCGCGGCGTCCACCACGGACCAGCCCAGCCCCTCCCCGAAGGCGGCCACCGCGGCCAGAACTTGGCGGTGGACCTGGGGGTCCCGTACCACTCCTGCGCGCACTTTCTCCCGGCCCGCCTCAAACTGGGGCTTCACCAGCGGGACCACCGCGCCCTCAGGGCGTACGATCCCGGAAATCCGGGGAAGGATATGACGAAGGGAGATGAAGGAAACGTCGATCGTCACCAAGTCCACTTCCTCTCCGATGTCCTCAAACCGCAGGTGTCGGGCGTTCAGCCCTTCCTTGAGCACCACCCGCGGATTGTTGCGGAGCTTCCAGTGAAGCTGTCCCCGTCCCACGTCCACGGCATAGACCTTGGCCGCCCCATGCTGGAGAAGGCAGTCGGTGAACCCCCCTGTGGAGGCCCCGATGTCCAGGCAGATTTTCTCTTGCGGATCCAGGGCGAAGGCCTTAAGGGCGGCCTCGAGCTTCTCCCCCCCGCGGGAGACGTACCGAGGGGGAGATAAAACCTCGATGTGGGCAGCGGCGGGGATGGAGGCCGCGGGTTTATCCACGAGGGCGCCGTCCACGCGGACCTGTCCGGCTAAAATCAAGGCCTGGGCCTTGGCCCGGGAGGGCGCGAGCCCCCGCTCCACGAGGATAACGTCCAGCCGCGTGCGCTCCTTTCTCATCCCCTAGTTTGGGCCAGGGCTTCGTTGTAGAGGGCGAGACCTTCGGCCAGCACGGCGCAGGCCCGCCGCAGGTCCTGAACGCTGAGGACGTAGGCGCCGCGGACCTCGTCCTGTCCCCTGCCCGGTGTGGCGTAGAACCCCGCTCCCGGGGCAAACATCACGGTCTCCTTCCCGGGGTAATCGGTGAGCATCCAGCGGATAAAGTCCTCGGTATCCTGGACCGGAAGGCCAACCATCACGTAGAACGCGCCCTCCGGCTTGCGGAGGGTCACCCCCGGGATCTCGGTGAGCTCCTCGCAAAACACATCCCGCCTTATCCGGTACTCCTCAATCATCCGAGCGATGATCGCCTGGCGGTTTGGGTCGGTCATGAACGCCGCGAACCCCAACTGCTCAAAGGTGGGGGCAGAGAGCCGAATGGTGGCGCACTTCTGGGCGGCGGCCATCACCTCTTTGTTGCGGGAGACGAGCATCCCGATCCGCGCCCCACAGGCCGAAAGCCTCTTGGAGATGGAGTCCACTACGATGGCCCGGTCCGCCACCTCGGGGAACGAGAGGATGCTGCGATGCCGTCCTTCGTAGACGAACTCCCGGTAGACCTCGTCCACGATGAGGAAAAGATCGTACTTTAGGGCCAGATCCACGAGCATCTCCAGCTCCTGTGCGGTGTACACCACCCCGGTGGGGTTCCCTGGATTGGAAAGAAGGATGGCCTTGGTCCCGGGGATGAGGTGTTTTTCCACCTCCCTCCGAGGGGGGAGATGAAAGCCCTCCGCGCGGTAGGTGGTGAGGGGGGTGATCTCCACGGTGGCCAGCCGGGCATACCCCAGATAGTTGGGATAAAAAGGCTCGGGCACGACCACCCGGTCACCGGGATCGCAGGTGATCATGAGGGCGAAGGTTATGGCCTCGGAGCCGCCGATCGTGATGAGGATCTCTTGAGGGGAAAGATCAAACCCAAGCTCCGCGTAGTAGGCCTGGACCGCCTGGATGGCCTCGGGTATTCCCGGGGACGGAGCATAACCGAGGACCTCGATTTTGGCCTCGCGGATTCCTCGGAGAAACGGGTCCGGCGTGGGAATATCCGGCTGGCCAATGTTGAGCTCATACACCTTTTTTCCGCGTTTCTTGGCCTCCACCGCCAGGGGATAAAGCCGGCGGATGGGCGACGCCGGTGCCGCAAGGCTACGGGTCGAGATCTTAGGCATAGGAAAGGACCCACACCTCCCTGGTCTTTGGAAGATTCTGCGAGGTCAACTCCGCCTCGCCTTTGAACTCCCGGATCGTGAGGTCCACGGCTTCCAGGAACTCCTGCACTGGCCGGATGGGCCAGTCCTTCACCGCCTCCGTGCGGTAATGCATGGGAAGGATCACCCGCAGGGAGGGCAGGGCCTGCACCGCCTCTTTGGCCTCCTTGGGGCCGATGGTGTAAAACCCACCCACAGGGATCATCAGGGCCTGCACGTCCTCCAGAGGCTTCAGTTGTTCGGCGGTCAACGGATGGCCGAGATCCCCCAAATGGGCCAGGCGAATCCCATCGATGAGAAATTTGAAAATGATGTTACGGCCGCGCTCCTTTCCCCCCTTCGGGTCGTGGAAAGCGGCGATACCCCGGATCGGCACGCCCCGTACCGTCCACTCGCCCACCCCCCGCACCACCTCCGGATTTCCCTTCACCCTCCCCACCGCGTTGTGGTCGAAATGATCGTGGGAGACGGTCACGATGTGGGCCGGTCCTTCCGGGGCCTTGTAGGGCACGCTTTCGTCGTAGGGGTCGGTGACGATGACCGTGCCATCCTGGGCGGCGATGCGGAAGCACGCATGCCCATACCACAGGATTTTCACCCCCATCACCTCCTCGCCGTACCCTTTTCTCCTACTCTACCCGAAGAATCAGGACTGAGGCAAGCGCGAAAGGGCCCGGCGCATCAAAAGGTCCACGAGGTCATCGTAGGGAATCCCCGCGGCGGCCGCGGCTCGGGGAAAGAGGGAGAGCTCCGTCATCCCCGGCAGGGTATTGATCTCAAGAAGATAGGGGACCCCGTCCTCGCCGAGGCGCAGATCGACCCGAGCCAGATCCCGACAGCCCAAAAGGATGTAAGCTTTCCGTGCGATCTCCGCCGCGTGCTCTGCCTCCTCCGCGGTGAGCGGGGCGGGGCAAAGGACCTCGCATGCCCCGGGCGTATACTTCGCCACCCAGTCGAAGAACTCCCGTTTGGGCCGAAGCTCCACCAGGGGCAAGACCTCCGGATCATCCCGGCGTTCCAGCACCGCGGCCGTGATCTCCCGGCCGGGGATGTACTTCTCCGCCAAGAACCCTCCGAACCGCTGGGCAAGCTCGGCCCCGGCTGCGGCCAGCTCATCCCTTTCGCGCACGATGCGCACCCCCACGCTGGATCCCTCCCGCCGCGGCTTGAGGACCAACGGAAAGCCCAGCTCCTCCACCTTGCGCAGGAAATCCTCAAGGCCCCCGCCGGGGAAGTGGAGCCACGGCGGGGTGGGAAGCCCCTTGCCCTGAAAGGCCCGCTTGGCCTCGGGCTTGTTCATAGCTAAAGCGGAGGCCAGGGGGCCGGAGCCCACGTAGGGCTTGCCCATGAGGTCCAGGAGGAGCTGAATGGTTCCGTCCTCGCCCGGCCCACCGTGGAGGATGTTGAAGATCCCGGTGTAGGGGGCGAGGCGTTGGGGAAGCCCGTCGAAGGTGGCGATCTCCAGGAGATCAGCATCCCAACCCTTGCGGAGAAGGGCGGCGTGGACGTTGCGCCCCGAGCGCAGGGATATCTCGCGCTCGGCGGAGGTGCCTCCGCAGAGAACGGCCACCGTTACCCTCATCCCCTGATCTTGAAACGAGGGAAAGGGGCAAACAAGGCCCTCTGTCCGTTTTTCCGGCGTCCGCTGAGGCAAGACCGGGCTTGCCCGCGAGCCCTATATCCCGAAGGCTTGCCGGACCCCCTCGCAGTAGGCCCTCACGAACTCGGCCACGAAGCTATTGGCCGGGCGGTCCCGGATCTCTTTGGGCGTCCCGACCTGAAGGAAGCATCCCTCCCGCATCACCGCCACCCGGTCTCCTAGGAGAAAAGCCTCCGCGAGGTCGTGGGTGACGTAGATGGTGGTGGTGCCGAGTTCCGCGTGAAGGCGGCGGATTTCCTCCCGGGCCGTCCTTCTTGCCGGTGGGTCGAGATGGGAAAGGGGTTCATCCAGGAGGAAGACCTTGGGCGGGAGGACGGTGGCCCGGCCCAGGGCCACCCGCTGCTTTTGCCCCTCCGAGAGCTCCCGCGGCCGGTGGGAAAAGATCTCCGAGGAAATCCCAAGCCTCCGCACCACCCGGCCCACCCGCTCCTGGATGCCCGCGGCCTTTTCCTGCCGGAGCTTCAAGGGAAAGGAGAGGTTGGACCAGCGTTGGGGATGATAGACCTCAAGGTGTGGGTAGAGGGCGTAGTCCTGACCCTGGAAGACCATGCGCACCCCGCGCCGACCGGGCGGGACCTCGTTCATCCGCACGCCGTCGAAGAGGATCTCCCCCCGATCCGGCCGGAGGAGCCCGGCGATGAGCCTAAGCAGGGTGGTTTTGCCGCAGGCCGTGGGCCCCACCACCACGAAGAACTCCCGGGCAAAGATGCGCGCGGAGAGGTTGTTCACCGCCAGGGTGGAGCCGAAGCGTTTGGTGAGGCCGCGCAGCTCGATCTCCGGCATCCCCTTCACCTCCGCCAAGGCCAGAGGCTTCTTCTCTTTTGGGGCGGGGGTGTCCGAATTTCCCCGGCCTCGCGGGCCAGGCGAACGGCCTCCGCCCAGGTCCCACGGACCCGGGCCTTGCTCTCCCAAAGGGCGGCGAAGCGCTGCACGGCTTCCTGGGCGTCCCTTGGGGAGACGCCTCGTCCTCCCCGGCCCAGGGATCTGAGCACCTCGGGGAGCGCGGCCACGTCCGCGCGGATGTGCACCTCCTCCCCTTCGGCGACGAGGATGTACCGCGTGGCATCGGCAATGAGGCCGAACACGGAGTGATCCACCGTGCCCAAGGGAAGAACCTCCTCCACGAACTCCCGATCGGCCTCGAAGAACTCGCGCCTAAGGACTTCCTGCCACCCCATTCTCCCCCCCGATGATCCGCTCCAGTTCCGCCAAGGCCCGCCGGAGATAGTCCTCGGAAACACGGCCCAAGGGCGTGCGGAAACGACGGGAACAGGCGAGGGCGCAGAGAAGACAGTCCACACACCGCCCTGGGTCTGCCGCGGCCAAGCGTTTGGGCACGAGCTTCCTCCTGGGCTTTCCTCAATGGTAAGGAGTTGGCTAGACCTTGACCACTTGGCGCACGCGTTGCCCCACGTCCTTGCCCAGTTCCCGAGCGCGCACCAGCTCTGCGGGACCTGGGGCCCCGTGGAACTCCAGTTCCCCCACGAGCTCCCAGCCCAATTCGATGACTTTCTCCCGCAGTTTGCGCATGGCACCGCCTTTCCAACCGAAGGAACCGAAGATTCCTACCACCCGGTTCTTGAGTCTCTTCCGCTCAAGGAGGCGCAACACGTATTCCACAGGCGGAAAAATCCCGGTGTCATAAGCGGGGCTTCCGAGGATCAGGCCGGCGAAACGCCAGGCGTCGCTGACGCTGAAGCTGGGATGCACGCGGCCGGCGTCCAAGACCCGCACGGGCAGAGCCGCTTCCGCAGCCCCTTGGGCCACGGCCTCCACGGCCTTGCGCGTCTCCCCGTACATGGAGCCGAAGATCACGGTCACCCCGGGCTCTCCTTCCATGCGGGCCCAACGCGCGTAGAGATCGATGATCCTTTGCGGATCCCGGCGCCAAATGAGCCCATGGGCGGGCGCGACCAATTCTATCCTGAGCGCATTTATCTTTTCGATGGCACGCAGCACCGCTTGGCTTTGCATCCCGACGATGTTAGAGAAATAACGCCGGGCCTCGTCCTCATAAAGGGCGAAATCCACCTCGTCCGCGAAGATCGCCCCGTCTAGAGTGCGAAAGCCGCCAAAGGCGTCACCGGAGAAAAGGACCCGCTCCGTCGCCTCATAGGTGGCCAGGGTTTCCGGCCAGTGCACATAGGGGATGGGGTGGAAGGACAGGATTTTTCCGCCCAAGTCCAAGATCTCGCCTTCGGCTACGGCCCGGACCCCCTCGGTGAGGCCATAGAAGCGCGCCAGCATGGGCATGGCCTGAGCGGTGGCGAGGATCTCCACTTTTGGAGCAACGCGGCGGAGGAGGGGCAAGGCCCCGGAGTGATCGGGTTCCATGTGGCTCACCACAAGGTAATCGAGGCGCGCGGGATCCACGAGGCCGGCGATGTTTTCGAGAAGCTCCTCCGCGTAGTGGCTTTTCACGGAGTCGATGAGGGCGATCTTTTTTCCCACAAGAAGATAGGCGTTGTAACTCACGCCGTGGGGCAATGGCCATAGGCCCTCGAAGAGGTCGGTGGTCCGGTCGTTCACCCCCACCCAGTAAATTCCCGGCCGAATCTCAATAGTGCGCATCTTTTCTCCTTTCTGATTTGAGGATACACCACGGGTAGGCAAGCGTCATTGGCTTGGGCTTGAGATGTTCGTGGCGAAAGGCAGAGGCCCAGTCATAGGGTCCCGTCTATTGTGTCTGGGCTTCATGGTCGCTTCCCCTATGGACTTCCGCAAAGCCCCCAAGCCGGCGCTCATTTGGAGAGCTGAGGACACGCACCTCAGGTCCTCCTTCCGCGCTCCGTTCCGGGCCTCCCGCCCCCGGGGAACGCGGAGGTCCTCCACGGGACCGGCAAGGATGAGGAGACGGGTTTTGTCCGCCATAGGGGCCTTCCCTCCTTTACATTCCTTGTTTTTCCGGAAGGCTACGGTGCTCCCCTGCGGACACCCCTCTTGGGGCACGACCACAACGGCCCCCTAGGGTCGGAAAACGCGGGGGAGGACGGGGCGCTGTCAGGGAGCGCTACCGTTGCCCGGCCCCCCTCACCTCCCTATGATGGCCGTGTCCGCGGGACGCGGGAAGGAGGGGAAAGATGCCGATTTATGTGCTTCTGAGCCGGGTGACTGACGAGGGGGCAAAGACGATACGGGAGAAGCCGGAGCGGATAAAGGAGGTCAACCGGGAGATCGAGGCCTGGGGGGCCAAGGTCCTGCACCAATACGCGACCTTGGGTCGGTACGATTTCGTAAGCATCGTGGAGGCACCGGATGCGACGTCCATCGCCCGGGTGTCTTTGGAACTTTGTTCCCGGGGCACCGTCAAAATCGAAACCCTTACGGCGATTCCGATCGAGGAGTTCATCGCCAAGGTCAGGGGGTAGCAGCGACGTTCCCCGGCCAGCGCCGGAGGGGGAGGTCTTGTCCTTCGCCCACTAGGCGCGGCCTCACGCGAGGGTACGAATTATGGTGCCCGCTCGGAGTGTGGCGGCGGTTCTTCAACCGGGGCAAGCGGCAAGATCTCCCCCAGCCTCTCCTCCCGGAGACATGTCACAACCCATGCGGCCGCGGCTTGGACCGCGGGCGTGAGTCCCGCCCCGAGAGAGCGATCGGCAGGCTGGATCCCCACGAGAACGATTTCCCCCACTGCGTCGCGGACGGTCCCGAGGAGGAACAGGAGCGGGAGGGCGTGGGTCGAGCCCAGCATCTGCTCGGACTGGTCCAGGGACAGCCGGCGGACGCTTCCCGGCGGGAGGCCCATCTCCGCCGCGTCCACGACCACGAGGAGGTCTGGGGGCAGCCGGGCCACGAGCCCGAGGGCGTTCTCCACGCTCTGGCCGGCGGGGATGACTTCCCAGTCCGCCCCTCTCATTCGCTCGGCCACCCACAGTCCGACCCCGTCGTCGCGGCGGAGCGGGTTCCCGATCCCGAGGAGGACCTTACGCATCGGTCCCCTCACCCCCGGCCCTCTCCCGCCCGGGGGAGAGGGAGAAATAGGGACGCGGACTAGTTAGCCTCACCCCGACCCTCTGCCAGCACCCCGTTTCCCCTCCCTTGAATGGGACCCCGTTTCCCCCCTCCCTCCCATGGGAGGGGGTTGAGGGAGGGTGACCGGGACCGCACCCTCACCCCCCACCCTCTCCCACCTGGGGGAGAGGAAAAACGAGTTTCCGGAGCTACGCCGGATTCTCGCGGACGAAGGTCCGGAACGGGTAGGCCAAGGCCCTGAGCTCGTTCCGGTTGGCGATGACGACCCGCTGTCCGGGCAGGGCGACGAGGCCCTTCTCCTTGAACTCCAACAAGATGCGAATCGCGGTGTCCGTAGACACCACGGCCAGCTCCGTGCGCGGCAGTTCCACCCCGATGTCCCACCCCTCGGGCGTCTCGCGGCCAAACGCCTAGGCCAGCTCCACGAGGGCCCGGGCCACCCGCTCCAGAGCCGAGTGGGACGTGATCTCCACCAGCCGGTCCCCGTACACCTTGCTCTTCCGCGACAGCTTCTCGAGCAGGCGCAGGGCCACGTCGGGATGGCGGCGGAGGAACGCGAGGAAATCCTCCCGCGGGATAAACGCCAACACCGAATCCTCCAAGGTCTCGGCGTAGCAGGTGTAGCACTCCCGGTCGAACATCGTCTTCTTGCCCAGGAGCTTCAGGATCTGCGAGTGGCCGGCGCGGGTGCGCTTGGCCAGTTCCACCTTGGCCCTGCCACAGGATGTACCGGCCAAACGCCGGCATCCCCTCCCGGAACGCCATCGCCCCTGCGTCAAACCTAAGGAGCCGCATCGCGGAGCAAAGCTCTTCCCGCGCTGGCGGGGAGAGGTGGGCGAAGATTTTCAAGCAGGCAAGCGGTGGGAACCCGGCCTTGGTGCTTCTCATCCGCCGCACTTGTACCGCACCCAAGGGGCTGCGTCCAGCGCCCGCTCAGGCCAAGTCTGGGGGAGGGTGGCCCTCGTGTTTCTCCTGCGGCTTCCCGGGAGCCCCACCACCAGGCCCCCGGAGAGGGTGATCCCCAGCGCCTGCTCCGCGGTCAGGCCGACCGGGAACACCTTCCTCCGGGGGACGAACAGGCCCCACCCCGACAGGGGGTTGGGGGCGATGGGGACGTGCACCGACACGGTGTCGGTTGAAAACCGGTCCCCAGGTGGTCCACCGCTTCGCTCGTGCCGCCTCCAGGACGTAGGACCCGGGGTAGGGGAACTCCCCGAGCACCATCCGCCGGCTCAAGGCCAGCGCGGGGTCGTGGCCCAGGGCCACGTGGGCGAGCTGGCGCGCCCCCCACTACAGGTTCCGCACTCCCGGGATCCCCCGCACGATCCGCTCCACCGCCCGCGGGAGCCCTCGTCCCATCCAGTGGCGGGCCACCGCCCCCACGAGGGAGGAACACGAGGGCGAGGGTGATGGCGACCTCGGTGCCCGGGACGCAGCGGCCGATGAGAGGGCGCATCAGCGCCGCAAACGCCGTGTGCGGACCAAGGAGGGAGTACGCCAGTTGGTACACAGGAGCCCCAGGAAGTACAGGGTCAGCCCCAGGGGGAGAACCACGCGAAGCCCGGAGACGAGCGTCCCTCTCGCCCGCCGAAGGAACCGCCCCCTCGGCCCACTTGCACGACAAAGGTGCCGCGGCGGCAAAACGGTTCCCTAGGCCGAAGGGTTGCCACAGGATTTCAGGAACTGGGAACGGGGTGGGGCCTCTGGTATCATCCCGCGCCTATCCTGGCCCGACGAAGGAGACACGCCACCGTGGCAAAGAAACCGAACATGAACCAGCACGTCGTGGCGGGGAAGGGAGGGAAAACGGCCCTTATTTGGGAGCCGGAGCCGGTGGACGAGCCGGGTCGGACCCTCACCTACAAGGGGCCTCGACGAGGTGGCGCGATTTGCCCACGCCCTCAAGGCCTTGGGGTCAAGAAGGCGAGCGGGCAGGGCTCTACCTCCCCATGGTTCCGGAGGTGGTGATCGCCATGCCGGCCGTGGTGCGGATTGGGGCCGTGCACACTGGGGAGTTCTCTGCGTCCTCGCCGGAGTCCCTCCGCGACCGGCTGGTGGACAGCGAAGCCAAGGCCCTCATCACCGCCGACGGCTACTGGCGGAGGGGGAAGCAGATGGCGCTCAAGGGGCAGGCCGACCAGGCCCTGGCCAGGACCGCGGTGGAGAAGGTGGTCGTCGACCGTCGGCTCGGGGGCGAGGTCCCCTTCCACAAGGGCCGGGATGTGTGGTACCACGAGATCGTGGCCGGGCGGCCGTTCCCCGGGATCCGGGCCACCTACTTCGGGGACCTTGGGCCCAACTTCTACTTCACCAAGGACAGGGCGCGGATGGACGAGATGGGAAACATCCGGATCACGGGCCGGGTGGACGAGGTGATGAACGTCGCCGGGCACCGGCGGGCCACCGCTGAGGTCGAGGACGCGTTGTCCCAGCACCCCTCGTGTCCGAGGTCGCCGTGGTCCAGGCCCGACGACCCGAAGGGCGAGGTGCCGGTGGCGTTTGTCCTCCTGAAGAAGGGGGTGCAACCCTCGGAGGACCTGAAAAAGGACCTCATCAAGAGCGTGGACAGGCACATCGGGCCCACGGCGCGGCCGGCGGCGATCTACTTCGCAGAGGACGTACCCAAGACCCGCGCCGGGAAGATCATGCGTCAGGTCCTCAAGGCCCTGGTGCGGAACGAGCCGGTCGGGGATCTCCCCACGCTGCGGAACCCCGAGGGCGTGGAGGAGCTCCAGAAGATCGTGGGCTACCGTGGGTAGGCTGTGGGGGGACGCCTCGCCCCCAGGGAAGGGGGCGAGGCGTCGCTTGTGTTTTCGGAGGGAAGACGGAGAGGGCAGCGGTGATGGTGGGCGGTCTCAGGACGAGCGGCCTCCTCACCCCCTACGGGAAGCTTGTCGTCAAGCTTGCTCCCGCCTCCGCGGCGTTCGCCACCTCCATTTTTGCCTGGTTCAACGGCCTGGGCCGCCCCCTGGCCGGGTTTCTCGACGACCGGTTTGGGCCGGTGCCCGTGATGGTGGCCACGTACGCGCTGCCGACCGCGGTGTTCTTTGGGCTGCCGGTTCTCGCGCAGGGGCAGGTGGGGCTGTACTTGTGCTCAGCCCTCCTGGCTCTGCGATCTGACGGGGGGCTTCACGCCGGCGTTTGTGATGGCGGAGGGTGCGCGGGAGTCGGTTTCCTCCGCACCCCGTTTCTGCGCGGGAAGCTCGCGTTCCGGTAGGTTTGATCCCTGTGGTTCAAGGAGGAGGGCATGGCCGAGTCGGTTGTGTCTGCACGCCCACAGGCTAGTCTGTGGGGAAGGCATCGTTGGCTTGTGGTGGGCAGTGGGTTCCTCATCAACGTGTGTTTGGGGACGGTGTACGCGTTCAGTCTGTTTCGCAAGCCTCTCGAGGAGCTGTGGGGCGTGGGGGCCACGGCGAGCGGGCTTCCGTTCATGGTGTTCCTGGCGGTCTTCGCCGGGGGGATGGCGGTAGCCGGGAGGTTCCTGGATCTATGGGGCCCGCGGCGGGCCGCGTTGGTCGGGAGCGTGCTGGTGGGCACAGGGTGGGCTCTCGCTGGCCTCTCGCCCAACGTGGGGGTGCTCACCTTCACCTATGGGGTCATGGCGGGGGCAGGGGTCGGTTTCCTGTACGGTTGTCCGATTGCCATGGCCACCCGCTGGTTTCCAGACAGGCGGGGGTTGGCGGTGGGGCTGACGGTGGTCGGGTTTGGGGCCTCCCCCCTGCTCACGGCCCCCATCCTGAACGCCCTCATCGCCCGCGTGGGGCCTCTTTCCACCTTCCTCTACGCCGGCCTGGCCTTTGCCGTCATCCTCGTCGCGCTCTCCCTACCCCTCCGGTTTCCCCCAGCAGGCTGGGTCCCAAACGGCAAGGCGGGGAATGGGCAGTCGAGGCCCCCGCTGGCAGAGCTTCCGCCGCAGGCCATGGTGCGCCGCCCCACCTTCTACCACCTGTGGGCGGCTTTCGCCATCGGCTGTCTCAGCGGCCTTATGGCCATCGGGATCGCCGCTCCGTTCGGGAAAGAGGTGGCTTCGCTCTCCCCGTCCATGGCGGCCATTGCTGTGTCGGTGTTCGCCATCTTCAACGGCGTGGGGCGGCCCTTGTTCGGATGGCTCACCGACCGGTTATCTATCCGGTTCACCGCGGCCCTGTCGTTTGCGTTGGTGCTTGGGGCTGCAGCGATGCTTGGGCTGTGGAGCAGAGGCAACGCCCCCGTGTACTTCCTTGGGTTCAGCCTCCTTTGGCTCAACTTCGGGGGGTGGCTGGCCATCGCCCCCACTGCCACGGCGCAGCTGTTTGGGGTCAAGAACTACGGCCGGAACTACGGTATCGTGTTCACGGCGTACGGGGCGGGGGCCATCCTGGGGAACGTGCTCTCCGGGCTCATCCGTGACGTAACAGGTAGTTACAGCGCCGTGTTCTTTCCCGTGATGGCACTGGCGGCGGTGGGGATCGTGTTGGCGCTGGTGGGGCTCAGGTCCCCGGCGGGGGATGGTGCCTAGGGGGGACGGGTCCCCTCGGGGGAGACAATCGCTACCGAGATCCGGACCGAGCTCCAGGACCGGGTTGCGGCCTTGGCAGCGAGAGGGGATCGTCCCCGGGTTGGCCATCGTTCGCGTCGGGGACGATCCGGCGTCCGTGTCCTACGCTTGCCAGAAAGAGAAGGCGGCCCTGGGCTTGGCCTCTTCTCCCGGACAGTCGTCCCACCGGCGGACACGGACGAACGTGACCTCCTCTCCCTGATCCGTTCGCTCAATGCGGATCCCCAATGCCATGGTGTCCTCGTTCAACTTCCCTTGCCGAGGCGGCTGTCCCCCGCGCGCATCTGTACGGCTGTGGATCCGGCCAAGGACGTGGACTGCCGTCATCCCGAGAACATCGGCCGGTTCGTGCGCGGCGACCCCTACCTCCCCCCTGCACCGTCCGCGCCGTGCAGGAGATCCTTGTCGTCCGGAGCGGCTGCCCCCCGCGGGGAAGCGCGTGGTGATCGCGGGCCGAAGCCCCCTCGTCGGGACGGTGGCCGTCCTCCTTCTCAACACGGTCCTGGCCTGCGAGCACCAGACGAGGTGAGACCGTGCCCCACGATCCGACCCAGCTGAAGGACTGGCAGATCGCGGCCAAGGTGGAGAAGGCGATGCCCACGCCGGCGGAGTGGCGGAGGAGGCTCGGCCTGAGGGAGGAAGTGCTTCCCTACGGCTGAATCGCCAAGCTCGACTTCCGCGCCATCATGGAGCGCCTCCGGGGCCGTCCTGATGGGAAGTACATCGAGATCACAGCCATCACCCCCACGCCGCTTGGGGAGGGGAAGACCACGACCACGCTCGGGCTCATCGAGGGCCTGGCCAAGCATCACCAACGCCCACAACCTGGCGATGGTGGCCCTCACCGCCCGGCTCCACCACGAGGCGAACTACACCGACGAACAGCTTGCCAAGCGCGGGCTACGACGCCTGGACATCGACCCCCGGCGGGTGGAGATGCGGTGGGCGATGGACTTCTGCACCTAAGCCCTCCGCCGCATCGTGATCGGGCTGGGGGCAAGGAGAACGGCCTGCCGATGGAGTCCGGATTCCAAAGAGCTCCCTCCCCAGCGTCCCCGTGTCGCGCCCATCCTTCCCATCCCCCTGAGCCAAGGGAACGGCCGCTCCTCCTCCCACGCCCAGTGGGCGGGGTAAAACGTGTTTCGCCTCTTCTTCCGCCCCCTGAACCCGTTCCAATAGAGAATGGGGTGGATCGTGTGTGCGGATAGGGCCAGGTCGTTCTCCCGCCCCATATACCAGGCCAGCCTCTTCCTGCCGTCACCTGTCTTCTCCTCGGCCTCGATCACCTTGGGCGTTTGGCCGGGAGACCGATGAGGGGCCGGGACCTGTCCGCCAGACCCAACAGACCCCCCTCGTGGTCCGGCGATGCTCCCGGGGGGAGGTACGTTTCGATCAACTTCGTCCTCGCTGGTTGCGCATTCCTCGCATACGCTTCTCTGGAGCCAGGATCCACGGCCGGTGTTCTTCCGTTCCATGTCGCCAAGCGTTCTTCGGAGGCGCACCGCCTTTCCAACCCCTCGGCCAGGTACCGATGTCCTCGCGCACCAAAACTCCGGCGTTGACTATCGATCACCCGTGGAGCCTCTTACCAACCAGAGGGATTTACGGGGAAACGTTCGCCGAAACTGGCTTCCTAAGTGGTTTGGCTACAGGGGCGGGCCTTGCCAATTTTTCTTTTGATTCGCTTTAGTATTATACTTCACGGCGAGATGATGAAAAGATGGCAAGCATCTTCAAAAAGGTCGTCTATTTTGATCGGCCTGGGGCACAGAATACAGAGGCTGTTATCTCGGCTGTGCAGGAGCGCTTGAAAGAAGGGGACATAAGGCATGTCGTTGTAGCATCCGTCACCGGTGAGACCGCCTTAAAGCTAGCCCGCGCCCTAGAAGGCTCTGGCGTCCAAGTTGTCCGCGTCTCAGGCCCTCCGACTTGGGGCGAGATGGAAGGCCGTCGCTGGCCCTTCGTCCAAGGCGAAATACGAAAAGAGCTTGAAGCCAGCGGGGTCAGGATCGTCGAGACGGCGCTCTCAACTTTGGGCAGCGACTCCGTGGATTACAACTTGGCACGCTACGGCTATACACCTGCGGCGTTCGTTGCCGTCGAGACTTTGGTTGCTGTTGGCGGCTACGGCTTAAAGACAGCAATAGAAGTTCTGCTGATGGCCACGGATGCAAACGCCGTACCACCATTTACAGACGTGATCTCAGTTGGAGGGACAAGTCGAGGTGCGGACACAGCTATCATAGCGCGCTCGACATACTCGACAGCGATGTTTAGCGGAGATGCTGATAGGCGCTTCCAGGTGCGTGAGATCTTAGCGATGCCGAGGCACAAGCTCTGGTGGAAGCGTATGATGGGCTGGGAGGAGATCACACATGGCGAGTGTCTAGAATGAAAATGAATAAGCTGCGCTTCATTGACGAGGAGATCGGAGTGCGCTTTAAATAGATGCCATGTACCAGATGATGAGAGCTACAGAAGCATGCTGAGGGAGGAGTTCACGATGGAGTGGTGGGAGAGCTTCTTTGATGAAGATGCTGGGAGGATCATGTTCACGGAGGAGGCCTGGCAGAGGGCCGAGCAGAACTGCGATGCTCTCATCGCTCTTTTAGGCATTCTGCCTGGGGCAAAAATTTTGGATCTGGCCTGCGGCACAGGCCGCTATGCCATCCCTCTAGCTAAGCGTGGCTATGAGGTTGTGGGCCTCGATATCTCTTCTGTCTTCTTAGAGCAGGCCCGCGCAAGGGCTCAGGAGCATGGGCTAAAAATTCAGTTCATTCATGGCGACATGCGCCATATCCCATTTGATAGCGAGTTCGATGCCGTCATCAATCTCTTCACGAGCTTCGGCTACTTCGAGAAGGAAGAGGACCATCTTCAGGTGCTCAAAGAAGTGCACAAGAGCCTTAGGCCAGGTGGGCGCTTCGTATTAGATATTAGTAATCGGGAATGGTTCATGCGCCACTTCCAGGCCCGCGACTGGCGTGAGTACCCAGACTTCACCTTGCTCGAAGAGCGCAAGTTTAACGTTGAGCGAAACCGCATTGAGTCCAGATGGATTATGCTCAGGGGCAAAGAGCGCAAGGAATATGCTCTTTCGCTGCGCATCTTCACGCTAGCGGAGCTTCTAGAGCTATTCGCCCAGGCTGGACTAAAGATATTGGGTTACTACGGAGGCCTGAGAGGCGAGCCATGGGATCTGGATTCGAGGAGGCTCGTCATCGTCGCGGAGCGGGCTGAGCAGCCATAAGTAATGGACAGCGGAGGATCTCAGCTGCTATGATTTCGAGGAGGTGAGCCGTGATGGAAGAGAGAGCGATCGGCAAGGTGACGCACTTCTTCACACGTATAAGTGTAGCCGTGCTGGACCTCACCGAGCCACTAAGGGTCGGCGATACTATCCACATCAAGGGGCACACCACAGACTTGACCCAGCGCGTGGAGTCCATGCAGATCGAGCATAAGGACGTGCAAGAGGCCAAGCCGGGTGACAAAGTAGCTATCAAAGTCTCGGCCTACGTGCGCGAAAATGACGTCATCTACAAGATCGTTTCATAACTCACATCTGAGTACGAGAGAGTCTAACGGCGAGGAGAACGAGCACAGAGGGGGTATTCGATGCAAGGAGAAATAAGTGGACAACTGCGGGCTCTGGATCTGCGGAAAGACTTCGAGGGCTTAAGTAAATTAATCGAGACAGCATTTGCGGAAGACTCCCAGCGCCTGGGTGTGCAATTCCAAGAGGAGCTGAGATCGGTTAGGAGACTCGTGCCTTGGGTCTTGCTTTTGGGGCGTTTTAGTGGATTCTTCCGCGAGCTTTTGGGTGGCTACGTCTGGGAAGACCAAGGAAAAATCGTTGGCTCTGTAACCGTCCAGCCCCAGGGCCTCGAGCGGCGCAAGTGGTATATTGGAACGGTCTCAACCCATCCCGACTATCGCGGCCGTGGGATTGCACGCCGCTTGATGGAAGCAGCCGTTGCGCACATCCGTGAGCGCGGCGGGGAACTAGCCCTGCTCACCGTGCGCGCCGACAACGCCCCGGCTTATCAGCTCTATCTCAGTCTGGGCTTCGTGCACTTCGACAGCACAACGCATCTTCGGCTCGATGGCGTGCCAAATATAGAACTCAAGCCCTCAGAAGGCTATAAAGTGAGGCCTATGGGTCTGGGCGAGTGGCGGGCGCGCTATGAGCTTGCAAAAGAGACCACGCCGCCAGAGGTGCAGGCCTTTAACCCTTTAAGCGAACGGGAGTATCGAGTGGCCCCTTGGATGCGCCTCATTGATCCATTCTTCAATTTTCTGCAGAGGGTCGAAGACCACCGCTGGGTCGCTGAGGCTGATGGTAAGGTTGTAGGAGTGCTTACTATGCAGGCTGTGCGCTATCCCTCGATGCACCAGCTGCGGCTCTTGGTTCATCCTGAGCATGGAGCGGCGGCAGAGGCTCTGTTGACCAAGGGGCTAAGTCTATTAAGAGCGTATCCGGGGCGCGGGGTACTGGCGACTCTACGAAGCTCTCTCACTGGGGTACTGGAGCTTTTCAAACGCTATGGCTTCGTTGAGGTGAGCACTTCGCATCGGATGGGCCTGAGGCTAAAGAATGGCTAGAAATAAGATGAGGCTTAAAGATAAGGTGGCGGGGATTACAGGGGCTGCCTCCGGTATCGGCCGTGCCACAGCCAACCTCTTCGCCAAGGAGGGCGCCAGGCTCTCTCATCGATGTGAATGAGGTCGGAGGGCGGAAAGTCGTAGCAAAAATTCAAAGTGATGGAGGAGAGGCTTCTTTCCTGCATGCCGATGTCGCCATTGAGCGCGATGTTGAAGTGGCCGCTCAAAAGACTGTAGATAGCTATGGCCTGCTGGACATCTGGGTCAACAACGCTGGTATCTTCATGATGAGAAAGCCCGTCACAGAATGCTCAGAAGCGGAGTGGGATCGCGTTATGGCAGTGAACTTAAAGGGGACATTCTTCGGCAGCAAGCACGCTATCCATCAGATGCTCCGCCAAGGTAGCGGTGGGGCGATCATTAACATCGCTTTAACGTTAGGTTTGGTGGGAGAGGATAATCTGAGCGCTTATTGTGCATCGAAAGGGGGTGTCATCGCCATGACGAAGGCGCTAGCAGTTGAGTGCGCTCCTCACAAGATCCGTGTTAACTGCGTATGCCCAGGCCCGATTGCAACTCCGATGGCTTTGCCAGAAGGGCTCAAAGAAGATGAAATCGACGTCTCGTATGTGCCGCTTAGGCGTCTTGGGCGGCCGGAAGAAGTTGCCAAAGCTGTTTTGTATCTAGCTTCGCATGAGGCCTCTTACGTCACAGGAGCGGTGCTGGCTGTGGATGGCGGAATGCTCGCACTATGAACAAGGCTAAAGGTGAGCCATGAGCGAGATCGAGGTCTTTTATGATAAGAATGCCCAATATGAGTGGGATCGGCTGGAGCACCACCGCATGGAGTTCGCGGTGACACTGCGGGCTCTTAAAGACTATTTGCCTCCTATGCCTGCTCGGATTTTAGACGTCGGCGGCGGCCCGGGCCGCTATTCTATAGCTTTAGCGCAGCGTGGGTATGAAGTGACACTCTTCGATCTATCTCAAAGGTGTCTTGAGCTTGCCAAACAAAAAGCCCGTGAAGCCGGAGTGCAAATAACAGCCTTCGAGCACGGCGATGCGCGCGATCT
>ERZ1685332.30-NODE-30-length-49816-cov-15.718334_pt1 | contig 49816 bp, 35 predicted proteins | sample MGYA00580193_ERZ1685332 | MGnify/ENA primary metagenome ERZ1685332 (study PRJEB41501, sample SAMN08275520) | hot springs metagenome | biome: alkaline hot spring; material: microbial mat | place: Russia: Ush-Beldyr | collected 2015-07 | depth 0.5 m m ...
GTTCTCGGTTCTCGGTTCTCAGTTCTCGGTTCTCGGTTCTCAGTTCTCGGTTCTCAGCCCAACGCTCTCCTGCCTGTAACGATCGCTTCTCTACCGAACGGAAGAGCATGACCAGCCCAATCAGCACGACCAGCGCCAGCGGCGCCAGGCTCGCCCAGCCGCTGAGGTCCAGCGCCATGCCCAGGTTGCGCGCCACGTTGCCCGCCGCCAGTTCCGGCAGCGAATAGTCCAGCAACGGGTTCGGCTGATACTGCGGGAAACTCTGCCCGCCAATCGTCTGCGCCCATACATTCAGGAGCGACCAGATGCCGGTGATGCTCAGCGCCACGCGCGCCCACCATTGCGCACCCCACGTTGCAATGAATGCCCCAATGCCGAACGCCAGAAACGGCAGCATCGGAACCAGGTAGCGTGGTCCGACGCCAAAACCGCCGCTCCACATCACCGACGATCCGTTGAACAGCAGGAAACTGACGACTGCCCAGGCGCAGACCGCCAGTTCACGACGGTGCGTTCCGGTGCGCCACCAGGCAACGAACCCCGCCAGGCCGATCAGCAGCACTGGCGCTAGCAGGAAGAGACCGCGGTGCACACCGAAGGTGATGCCCCACAGCGCCTCGCGGTTCGGTCCTGCGAGGCTCATGAAACCGGACTGATGCTCAGTCTGCCATAACTCCGAGTATTTATAGCCAACTGGCAGCACTGTGCCGAAGATCGCGCAATTGTACGCCATCATCAGCGCCAGCGGCGGAATACTCGCCAGCGCTGCGCCAACGATCCAGCGTCGGCCGGGCATCACAGCCAGCAGGTACAATCCGACGGCTGCGGCAATCAGCGCTGCCGGATACTCGGTAATCAGCGTCCATCCCAGCAACACGCCAATAAGCAGCGACCAGCGCGGCGACAGGCGATGCTGCCCGATGAGGAACGCAATCCAGAAGGAAGCGAACAACATCGCCGCTACCTGCTGATGCCCCACGAACGCATTCGAGTATGGGAAGGCCGGCGTCGCCAGACCATAGATGAGCGTCACGACAATACGCCAGCCAGCCGCCAGACCGAACAGTTCGAGGAAGCGATACAGCACAACGCCGAGCAATGCCGAGGGCACGGCAACCGTCGCAAACGACACAATCATGAGCACCAGCGCGAAATAGACCTTCTCCGTCACAAGACCGCTCCCATCGGGACGCAACGTCTCGCCGAACGCCGCCGACGAACCGGCTCGCTCGATAATCTGCTGAACCTGCGCCGCCTGTAACACCGGGCGCACGGCGGCGTACACCGGCACAGCCAGGAACGACGTACCCGGCGCTTTATCGCTGTAGTAATGCCCGTCGTACTTCGCATAATCGCCGGTATTGGCAACGAACCGGTCAATCTGGAAAGAACCGTCATCGACAATCGCCAGCGTCAGATTCAGCCGCGAGTTCTGATTCCAGTCTGCCCAGCGCGGCGGAAAGTAGGCGTAGCACGCCAGCAGAACGAGGAAGAGCAGGATTTCAACCCGGAAGCGGGAGACGAATCTCATAATATTCTACCCATTCGGCAGGTGTGCCGCTGTCACTCGATAAACCGTCGTATCGCCCTCGGAAAACACCACGCTCAGATAGCGCCCAACCGCCGGATCAAGCGCAGCCGTCGCCTGGTCGCGCTCACGAGCGACGATATATGTCACCCCATATGCAGACAGTATTTCCCGACGACGCCCATCGGAAACCGCGGGATCGAACACCTCGCGCACCATCGCCTTTTTGTCGAAGAAATCGAGCGTGCCCGCCCAGTGCGCCAGGAACGCGCGGGCATCGGAGCGCACCGGGACATGCTGCCCATACTCGAGATCTGCCAGCACTACATCGCCTGCAGTGGCGTGTGCTGCGAGCCACGCCAGCGACTCCGCCTCGCCGCGCGTCAGGTAGTAGGGCGCCTCGAGACGACGGAAATCAACGAACCGCCAGGCAATGAGGTAGACATTTGTTGCAACTATCAGTGCAAAGAGAATGGCGAGCGCCGGTTTCAGCAACCCGGCACGCTGCTGCTGAAGCCAGGGAACAACACGAGTTGCAATCGCCGCAGCCGCCAAAATGGCGATCGGCATCTGCCAGCCGAGCAGCAGGTGAATCTGAAACTTGACCGGCAGATATGCCAGTACGAAGTGAAGCACAAACCAGACTGCAACGAGCACTTCTGCATCGCTTCGGCTTTGCAGCGCGCGAGGGCGGAAGTGGAGCAGCGCAAGCAGGAAAGGCGCACCCAGCAAAATCGGCAGCTCCCACGGCGGCGGCGTCCAGGCGCCAGCATTGTCGAACTGGCTCAATTTCTTGCCCCAGGTGGGGTCGAGGAGCACCAGCACCGACAGGTATGCTGCAGCAGGGGCGGATAGCGCGAAGATGATCAGACCGCAGCGGAACAAAAACGTGGGGAAGCGCCGGTCGCGCAGCCAGATAAGCAGACCAAACGACCCCATGACGGCATAGATGGTGATCAGGTCGTAGGCGTGCTGCAACCCCAGAATCGCCCCCAGGATGCCGCACGCTACAGCGTAGCGATAACGGACCGTGCGAACTGCCTGGAGCAGCAGCGCCATCATTGCCACGATCAGCGCCAGCGCCATGCCGAAATGGGGAAATGCTGTCAGGATCCAGAAGGTATTGGACTCAGCCGTATAGATGTTGAACGGGAATGGCGCTCCTGGAAGGCGGTATACGTACTTGACAATCACCCAGACAAACCCGAGGCCGCCGCCGAAGATGAAAATAAGGTATGACAGTCGCCGTTGCTGCACATCGGCAACCGCTAGGTTCAGGAAGGCGTATCCTGCTGCCAGCACTGCCGCCGCCGCCACGATCCGCAGCCCCGACCAGAGCGCAGCGTACTCGAGACCGGCCAGCGCCCCGATCCGCCCGACCATCCACCAGAGTAGATTGAAAAACGCCGGATCATTCGGCTCCGGCGTCAACCGGTTCGGCGCCAGCGGCTGACGCGCCAGGTCGCGCATCCACGCGAAGTACTGCGCATGATCCGGCATGTTGTACACGATTCCGACAAACTGATGCTCCGGTGTTGCAAACAGATACCCTGCCAGGATCGGCAATGAACTGAGCGTCAGCGCCAGTACGCTGACCAGAACGATAAACGCGCGCCCTTGCGAGCGCGTCGTTGGTGTTGCAATGTCTGTCGATGCCGCTGATGTGGTGACTGCCATACGATCGCACTCCCAGTACGCGATGATCCCGTCAAAAAGGGGCCGAACATACATTGTCGGGCAGTGGCCCGCAAGCAGTCCGACACGGAATCGTCGGACCGATTCCAAACAAAGGGTGCTGCCGCGCCCTCGCCCCAGCGCATGCGTATTCTCCAAACCAGCCCCGCTGAGGCAGGGCTTCGCGCGTTCCACGCGGGCGTTCATGTCTGCGTGCTGAGCAGCGGCTGTCACGCGCAGGCTGGCAATTCCGTGGTTTTTGAGAAATTAATCCGTTATAGCGCAGTCCGGCCTGCGACTTCAGTCGCCAGGCGGGTAGGCTGGCTGCTGTCAATTCTGCATCCCGCCAAAAACGCTATTCAGACGGCTATACCGTAGCATGCCGGGATGACGGCACTCTGTATCGAGGCAAATGGACGGTGATAATTCTGTAACTTGTGTCTGGATCTAAGGTCCCACAGCAATAATCGCGCCATCTACCGTTTTCCAGTAAATCGTGTTATTGCTGATTGCGGCGCTGCGTACCGGGCTGGCTGAGGGAAGGTCACGGTTATTCGGATTGCCGGTGGAGGAGTGCCACCACAAGTCGTACTGTGGTCGGTTCGTATAATAGACATAAAAACCAGGATCCTGGTTAGGTTCACTATTAGGAAGCTGCATCGATTCAGGACAAAAGTAGTTGCTTCGCTGCGGACAGGTGCCCGGAAGGATGCCAGTAGTGACCGGATAGACTTCCTCGGTACGAATGGGATTGGTGTAACTGCTGCCATATCCCGATGAACGATTGGTAATGCGAAGGATGCCAAGCGTCATCCAGTGTGCATGCAAGATTGTGTTCCCCGCCATAGAGAGGGGACTTTGCTCATCAGTATGGATGCGCATTGTTCCCTCGTTTCGCCAGTCCTGCACAAACCGGATATGACCCGTCGCAAGGTTCATTTCCCCCAGGGTTGTGTCATCGCGCGCATCACAATTCGATGGACCCTGGGCTTCACACGCCTGACGCGTGCGCCAGAGCACGTATGCAATTTCTGTTCCATCATTCATCCGCTTGATAACCGCCTGTGGTCCAACAGTCCAGATACCGTCTCCGATCCCACCAACGGCTACTGGAGCGACATACTTCCGGGCGCCGGTGTCGAGGCTCAAGACATAGAACGACTCCAAGTCCGGGTTCTGCGTCAGGAGGGTACGGATTTCTTCCACCGTGCGCGGCGCGGTATTGCCTGGACCTCCCACGAACTGTCGATCCTGCGAGCGATACGTTCGGACGATAACAATATCGTTCGCATCCGATACCACCGGATAGGTATCCAGGAAAGCCAGGTAGGATCCCCATTCATCGCTATCAAATCGTGGTACGCTGTTTTGCAGCCAGCGGCGCGCCCCCGTGCTGGCTTGCAATGCATGGACGGCAGGACGGGGCGATCCTTCGACCAGAATGATGACAAGCCCACCATATCTGGTTGAGTACGCCGGTGAGCCATAGAGCGCACCGCCAGCAGCATACGACCATCGTGGTTGCAGCGAGACTTTATCCAGCGCGTAGAAGGCGCCGTTGATCGAGCCGATGTAGACGGTATCACCCACCAGCAATGGCGCCATATGGATCTGTCCGCCTGTGTTGAAATTCCCCAAAATCGCGCCATTGGCGGCATTCAGACGATACAGACGACCATTCGTGGAACCCACATAGACGCTGCGAGTTGCCGGGTCATAGGCTGCAGTATTGAGAATTTGTCCGCCTACGCTGGCTGACCACACCACATCGCCGGTTGCCTCGGAGATTGCGCGAACAATGCCATCGTAGTGACCCACATAGACCTTGCCATCTCCTGTGATAGGCTGCACCGCACGCGGTAAGCGCAAATGGCCAGGCATCGGCTCTCCGTCCCTCCCTTTCGGCGGTCCGTTCCAGATCCATCGAACCCTCCAGGGTTTGGGTAAATCTGTCGGCACATATGCTGTGCGTTGCGGATTTCCCGCCAGTTGCGTCCACTCGAGACCGGAACTGCCATCACGCAGAACGATGGGCAGATACACCGTCTGTGCGTTTGCAGGCGCCTGAGCCAGCGCAGAGAGTTGAGCGCCTTGTTGGGAAACAGCCAGAGATGTTGCTGAATGGTGCGGTATCGAGCAGGATGACATGACGGCAATAATGATAATCAGGGTGAGAAAAAGCATGGACTGCTTCATCCTAATCTGTACAAAATACTTCACGGTTCGTCTCCTATGAACGATTAACGATAACCCCGCGATCTCACCTTGGCGATTCTGCTACAGTCGCTGAAAGCCAGCGTTGGCTTCTCATTTGTAAATTTATCGCCAAATAGTACACGGTAGCGGCTATTTACAGTTCCAGGAAATCACAGGTCTCATTCATCATACTCTGTCGATGAATCAAATGCAATTAAGGTAGTGTGAACTTGTCAAAAATCATTGGAGCAGACAATCTCAGGGCCGACGTCGAGGTCTTCGTAATCGCACAAATGCCACGATCGCTACAAAGCCAATGGTTGAAAGCACCGCCAGACCCATCACTGACATGGCGGTGCTCTCCCATGCTGGCGGGCCTTGGGGTGGAGCTATTTCCCGTATCATTGGCGGCAGAGGCGTGGGAGTTGGGATAGGGGTAGGTTCTGTCGTTGGAGTTGGCACATTTGGCGGCACAGGTGTGAACGTCGGCAATATCAGCGCCGGTAGCGCATCAATAGTAGCACTGCTGTACCACACTCGATAGTTAGCATTATCGCTTCTGAATATATCTTCGTCGCTGCGGGTAAACCAGACGAGATGCAATTGCTGACCGCTTATGACCAGACGAGGCCATTCGGGATAGAGATCATTGGCTACGACGACTGAGGGATTCGACCAATAGGCGCCATTCCAGACCAGATGAAGCAGCATAGGTTTCTGCGACTCGGTGGTTGACGCATTTCCCATGTCTCGCCGACCTGAAAGAATGAGATGGACATTACCTGAACCATCAGTCGCCATAGTGTATGCATCCCAAGGCGTTTCCCGGAGATCACGCGCGCGCACGCCATGGATAATGCGAGGATTGCTCCACGTGTTGCCATTATCTCGTGAAACCTGATAGTAAATCTTATCAGTCTGGGTACTACGGTAGACCACAATCGGGTCACGACCCTGGAAGAGTCCTAGTGTCGTTTGTTGCGGAGCATCACGACGCGGTTGAGCGAGTGCATCAGTTGTCGTGACTCCTGTAGCTGGCGTGCCAGCGACCTTTGTGGGAGCAGCGCCTGTTATCGGAAGGGACGTTGGTTGGGCAATCGATCCTCCTTCTGCAAGCGTAAAGCGCGTTACTGGGCTCCACGTTGTACCGCCATCGCCCGAGTAGCGATACCCACCAGCAATTGGCGCACCCTTGCCGGTCATATTATCGAAGCCAATGTCCCACACAATATGAATGCCGTCGCGCTGATCGATTGCAATACGCGGCTTAGTAACGCCGTCGAATGAGTCGGCCAGATTGACGGGCGCTGACCAGGTAAGTCCGCCATCATACGAATTGCGATAGAAGAGATTGGCGCAGTACGGGCACAAGGTATACTGAGATCGTTCTTCGGAAACAACAACCTCGGTCCAGACAGCGTGCAATGTTCCTGTGCTGTCAACCGCTAACTCCACATAATACGGACCACTGGAGCCGTTTATCCTTCGCGGCTCATTCCACGAGAGTGGCTGGAATGCCCGGTCGGGGTCTGCAGAACTGAAGAAGATTCGTTCGCCATTCCGGTAAGCGACATACAGTTTTCCATCACGACCTGTCACAATACTGTTACGGACTGCCGCCCCTCCCAAACTGGCAAAAAGGACATCATTCGCTTGTGACCATTTGCCATTGCGGTAGACAGCGTACATAAGCAGATCCATAACAGGCGCCAGGTCAGATCCAACGCTAAAACCACTGCCTTCAGGAATAGGTTTACCGCCAGCCCATACAACATGCACACTGCCATCGGCTGCAACGGTCACACTCGGAAACCACGAGGATTTGGCGCCAGCCGAGACATCGACCGGCGTCGACCAGCGAAGAGTCTGCGCATATGAGATTGAATACAATCCGGTTAGACTGAATAGCAATCCTACGAGCAGGATAACGTAGATAATCTTGTGCCAGGCAAAAAACAGCCTTTTCATATCAAGCACCTGCCTTATGGGCATGCGCAGCATGACGCTGTTGTTGCTGCGTCGTCAGTATCGATCGAATACTGATCAGCATACCGAACCATATCCAGGTATACACTGTATACTTGAAACCTGTAACGGTCTGATTGTATGCAAAAGGAAGCACCCAATCACCAAAGAACATAGCAATTTGAGCGCATATCCATCCGGTCGTAATCGATACGGTAAGAACATGCAATATTCCTGGAGGTGTTTGCCTGATAAGTCGATACCCTTCGATAGTACCTGAAATGGTCAACCACCACCACAACACCGTACCTACAACCCCAAACTGCGCAAGAATATCCAGATGGTTGTTGTGTGTAGATCGGGCATCCCAGGGGAAGTAGGTCATATAGTACGGTGCATAGCCCGCGGGACCGGTGCCAAACAACCAGTGGTCGTCAATAACCCGCAAGTTGATCTCCCACATACCTATTCGCCCCTCACTACCCTCTTCGAGTTCCTGATTAACAATCTGCATCACCAAGTCGTTATTTGATGCAAGTATCACTGTCAAAGTCGCCGCCAAAACCAAGAATGCGCTCTTTGAACGAATCCAGGTGACAATGAACAGCCCGATAATTGTCGGCACCCATCCAGATTTCCAGGTGATATTTACCACAACAACCAGATACAAATGCACCAGAATCAGAACTATCAACAAAAAGCGCCAGTGAAAACGTAAAGTCGGGTGCAATAACGCCAGGGCATACACCGGAACAGCAAACCAGAGTCCCCACAGTCCCAGGGGGTTCAAAGGATAGGGATTGGTTCGCAAGATTACCAGGAGGATCGTCGAAATCCCGCCACAGAACAGAAACAACCCCAGGATGAATTTCAAGCGTTCAGTCGTTTGAACAAAGTTTCCGATCAGCAACGCTGCACCAATGGACGCCAGATAGCAGAGCAATGATCCGGTTTGTACAGTCAGAAACCGACTACCGCCAAAAATTTCCATCCGAAGAATGGGGTCACGCCAGGCAATGCCCCAAATCAAGGAAATGACACAGGTAACACTAAACGCAATTAATGGTTTGTTGATCGGCGACGGCGCCAGATGCCATTGGTGGCGGATTGCCATTGACGTGATCCAGATGGCACAGAGCCCCAGGGTGAGAGCCATTGCGATAGGGATCTTAGTGAAGTTGCCCGCCGGAAGATCATAAAACGCAATCCATGCGGTCAGTGGAATTGCCAAAACTGCAATCTCGAAGCGACGCAGTACAAAAACTATTGCAGCCAGGATTACTGGCGCGCTCGCAATTGCCAGCATGCGATAGTTATGCCCAAGACCAGCCAGGACCCCAATCGCAACACTTATAGTTGTTATGGTTATAAGCGCCAGTACAACGAGTATTTTCGGCTTACGGACGACATTTGCAGCGAACCAGGAGATCATATATTCACCAGTCATGCCCGATTTGACCAAAAACCGATAGACCTATTTAACATAAAATTTTACGCAAACAGACTATCAATAATTCTTTCTCCCGATAACAGTAATGATATCCCCAATATTAATACCTATTACTTTCTCCCATAGAATTGTTTTCTTAAGTGCATCTTGAAAATATCCAGCGATAGGATCAGGCAAGTATCTTTGCAGCCAGTGATTGGACAGGTGACGTATACTTATCTGTCTCGTCGGGTGATAGTGATGTATAACCTTAAATCCATTATCGATCAACATTTTACTGAGAGTGTCAACAGAAAAAAAAGTTCAAATGATCCTGCACGAAGTGACGATGTTTCGACTTCATTATCTGCATAGTCCAGGTTTCAAAATTGGGAACTTCTATAAGAACTATACCATTTTTCCGTAATATTTCGTGAATATTTCGAATATCTTGACCTGGATTTGGTAAATGCTCAAATACCTGAAAGGAGGTGACAACATCAAAAAATTCGGGAGAGAAAGAGTTTTCACGCAGCGTATCAGTAACAACGTTCAAACCAAACCTTGCCCTGGCATAAACAGACGCAGCCGGTAAAGGCTCTAAACCAAAGGCATTCCATCCTTTTTCTTTAGCCACAGCAAGAAAGAATCCCCATCCTGAACCAAAATCAAGAATGTTGCGATCCTTGCTCGTATTATCAACATATTTCTCTATTATCCCCAAAACATCAGATGCGTTTCTTCGCAAAGCAGGCCATTCAAGTTCTTTGTCCGGCAGCAGTTTGATTTCCCAGGAGTCCTTGACGTCATTAATATCGGAAGAGGTGAGTATTTTTAGATCTTATTGATCATAAACAACTGGACCATCGAAGATTAACGCACGATCATCCTCGATCATCTCAACGTAAACCATTTTGCAATTCAGGCATTGAGATACAGGACCAGGCGATTCTTTAGGACGAAATAGAAATCTTGTATTTCTTTGATAACATACAGGGCAAGGACGGATTATTGACACGACCAAACTCCTTTCTTCGTGGATAGCTAACTCTTTTATCCAAAAGATCGCATTCAGTTGGTCGCCCTCCGTTCGGCAAGGTCGTTGCAACGATCTACTCGCTGGTTGCCCGTTGCACGTCGGTCAAATTGGCCAACTCGTTGGTCGCATGGCAGCGACGCTCACGTTTTGGCATACCACCGACAATATCCAGATACTGCACAATAAAACTCACAATGACGTCTGACCAGTGTCTTGCACCAGAGAGCGCCCGATAATATCATACGCAATCCCGACATTGTCAGGCGACGCGCATCGCCCTGGCGCCTTCTCGACCGCTATAGCACTTCTGGTACACCGCAACCGTCTCACGCGCACAACGCTGCCAGGAGAAACTCGCCCCGCGTTGTACACCGCGCGCAATCAGTTCATCGCGCAAAGATTCATCACTGAACACACGTTCCATTGCGTGAGCGATGCTCGATGGGCTTTCAGCATCGACCAGCAGCGCTGCATTGCCGGCTACTTCGGGGATCGACGAGTTGTTCGACGCTACAACCGGCGCGCCACACGCCATCGCCTCCAGGATTGGCAGACCGAATCCCTCGTATCGTGACGGAAAGACGAACAACCCCGCTGCATTGTAGAGGTTGACCAGATCATCGTTCGAGACACGTTGCAAGAATCGTAACTGTCCTTCGATACCGTTTGCGCGCGCTTCCGCCAGGATCGAATCCGCCAGCAATGGGTGCGTCCAGACAATAGCGAGGTTGTGGTTTACCCGTAATCGTTCTGGCAAAAGTGCATAGGCGCGGAGTAATGTTGAGATATTTTTCCGCGGGTCGGCGGAGCCAAGCGCCAGAATAAAATCGGCGTCCAGACCGAACCGCTGTTGCACAGCATCGATTGCACGTGAACGATCAAGCGTGCGGTAGATCGGCGCCGCTGCTTCGTAGGTGACAAACACGCGATGTGCAGGAATACCGAGATGCTGCACAATTGCTGCGCGCGCATCGTGCGACACAGTAATCACAGCGCTTGCCCGTCTGGCTACAATCTGTGGCACATACCGGTAATACACATCCATCAAAGAGCATTTACCCCGTTTCTGCTGTTGGGAGAAACGGCGGGGAGACATCCAGATTGTGTCATGAATAGTCACGACCAGCGGACACGGCGCGTTTACAGGCGCTGTCAGGCAGAGCGCGTGAAGGACGTCGATCTGATCACGCTTTGCCTGCATCGTCAGACCAATTTGCTCACGCCAGGGCATGCCGATAAACGGCGCCGTCCCCGGCACGACCCGCACGGTTGCATTCGGCGCCAGCGGCGCGATTGCAGGCGAGTCAGACGGGCGATCCACATACAGAACATATTCATTTTCAGGATCGACTTCCAGTAATGCCCAAATCAACTGCTCGGTGTAGGTCTTGAAGCCGCCTGGCTGCGGGTGGGTCAGAAAACGCGCATCTATTCCGATTCGCATGACATCGATTCCTTCAGTGCAGGTGAGGGACGCTCAATGCCTGAGTGAGGAGACGAAGATCACGATATGCCTCGACTCGTCCGTTCAGTCTTTCCACCAGCGCCTTTCCGTACAGTGCAAGGCGCAACGTCAGGCTCAGAGCGTATGCCTGACGCCGACCGTAGTGCTTCGTGTAGAATCGTATCTTGCTACGGTAAAGTTCCGCCTTCATACGCGCACTCGCCTTTTGGCTGCTCTGCCCGCCGAGATGCGCAATAGGTGCATCCGACAGATAGCAGATGTCCCACCCGGCTTTACGCACTCTGAAGCACCAGTCAGTCTCCTCAGAGTACATGAAGTACCCCTCGTCAAGAACGCCGATCTGTTCAATGACTTCCCGACGGATCATCAACGCGGCGCCGCCGACCCAATCAACCAGATACGCGGTACTTCCATCAACCGTGCGATATGGTCTGCGAGCACGGATGTTGCGTCCCAGCAGTTCCGACCAGAACGACGGGAAGGCGGCCCACGACGGTTGAAGCGTGCCGTCGGCGTTGAGCAGGCAGGCGCCAGCAATGCCAACCCGGTCGTGGACATCCAGAAATTGAGCCATGCGTTCGAGCGCCTGCGCGTGAACAATTGTGTCACTGTTGAGCAGCAAAACATAATCACCCTGCGCAGCGTCAATAGCCTGATTATTCGCTGCCGCAAATCCCCGGTTCTCGCTATTTTCAATCACCTGCACATATGGATGGCGGGCACGCACCGCCTCAACGCTCCCATCGCTCGAGGCGTTGTCCACAACCCAGACATCATACGACCGCGCAGGCGGATGTGCGGCGATTGAGGTGAGACAATCGAGCAGAATATCACGGGTATTCCAATTGACAATAATGATCGAAAGTGTCTTCATATCAGGCATTCCTGACGCGCCGGAGTCCCGGTGCAACATCCCGGCGACGCTCCGCAACCTCGATGACCAGGTTGTTCACGCGCTCACCAATAACCCGCCAGTCGTACATCTCGGCAACGCGGCGGCGCCCTTCAGACGCAAGACGCACGCGCAACTCAGGATGCTCGAGTAAACGAACAGTTGCTGCCGCAAACGACTCAGGGTTGTCTGCCACGAGTACATGGTGCTCGTGCTCCAGCGCCAGCCCTTCAACCCCTTTCGGCGTCGAGACAACCGGCGTGCCGAGCGCCAGTGCTTCCAGCACCTTGAGGCGGGTGCCGCTGCCGAGTCGTAATGGAACCACCTCACACCATGCGCGCGCGACCTCGGCGCGCACATCAGGCACAAGCCCCAGTACATCCACGCCTTCAAGTGACGGTAATGCCGCAAGATGTTCCGGTCCAGCGCGTCCGGTGATACGTAGCCGAACACCCGGTCGCCTGTGACGTATCTGGGGAAAGATGTCCCGCAGCAAGTATTGCAGCGCGTCAAGATTGGCGCTGTAGGTAAGCGATCCCGGATAGATGAGCGTGTCGGGTTGCGGTGCGCCCCACTTGCCGATATCTTCGCTCATATCAGCGCCGTTCGGTATCAATGCAAGGAGTACATGCGCAGGCGCCAGACGGCGCACCAGGGCAAGCTCCGCTTCCGATACAGCACTACAGGCATCGAAAAAGCGCAACAAACGGCGAACGTATGAACGTTGCTTATACCACGTCAACCAGGCGCGCAGCTTCCCGGTCGGGGAAGACGCCTGATGCCAATCGGATAGCCCGACCAGCTCCGGGTCATCAAGGACGCGCACCACGCCAGGAATGGCATATGCATAGACAGCCGTCGACAGTTCGATCGCCAGCACAACATCTGGCTTCAACGTTGCTGCGCGTTCGTTCACCAGGGCGTTAAACTGCGGGTTCCATCGGATACGTACCGATGCTGGTTGTGTATGCCACAAACTGGCGATTATGTCACGGCTGCGTGGGTTTACCTGCGGCGCCGACAGCGCCACTGCCGATGCGCACAGTTGATCAATGTCCTGGCGTCGTGTAGTGTCTGCATCTTCATGGGTAAGAGTGACAAGATGGATCTCGTGAGAGCGGGCAAGTGCGCGCAGCAGATAGTGAATCCGCAATTTGATGCCGTTGTCCGCCGGTTCGGGCCACCAGGATGTAAGGGCAAGGATGCGCATCGTCGTTACCTCAGCGACTCGCGTTCGCGGCGGCGGACGCGCGATACGTCATCTGCGCCGCCTGCTCGTAACTCTCCAGGATCCGCTGCGCCGTTCTACGCCAGCTGAACTGTGCCGCATGCGCAAAACCTCTTCCGCGGAGTCGCGCCGCCTCCGATGGATTGGCGATCAACTGTTCCAGGTATCTTGCCAGAGTAACGTCGTCTTCGGCGTCCATCACCAGCGCTGCGCCCCCGGCGACTTCCGGCAATGGACCGCGATCCGAAACGATGACCGGCGCGCCACAGACCATCGCTTCCAGCACCGGGATGCCAAACCCCTCGAACCAGGACGGGAACACGAACACGTCCGCCATACTGTACAGCGCGACCAGATCGGCGCGTGACGGGTTGATCAGGAGCAGCGCATTGTCACGCTCGACCGCCTCGAAGACCACCGGCAGCGGCGTCGGGTGGCGCGAGAAGAAGACAATCCGGTGGCGCTCACGCAACGGTTGCGGCAGTCGCCGCCATGCCCGCACCAGAACGCCAGGATTCTTCAGCGCATCCGCCAGCACGAAACGCCCCTCAATTCCGTAGCGCTGACGCACGGCGCCAAGCGTCGCCGGATCCTCGATCCGCCGCATATCTGGCGTCGGCGCGTGCGGAATGGGAATGATTCGCTGCGGATCGAAGCGACAGTAGCGCAGAATATCCTGCTTTGCGTGCTGCGAAACCGTCAGCAGCATGTCGGCGTCACGCAGCATTAACCGCGATCCGACGTACAGATAGATCGTCATCGCCATCGAACGCAGGGTGCGCCGGGAACCGGGACTGAAGAGCGTCTCGCGCAGCGGCATGATGGTCAGCGCATCGTGCAGCGTAACCACCACGCGCGCGCCGGGGACGCGAAACCCGTAGTTTGCCGGGTAGTGCACAATATCGAGGCGATCGCGCGCCATAGCATGCCGCAACCCGATGTAGTCCAGGTAGACGCTGGAGTGCGGACCGCGGTACGGAAGCAGACGGAGTGTGACATTTGACGGCAGACCGGTCAACTCAAATGGACGTTTGGTGTCGGCGTACAGGAAGAGTTGGTGATCGGCAGCGATCATGCACAGTTCTGCGACGAATTGCCTGATGTAGGTATGAACCCCTCCCACCAGTCCGTGGGAGAGATAGCGCACGTCGATGCCGATCCTCATTGTTCACCCCTGCTGCCCGATGACAGCGTCGCCTTCACCCGGATACGCTCTCGCTACTCGCGTGGCATAGCCTCGTCAGCCTACTGTCCGATGACCACATCGCCCTCGTTGAGACCTCTGAGAATTTCTACCCGGTCTGGCGTTGTCAGCCCTGTCTCAATATCCACTCGTTCGGGGCGGTCGCCACGCTGGACCAGTACATAACTGCGCGAGTCGGCGCGAATGGCTTTTGGCGGCAGCCAGAGCACGTTTTCTCGCCGCGCCAGCACAGCGGTCACGACTGCCGCGTCACCGGACGCCAGTTTCAGATCGGTCGGCTCATAGGCGATGTGATAGCCACTCAGCGCGCCACTCAAACCGCTGCCGGGTATGCTGGTCACCGTCCCCTGATAGGTAGCGCCAGGGTAGCGCGCAAAGGTAATCGCAACCGGCTGCCCGACAACCAGCGGAGCTGAACTGCTGGTAATCAACACCTCCAGAGCGTCGGCGGCGATTGATGGATCCAGCGCGATAAACGCCGGTTCGCCAACGCGAGTGACAGAGCCGGGGGCGATGTTGACTGCCACGATTTGCCCGTCGAACCCGGCGACCAGTTTGAGCGCCTCGATCTGGCGCTGAATGTCTTCCACGCCCTTCTTTGCTTCTTCGACAGCGCGTTCGAGGGTTGGATCGACCTGGATGGCGCTGCGCGCCTGCTCGACGGCCAGTTCCGCCAGGGCGACGGTGCGCCGCGCCTCCGCCACTCTCAGCGGATCAGGACCTCTGAGCAACTCGTCGAGCGCCGCCTGCGCGATAGCAACCTGAGCCTCGGCAGCCTGGACGGCGGCAATCTCATTGTTGCGCGCCGTGTCGTACTCGATCTGAAGCCGCGCGACTTCTTCTTCGGCTGCACGCAGCGCATCGCCGGCGCGCGCGAGACGTTCCTGCGCCCGGTTGTCGGTTTTATCCTGCTCTGCCGCGTGTGAAGCGGCGCTGAATTCCGCCTGCGCGGCGATCAGACGCTTCTGCGCTTGCTTGAGCGCAAGTTCCGCGCGGGTTTTGACGGCAGATGCATCATTACGCGCTCGATCACGGGCCGCTTCAGCCTGCTGGAACGCTGCACGCGCCGCTGCGACTCTGGCGGGATCGGGTGGGGCGAGCAGTTGTGCCAGCGTCGTGCGCGCCGCTTCCAGGTCGATCTCGGCGCGCCGCAGGGGAAAGCGCATCTCACCGAGCGCCCGTTCAAGTTGCCGCTGCGCCTGCGCATACTGCTGCTGCGCCTGCGTCAGACGATCACTCAATTCGCCGGAGTCTAGCTCAGCCAGCACCTGACCTTTCGTGACGTTGGTGTTGGGCGTGACGTAGACCGCTTTAACCACGCCATCGACGGCAAAGGAGAGTTCGCGTTCACCGACGGCGGCGACCCTTCCCTGCAACTCCACGCTGCGCTCGATTGTGCCGCGCTGGACGGTATATGTCGTCAACGCCGGACGAGTTGGCGTCGGAACTACAGTAGGCGCAAGGGTCGGTGTAGACGGCGGCGGCGTCCAGGTTTCGGGGGTTGGGGGCGCTGATGCAATCGACCCACAGGCAGAGAGGATGATGCTCCCAATCAGGGTAATGCCAGCAATAATCTTCCGCATAAACGCGCTCTCCTTCCGCGGATCCCTGTGCCTGTCGTTCTGACAGGTGAACCTGAAGAGACTATAGCACGCAGGGGTGACGGCGCTCTAAACAGGTGAGGAGGATGATTGACGATATTGTCATTGTCTTATGGCACAGACCTTTGAGGTTGACCAGCATACTCTCGAAGTTCATACACGCCGGAGTGGCGTTGTGGCGGGTACAGGGGGGTGGTTTGCATAGACCGCAAAGATCGGGGGGCTTCAATTTTCCCACCCTCAACCGGCAAACCCAGAGGCGCCCACGGAGGGCGCCCCTACGTATCGCTGTGCCACGTTTCTAAGGGGCGCACGGCGGCGCCCCTACGTTATCTGGAACGTGCAACGTCTCTACCGGCGTGGGACAGGCGTTGCAATGCAACGCTTCTCCGACGCGGAACGTGCAACGACCACCTTCAACCTTTCGCACCTGCAACCCCTCTCGCCTGCAAAATGAAATGTTGTTAATCTCACGTCATCTCCCACTTGCCGAACCGTCCGTGCCAGAAGTCGATCCAGGCATGCCGCATCCCGGTGCGTCCCGACCGGGTGCGCCACTTAGGGCGAAGCATCAGGCTGAGGTAGGTGCGCAGGTCTTGCAGGAGGAGCACATCGAGCCATGTACGGAGCGGCGCGCCGGTTGCGCGCAGGAAGAGGAGGCGGTTGCGGGTCATATAGTACGCCAGGTATTCTTTGTCGAAGCGCGCATTGAGCGGAATCTTGTGCAGGACGCGCGATTGCGGCACGTGCAGAATACGGAACCCGGCGCGCCGGATGCGCACGCACCATTCGGTTTCCTCGAAGTACATGAAGAACCGCTCATCGAGCACCCCGGCGCGCTCCAGCGCTGCGCGCTTGACCAGCAACGCACAGCCGGTCACGAAATCGACATCAGCAGGTTCGCAGTATTGCCCGGTATCGACTTCATTGGTGCGCATCACGGCAACGCCGCGCTTCCAGTCGATCATTCCACCAGCCGACCAGATCAGGTCGGGACGTTCATAGTACGTGATTGTCGGTCCCACGGCGCCAATCGTCGGGTCCGACTCGGCGATCTCGATCAGGCGCGTCAGGAAATCCGGCGCTACTTCGGTATCATTATTGAGCAGCAGGGCATAATCGTACCCGTGGCGCAGCGCATAGCGCAGCCCGACGTTATTGCCAGCCGCAAAACCGAGGTTGGCGCCATTCTCGATGACGGTGACCTGCGGAAACTGCGCGCGCACTGTTTCCGGCGTTCCATCGCTCGACGCATTATCAAGCACCAGCAGGTCGAAGGACGGATACTCGACGCGCTGCAACGACTCCAGGCATGCCAGCGTATCAGCAACGCCGTTGTAGCAGAGGATGATGATCAGGACTCGTGGGGACATGTGTCTATTTCGATCCACTTCTGGCTATATCGCTGACAAAGGCGCTCATAGATACTAATAAGCTCATTGACTTCCTGTTCAATACTTCGCGGTCGCTGTATTCCTGATCGCAAATTTGTCAGAAGATCCGGGTCGTCAATCAGCCTTTGCATCTGGTGTGCCAGATCTTTAGAGTCAGCGGCTCTGAAATGGAGACCATCTTTCATATGCCGTACCAATTCTTTCATTCCTGCCATTGCAGCAGTAATCACTGGCGTTCCAGCAGCATGAGACTCAAGGATCACAAGCGGATTATTTTCATAACAAATGGACGGCAGTACCGTGACATCGAAACGAGAGAGCACCTCAGCAATACGACCTGGCTCAAAGAGACCGTGAAAATAGATTCGGGTATCATTTTTCGCTTGCTGGCGTAGATCTGCAACATACGTCGGATATGCATTGAGATTACCGTAGATGTGCAACTCGATAGATTGCCCGAGACTTCTCAACATCTGAAACGCCTTAATCAAAAGATGAACGCCTTTGTGAGGCGCAATCAGTCCGATGAAGCCAAAGCGTAACACACCATCCCGTTGAACTGATGGAACATTCTGAAATGGTGTAAGATCGATCCCGCCACGAGAAACAATGACTCGTTCAGCCTGAACATAAGGAGCAAAACGTTCAGCAAGATACATCGACGGTGCAATGACGATGTCTGGCAGGTTCAGCGCTTCCATGAGGGTCAGGCGGCGTTTAGCAATAGCAGCACGATCAGATTTGAGCATGATTGATCGTGCAACGAACCCTGCAATGCCGCAAGTCAGACGATCCGAAAGAGCATATCGCCGCTTTTCGAGAAGCATACACCAGGCACAACCGGCCGGGTCGTCAGGTATTGAGGTGCAGACCCGTCCATCGCCGCGCTGGAGCATAATGCGAGGGCAGAGAAACCAGTGGTCGTGAAGTGTGAGCGCTATTGGCATTCCAACGCTCGCAGCAGCGCGAAGAGGTGCTACTCCCATCAAGTAACCTGCCTGAAAGTGGACGATGTCAGGTCGCTCCTCTCTCAAATAGTCGGCAAACCATTCTCCAAGCGGTGCATAATCATAGAGCATGCCCAACCCATTGGGAGCGCAATCACGTGGCAGCGTGAGACGCCTTACGACAATATTGCGGTAGGTGTCTCTTTCCGCCTTCACGGATGAACCGGGACTACCATTGAGCGACTCGACGCACACAATCTCTACGCTGTGACCTCGAGCGCGAAGTACGCTTGCGAGTCTTAACGTATAGAGTTCGGCTCCGCCTACGTGTTTTGGTAGAAAATGATGAACAGGTAGAACTACTTTCATTGTCTCACCGAATCACATTGCTTGTTGTTCTACTGGATTTCTGTTGCCGCACGCCGCGCCGTAAGCATTCCACGCACAAACGTCGCCTCGTCCGGTCCGACGACGCGCATCGCCAGGAGCAACCCACCGTAGAGCGCGCCGCCGAGCGTAATCGTCGCCAGCACCGGCAGGTTGCGCGTCAGATAGACCAGCGCCGCCATCGCAACGACCGCCAGCACGGCGCGCGTGATGGCACTCCAGCGCATCTGCCCCAACAGGTCGCGCACCAGCCAGACATACTGAACAACCAGCACCATCTCAGTGATAACGGTAATCACTGCCGCCGCCAGCACGCCATAGAGCGGAATGAAGATCAGGTTGGCGACGATATTGATGCTGCTGCTGACGATGATCGACCGCGCCACCAACGCCTCGCGCCCGGCGATGACGACCACGTAGCCAAGAAATTCCGAAAGGAACATCAACGGCAGCACCCAGATCAGGATGGCAAACAACGGCGCGGCGGGCGCATAATCGGCGCCGAACAATAACCCGATCAACGGCGCAGCGACGATGAAGCCGCCAACCGCAATCGGCAGCGCCACCAGCATCAGGTAGCGCAGCACCCGTTCATACACCAGCGGCAACGTCTCCGGCGCCGTCACCGACTGCCGTGACAGCGACGGATACAGCGCGGTGTTGAGCACATTCGACAGCGTGACCAGCGAAAAGATCAGGTTGTAGGCTGCGTTGTAATGACCGGTTACAGTATCGCCGCCGTAGATGTTGAGCAGTACGGTATCGAAGCGATACGAAATGCCGAGCGTCAGACCGATGACACCAAATGGAAACGCAGCGCGCAGCAACGGCAGCCAGCGCCGCCAGGTGATGCGACCGGGGCGAACGCCAAGACGCAGAACCGCGCGCACCACCAGCGCCGTCATTAGCGTGACCCCGATCATTGTTGCGATGATCAGCCCGTAGTACCCAAACCCTAACCAGAGCGCCAGACCGCCAATCGTCACGAACGCGAGCTGATTGACGACCTGCATGCCCGATACCAGATCGAGCCGCTCATATCCCGACAACACTGCTTCGGAACTGCCGTGGACGGCGTAGATCAGCACCGTCAACGAATTGATCGCAATCGCGCCGACCATCAACAATGGTCGCCCGGTCAGGATGGCGGCGCTGATCACCAGAATACCGGCGATCACCGATAGGATCAGGCGTAGGGTCAGGACGTCGGCATACAACGCCTGAATGCGCTCCCTCCCATCGGACCGATCGCGCAGACGCGCCACTTCGCGCACGGTATATGGGCTAAGCCCCAGGTCGGCAATGAACAGAAACACGCTGCCGAAGCCGAGCACAGCGGCATACTGTCCGAAATCGGTCGCCCCCAGGTTGCGAATGATCAGCACCGAAAAGGCGAACGAGAGCAGCTTCATCGCAATATGCGCCGCCATGCCAAAGGCAGAATTGCGCAAAACAGTTGTGGCAAGGTGGTTCACTTGAAAATCACTGCTCCGCAGTAGGCAGTATCCACGAGATCGCTCTTGTTAACAGACCTGGCAGACCCCACAAAGGTATTGTAGATCGACGCAATGATATACTCCTGCTCTTCCTTTGTAATAAGATCCGAATATATTGGCAGACGTATCAGCGACACCGTGAATAGTACGGTTAACCCTCAATCCCGTAGACTGATGCGCACGTAACGGTTATCATCAACCCCTCAACAGACCCTGCCAGAAGGAAGGATGAATCACATACCTGTTGGCAAAATAACAACCCCAGAAAATTCTATCAAGCGATCTGAAGACATCAAGACTCATCAGATGTAATATGGAAGAGAAAATCATTTGCCGAACAACGCGCCCTCGAAGCAATATACTTCGCCTTAGCGAATCAGACAATCTCTTTTGGTAGTTCAATGTGTCAAGAATCCGTTCGCGCGCCATTCTATGATCGTTTCTAATATCCATATCCCTATAGTGACTGGTTTGACCGCCAGAACGCACTACACAGGACACAGGCACTTTTGTCGATGTTACATCATGATAGAGCGATATTCGGGCGCACAAATCACGATCCTCAGATGATTTCATTATTGCAAATCCGCCGATTTCCAAAAATGTTCTTCGGTGAAACAGACAATAACTGACATGGACAGATTCGTTAGCAATAAACTCTGCCAAAATATTACCCCTAACAGCACTGGAATCGACCTCGTACAATTTTTCCGTCATCGTCTACGATGATCGCTGATCCGATCACCCATTTGCATCCACCGGAAAAAGCAGCAGTGAGCAGAGCGATCAGTCCATTATCTAGAAGATAGTCATCGTCGTGCAAAAACTGCAAATATTCCCCTCTTGCAATAGATGCGCCGGTGTTACAGGCATGGCCCAAACCAGAACGATTTGAATTCACGATAACAATGTTTGGATGGCTTTCGTAACAACCTAGATCCAGTTGTTTTCCCGAGTCATTGACGATAATAATCTCGATCTCGTTTGCTGAAATCGGTTGTCGGAGAATGCTCTCGATGGCTTGTGATAATGTGTGACGACTGAGTGTAGGAATGATTATCGAACACAGCATAACGTTTCTCCTGTCAGATGGCTTTTCAAGCGATGCGCTGATCACCGCTGCTAAGGCTGGTATAGCCACATAGCCGCTCTATACCCGTATTCATTGTAGCACGCACCTATCATCGCCTGCGCTGATGACGCTGTAATGAAGAGTTGCACGCGCGAATTCTGACAATTCTGCAACCTGAAGGGATCTGTGCTGCCTCGAGACGCGTCTGTTCCCTCTCGTTGCGACTCCCTAAGCGACGATCATACCTGACAGACTGGAGAGAGTCTCTCCCACGGCGTGGGAAAGGGCTATTTTCCCGATGCCTGCGATAGACAAATCGACGCAGACGCTTGTCAGAAATGTGCCATTTGCTTAGAGGTGTGAAGTGGAACAAACCGCCTGCTGAACCAGCGCCTCCACGCGGTCGAGCCACTGATCGAGCGAATGGTTGCTTGCCATCCATTCGCGCGCCCTGCGCCCCATCCGAACAACACGCTGCAGGTCGTTCCACAATGCTTCAATCGCCTCTGCCATCCCCCGATCATCGCCAGGCTCAACAAGCACGCCGGTCTCTCCATCAATGAGATATTCTCTCAAACCGGGGCGGCGGGTTGCCACAACCGGCTTCCCCATTGCCTGTGCCGCCTGCACCGACGTGCATCCTGCACTCCACTGCGTCGATGCCCGAATGGGAACGACGATAAACCGGCTCTCCTCGTAACACTGCCGCAGAACGCCAGGGTGAACGAACGGTTGCAGAGTGACATTCGGCGGCAGCATTTCTTTCTCATGACCGCCGCGCCGCGTCACCCACGTGCTGCCCACGCGCAAATGGCAGGGAATGTACGGCAATCGTCGCATCGCGCGGATAAGCGTCGGATAGTCGCGGTGCGACAACCCCAGACTCTGGATGAACGCCTCACGACCGGTTGACGGCTGTGACGGTTTGTAAAAATCAACATCGACCGGCGTATGGAGCGCAACTACCCGCTGCTCGTCGAGACCAAGCGCATTGCGCATCCCGTCTGCCTCGGCACAACTGATGGCTGCAATGACATCCCAGCGCCGCTGCAACTTCAATGCCTTGATCAGACGTAACTTCTGCCGGGACATCCCGTGGTGAAAGATAACCACGTGGCGGATGCGCCGGTCAAGCAGGAGTGCCAGCGGAATCCCCACGCGCTCGGAGAGGCTTACCACCACGTCGTAGCTGCCGCGCTTCGCCAGGCGCGCTACTGCCATCGCCTGGCAAATATCGAAGCGAGACAAATTCTCGAACCATTGCATCAGTCGGTGGAAACGGAGCGCGTTGTAGTCGTGATGCGTTGTGCCAAGGCGCTGCGCCAGCTCAAGGTAATCGATACGCTGATGTCGGCCAGCGCGCACCTCGTCGCTGAGACCTGGCGGCGTTGTGTTTGTTGCGACTACCAGCGCGCGCATCTTCTCGCTCCTCTATAAATACCGCAGCACGCTCTCCGGATGCCGCTTCCGCAGCGCCCGGTAGCGTCCGCAGAGCGAAACCAGCGCCAGCATGCCGAGCGCCCACAGAGCATAGCCGTACACAATGCCCGGCAGCGCAGGCGCACCGATGGCGAAGAACGCCTGCGCCAGCAGGTGGTATACCACGATGTGCATCACATAGAAAAAGAGCGACGTCTGCCCGATCAGGGTCAACACCCGCAACGGACCGGTTTCGATCATCTGCGGGAAGGCGATCAACACCGCAAAGATCAGCGCCGCGATGCCCAGTTTGAACGCCAGGTAACTGAGGCTCGGCGGCGCCTTGCTCATCACCAGGAACTGCGGCAGCGGATCCCCGGCGCGGTACGCACCCAGGTCGCCGTAACCGCCGATCACGCGCAGCGCCAGCCACAGCGCCAGCAACCCCGCGCCAATCCCCACCCAGGTGCGCGGCTGTCGCAACATCGGCTGGCTCAGACTCCGCCCCAGCACAAACCCCAGCCACATGACCGGACCCCACCCCAGCAGCGGGAATCCGACCGGCGGATGCGTCTCATAACTGTAGGTCAAAAACAGCGCCTGTGCCAGACTCTGCGGCACACCCGCTTCGAGTTGCGGGCGCAGAACTTCGATGATCCCCTGGTGCGCCAGCAGCGTCACGACGGCGACCGCCAGGATCATGCGTGCTGGCAACAGGCGCAACGCCGACAGGACGATCATCCCCAACCCCATCGCCGTCAGCACGTGGATGTACGGCATCTTCCCCAGCCACAGCCAGGCGCAGATTGTCAGGTCGAGCGCCATAATCACGCCCGCGCGCGCCAGAATAAAGCGGCTCACCGCCCAACTCGACGCGCCTTTGCGCACGCGCGACTGTTCGAGCAGCGCCAGGCTGACGCCTGCCAGGCAGAAGAAGATCGGCGACGCCAGGGTGGTGAGCAATCCGGAGAGCCAGTAGGGTGGGCTTTGGAGAGAGACCGGCTGCCCGCCATACGACTCGGCCTGCATCCCGACGCCGATGAAGAACGCAGCGTGGGTCAGCGCCATGAGCGTCAGCGCCACGCCGCGCAGTGTATCGATCGCGGTGATGCGGCTGAGCGTCGTGGTTTGCGCGGCAACGCTGGTCTTTGGAAGTACGCCTGCTGTCGCGTGTGTTGTCATCAGCCCTGACCATTCACAATACCAGCACGCCGCTGAAGAAGTCGCTTTAGGCGCAAAAGACTTGAATGTTTTGCTGTAATGCGATCGAAGGTTGTCTGTCGTGAAAAGCGCTGCCCCAACCTGTTCCGGATCATCATGCATCCCTATGAAGTGATGATGAAGTTCCCTGATGCTGAATGATGACAATTCTGCAAGTTGCAGGGCAGGGTTCTGAGTGATGGCAGCAGTCATGACATCGGCGTTGTGCGCACCCAGACCCGCTCTTACGATGTCGGACTCCAGGATATGGATCGGGCGGCAGCGAACGCGGTGCACACTGTCAACTTATGATACGCTCTGAGGTGCAGTCATAAGTTGGCAGGAAACGCCGCATCGCTGCGGGCTCAAGTCCTCGCTCAGGACGTGGAAGCCCCGTAGAGGCTTTCGCAATCTCAGCAAGGGCTTATAAAGACTAACTATCAAACGGCATACCCCGGCTGGCGGTCGAAACCGCGCTTTGGGATACGTGTGCGCCAGGCGTCGGCCTGCGCCGACGCTTCCCCGCCCGCGAAGGCGAGTGGCCGGCCGGAGGCTCACAGGCGCGAATCCATTCGCCGGCTCGCACTTAATCTCTTAAGGTTCATCAGCCCGAAGCGTCAGGACGCCGTCTGACAATTCATACCCGGACCCGACATCGAAAAACGCGGCGCGGAGAACATTCCCCTCCGCGCCGCGCCAATCGATGCTACGGACTTCTTGAGACCTTACGCCCCGCTCCCCGTCAGGCTGCCGCTCATCCAGCGGATGTGGTTCGTCCCGATCTTCCACAGGTGCCCGAGCGTCTCGCGGTTGCTCGCCGCCTTGAGGAAGGTCATGATCGGCCCGGGGCGCAGCGACCATTCGCGCGCGGCGCGCTTCGCCCAGTACTCCAGGTCCTTCGAGCTCAGGTGCGGGTAGTTCAGTACCGTGTGGTTGTACATGTCGTAATCTTCCCAGCGATCCATCTGGATCCAGCCGTTTTCGACCGCTTCGTAGTAGAAGGGGGTGCCGGGGTACGGCGTGGCGATGTGGAACAGGGCGATGTCCAGCGGCAGCCGCTTCGACAGCGCAATCGTCTGCTGGATGGTCTCGACCGTCTCGCCGGGCAGCCCGATGATGAAATAGCCCCAGTTCTTGATGCCCACCTTACGGCTGGCGGCGATCGTTTCTTCGATGCGCTTGACCGTCGTGCCTTTGCGGGCGCGTTTCAGCACCGCCTCGCTGCCGCTCTCCAGACCCCAGGCGATCATGAAGCATCCGGCTTTCTTCATCAGCGCCAGTTCTTCCGCGTCTACGAAGTCCACGCGACTGTTGCACGACCACTGCAGTTTGATGCCGTCCTTGATGATTGCATTGCACAGGTCGTAGACGAACTCTTTCTTGACGGTGAACAGGTCGGCCTCGAAGTGAATGTGGTGCATGCCCATCTCTTTGAGCATGTACATCTCTTCGAGCACGTGCTGCGGGCTGCGGTGGCGCACGCTCGCCTGGTACGTCACGTGTTTGATGCAGTAGCGGCAGCCAGCCGGGCACCCGCGGCTCGTCAGCACGAATGTGTACGGTCCGCCGACAATTGGAACTTTATACTTCTTCCAGGGCAGCATGTGGTGCAACGGCAGCGGCAGGCTGTCCAGGTTCTCGATGAATGGACGGTCAGGATTGATCTGAACTTCGCCATGCTCGTTGCGGAAGGCGATACCGCGCGTCTCGCGCAGGGCGCGCGCAATGACCTGCGGATACACCCCCAGAAAGCGGCCGCGGGTTGTCAGGTACGACGCATCCGGGAACGGCAATTTGCGCCACGGCGAGGTCAGGTCGGGGTTGCCGACCGGCACGGTCTCGGTTGCTTGCTCGAGTTCCACCTGGCGATCGACCGTCTGAATGACATCGAGAATGGTCATTTCCGGCTCGCCGCGGATCACGATGTCGAGCGTCGGGTACGCCTCGAGAGTCTCGCGGCTCATGGGCGTCACGTGCGTGCCGATAGCCATTGTGGTCGTACCGACCGCCTTGCCGACGAACGTGGTGCGCATGTCGTTGGTGAGCGTTGGCGCAGTGGCATGGATGACCATGTAGCGCGGCTTGTGCCTGTACATGTAGCGTTCAAACTCTTCCCACGTCATCCCCAGACCGATGGCATCGACCACATCGACAGTGTAGCCCGCCTGTTTCACAACAGCGCCGATCTGCGCCAGCGCCGTCTGGGGCCAGATGATGCCATCGCGGGTGCGGCGCCCGACGCGCGCAATGTCGCGCAGGAACAGGTCGCCGTCAGGTGATGGCGGGTTGAGCACCAGCACGTCGAGCCGCGGCTGCTTCTCGCGCGGCATCTCAACAAACTTGATTTCGCCGGCGCGCTCATCGGCGCGGGCGGGGGCGACCAGTTTGATGCCCTGCTTCTTATCGCCGGGCGCAATCTGCTTCCCATTCGTCGCGTGCGTCTCGTTCTCCGACATATGACGTTCTTCCTCCCACGTGGGCAGCGCACTCGTGGCTTCGGGGGTCGCGGGGTCTGCCGCCGCGAGGTTCCCCTGTTCCGATTGCGCTGGACTGATACTGCATCATCAGCATAATCGCGCGCCGTGAATGTCTGTTGACAGGATGGTTGAAGGGAGGTTACAGAGGTGACATATTCGAGACGCGAGGCGCAAGGGTTTGAAGGTGGAAGGTAGGAAGGTGGAAGGTGTCCGTTGGACGTTGCGTGTTGAATGTGGAACGTGAGAAGATGATACGTGTAGGGGCGCGCCGCTGGCGTGCCCGTGTGGCTGGCGCCCCCACACCGCTGGCGTGCCCGTGTGGCTGGCGCCCCCGCGTAGGAGGGGCGCGCCGCTGGCGTGCCCGTGTGGCTGGCGCACCCACGCTGCTGGCGCGCCCATGCCGCTGGCGTGCCATGCCGGCGGCGCCCCCGCGTAGGAGGGGCACGCCGCTGGCGTGCCCGTGTGGCTGGCGCACCCACGCCGGGGGCAGGTCAACCCCCTAACCCCAAACCCTTGACCTCTCCGCTGCATCGACAGACGCCCTTGCCACCACCGGCGCCTAAACCGCCTCGCCACGGTAGAGTCCCACAGCGACAGCGGCAGCGACCCCGTAAAACAGCGCCGCGCACGCCAGCGCCACAGTAAAGGTGCTGGCCATGCTGATGACAATCACCAGCGTCGAGCCGACTACCGAAAACACGCCGTTCATCCCCCATGCCCATGGCACCAGTTCGGCGCCATGTATGCCAAGTTGTCGCAGACCGGTGGGGAACGGCATACCCATGAGCAGCGCGAGCGGCGCAATGATCAACACGCTCGACGCCATGCGCGCAGCGTCCGGCAGGTGCAGCAGCGCCTGGAACAGCGGCGGCAGCGCAACGATGTACACGCCAACGGCGATGACAACCCCCATCAACGCCATGCGCAGGCGGGCGGGACTATCGGTCAGGTGGCGGCTGAGCAGGCTCCCCACTGCCGAGAAGAGAAGCATACTGAAGATCGTCGTGGTGATGGCGCTTGTGGGGTAGCCGATGAACAGCGTGAATCGCTGGATCAGCACGATCTGCACGAAGATGTAGCCGATCCCCAGGGCGCTGAAGTAGACCAGCATCGGACGCGCGATCGGCAAGCGCAACCCGCGTCGGTTGTGACGCCACAGCGGCGCAATGATGAACGCTGTTGCGCTTGCCAGCGAAAGGCCGGACATAACGATCAGAATGAGATTTCCTATCGGGAAGCGGTTGAGCTTGCCGGTGAACGCCTGGTCGAAGGTCAGATGCTCCCACTTGAAATAGTTATAGAAGAACGGGTTGTCATCCGTCACCGGAAAGATGTTGAATGGATACGCCTCCTCGAAGGCGCGTCGATCGGGCGCATGGAGATACTCCGCATACGCGGTATCGAGTCGTTGCAACGGATCGTGCAGCATGGTGAACTGATTGGCATCCGCCCATGCCCGCAGTCGTTCGATTGACTCCGGCAGAAATGGCGATGACGAAACCAGCAGCGTCGCCTGGGTGTTGGTGTCATTGGCGACGATCGCCATATGCACTGCGGGATTGGCAATGCCGCGCTGCCGCAGCGCCTCGGCAGCCAGCGCCGTGATCCGCAGCATTTCGCGCGGCGGCTGATCGACGTTGCGCGTCCAGGCAAAGACCCCCTCCGGGTTGAGCCGGTTCAGGATCAACGTGAATGAGTCAACGGTGTAGATGTAGGACTCTGAAAGGACGTATGCGCCGCCGGACAGCGCTACCAGATTATCGAGACCGATCCCCTGGATAAGATCGTAGGTTGCAGTATCGCGCGTCAGGAAACTGCGCCCCTCGGCAACGACAATCCGGGTGGAGGGATGCCCGGCGAGATTGCCGCTGAACTCGCGGTAGGGTCCTTCCAGCAACCTGACAACATCAGCGTTCAACTCAATGGCGGTAATCTGTTGCGCACCATACAACCGCGCCAGCAAAATGTCGAGACCGCCGCCAACGCCGATCTTCAGCGCGGTATCGTGCTTCAACCCCATCTGGTACGGCGCACTGATGATCGCATGGTCGAGGAAGCGGAAGCGTTGCAGGTCATCGTCTGTTCCGTCGAACCGATACATGCCGGTCATCGACGTGCCGTCGAGCGTCACCAGTTTCAGGTCGTACATCGGCGCGCGCTGAAACTCATCACTCGCCAGGTAGACCTTGCTGATACCGCCGACGATCATCGGCTCCTTCACCTGAATGGTTGGCATCACGTCAACGCGCCCTACCGGATTCCAGCGCGTATATTCCGGTCGAGCGTCGAAGTGCTGCTGCGCCCACCCAAGTTCCTTCGAGCCAGGCACCGGCAGGTGTAATGGCGCGCCGAAGAGAAGCCATCCCATGAGCGCAACCTGCCCGACGCCGAGGATGGCAGCGCCAACACGCCAGCGCCGTCCTAGCGTCACGTCAAACAACCCACTGCCTGCCAGCGTGAGCAGCGCCATCAGCACAATCGTCACCGAACCGCCGATCGCGTGAATGACCCACACGATCACCAGCGTCGCCACACCGGCGCCCAGCATGTCGGCGAAGTACAGACGATGTGCTTCTTTGTGCCACAGTGTGAACACGCCGGAAACAATCAGCCCGCCAAGGAAGAACGTCGTGAACAATCCGGCAAAATAGAGCGCCAGTCCGATCAGGGTTTGCGCAATCTGGCTGCCGCGCAACGGATCGATGGCGACGCTGCCAATAATTGCCAGGTTGAGCAATATTGCCAGGCTGTACATAACGACGAGTTTCCCCAGCCGACGCTCGATCATTGCCACGTTCCACGCGCGCACCGCCAGAAACGTGCCGGATGCGCCGCTGCCGAGCAACGCCACCCCGATGATCAGGTAGGTAAAATGGTGCCAGATCATAATCGAAAAGATGCGGGTAAACGTCACCTGCAACGCCAGAATGCTCGCCGTCACCAGCGCCAGCCCCAGATACCTGCGCCAGGAAGCGCTTCGAACGTCTGTCATGCATTGTCTCCTTCATCGTTATGATTGGTTGTTTGCATTCCCGACGCAGGCGCAACCCTGCCAGGCGTCCGCCAGACACGGAGCGCCTTTGCTCGACTATGCGTGATCCCTTGATCGAAACACCAGATTCGCGCTTTCGATAGGAGATTGCTTCGCTTCACTCGCAACGCCGCCAACCATCCGTATTCGGATAGGCTCCGAGCGACATCAACCGGGCGAGATGAGATACGATTTCTCTTTCTGTGGGGATACCGTTCTGCCACGTCGGAAGGTAACGGCAGCGGCGATCGGAAGGGACTCTCGTCGTAGTTGAGCCAACTACCCCGATGATGAGCGTCACCCACACCAGCACCTGCATCGACAGGTCGATCCCTTCGCTTCTATCTCTCCCTGTCGCACCGTGTCCACCAGCCCAGGATAACGATCATCGATAGTACGCCCGTACCCGTCTCCGCCCCACAGCCAGCGCCACTGCCCCATAGGCGACGCCGCCAGCACGCTTCTGCACAGCACTCGCCAGCACGCCATCGATCGTCACCTGACGCAGGGTGCGCTGACGATGCTCCAGCGGCAGCAGGAGCGCCAATGCGTGTTGCGACTCACCCCCGACAACCGTCTCGAACGTCAGCACACCCTCAGCCTCATCCCAGATCAGGTTCCGCATCTCCGCCTGATCACGCATCTCGGTGAACGCCAGCCATTGTTCTGCTGACATAATCGACACATTGCGCGATGCAGCATATTCGAGCACACGACTGAACCATATGCTCGCTGCTTCCGCTTTCTCGCCGCCAAAGGAAAAGGGGTCGATGTGGCATTGCAACCCGAGCGCTGAAGGGTGCTGCTCCACTGCTACATCGATCTGCTGGCATGCAATGGCAACGGCTTCGCTGACATCCACCCCCATCTCGTAGCCGGTGTCGAACACTCGCATCAGATGCTCATCGACAATGTGCGTGTGCTGTTGGTAGACGCGCAACAGATTTCCCTGCTCATCGACGAACGGCATGGGCAGCCCGCTGCCGGTCAGGTACCCGTGAACCCAGCGCCCGTCTGCACGCCGCACGAGCGGACCGCTGTGGTAGTGATCGAGACTCATATGCAGACCATACTGCGCCTGCACCCGCGCCGTTTCGACCCATCCCGACCAGAGCACCCGGTGAGTGCGCACGGTTGGCGCAGCCGGTCCGTACCCCAGTTTGATGAAGGTATTCCAGTATTCGTGATACCCTTTGTCAACTCCCTGTTCAACGTAGGGGTGCAATCCAAAACCATGCCCGCTATCGCGCCAGCGCGCTACATCCTTCGGCGTAGGGTACCCTGAGTTGTCGGTGAAGACCGCGCCAGCGATCGGCAGATCTGAAGCCCACCAGCGCACCCGGCGTAGCGTCCGCGATCGGTTGCTCATCGGTGGCGGGGCATAGTAGATCGACAACGCACCATCGTACCGGTTCACCAGTTCCAGCGCCGCATCGATGTGCGATGCCAGCAGCCCATGCGCATCACCGGTTGCCACCAGCACCGCCGCAGCGCCAGCCGGCAGATGCCAGAGACGCGGCAGCGGCGCCTCACCCGCCAGCGCGTGCACCATAGTTGCAAGCAACCGCTGCTGCTCGTCCGCCTGCGGAATGCCAATGCGGTCGAGATCGATCCAGTCTACGAAGAGATCCACCGTCCGAACCCCTTCCATCCCGTCACGATCTTGATTTGCCGCTGCCGGATTCCCCTGGCGAATGAGGGCGATGTTCCGGGGCAGGTCGAATGCCCAGAGTGCAGCAACCCCTTCCCCGGCGCGCGTCACGGTGACAGCCGGGCAGGACGTTCGGCTGCCGTCACGACGAGCGATCCAGGCAACCGCCTCAGCGCCAGCCAGTTCGTACTGCGCTACCGGTGTGTGGATCTGAAGCGACTGCGTGGTGATGCCCTGTGCAAGCGGATGATCAGCAACCGATAGGAACCCATCGGTCACATCGCCCCCCAGCGCGCGCACTCCCATGAGGTCGGCAAGACGCGCATCGGGGCGGAAGGCAATCAGATGCCCGCCATTCAGCACATACGCCTGGAAAAGATGGGCGTTTGCTGCAGTGAGCGGACCGGCTGCCAGCAGCACAAGCGGAAACTGCGCCAGCAGCGCCGGATTGATCGCATCGAGGCGCGCCATCCGAAACGCCACGAACCCTTCCGCGCGCAGAATAGCGCCAAGGTATGCGCCAAACGACGGCTGCGCCGCCGGATTTGTCACCAGCAGGATGGGGGCGTCAGGGTTTGGTTTACCGGCAACCGGCGTCTGAAAGACCGACGACTCGGAGTAGGGCGGGGGAAGCGGGGCGTTGGCGACAACATATCCTGTTGCGCCAGACGCCCCCGCTGCCGCCGTACACGCGCATGCCTGCAGGAAGCGGCGACGGGAGATCATTGGGCGATGTGGGCGTTTCGTCACAGCAGAACTTGTGTGCCAGCGATGGCACGGTTGTTGAGTAATTAACTCGGTATCGCCAGGTCTAGCCCGCAAAGGCGGGTTTCGCTTACCGTAGCCCGCGGCTTCAGCCACAGGCTACGGTTCAGCCGCCGGGCTACAAGGCAGATAGGGGAGTATTCATTCAATGTCCATCCGTCGCCATCCCAGGCGCGGCGGAGCAATGACCTACGACACCGCCGCAGTCCGCACGTTCTCGGCGTTCGTGATAGCTTCCGGCACACTGTTGCCGGCAAGGTCGCGCGCCGCCAGACCCTCGCGCGCGCTCAATTCCGCCAGTACCCGCGCCAAGCTCCAGGCGCTCACCAGTTGCACCCCGGTCAGCACCATGAGCGCGCTGACCACCGGCGCAAACCACGACACCTGCAACGCCGGGTTGGTCAGGTCGAAGGCAACAGCGGCGATGTAGAGTGCGACACCCAGCACCACTGCCAGAATCCCCAGCCACCAGTAGTGCTTCTCGATCTTGCGCCCGTTGCCGCGTGGACCGAACATGCCCTGCCGGATCGGGCGCTTGTGGAACAGCGCAACGATGTAGCTGAACGATGTGCCGGTGGTATACAGCGTCACCCCGGCGACTGCCAGCACCAGCGCGCCGAACAGACGCGGGAAGGAGACGACCGAGTCGATGCCAAGCGCCTGCATACCGAACGCCAGCGCCATCAGCAGCACGCTGAGGAGCAGCAGCAACGCGCCGATGCCGCCAAAGATTCGCACCGGATTGTAGGTCAGCGCCGTCCACACAATGCTCTTGAAGAAGCGCAGCCCATCACGCACCACACTGAGCTTGCTGCGCCCGGAACGTTCCTTGTACGGGATTGGCACTTCGACCATGCGCAGGTTCTCGTGCAGCGCGCGCGTGCTCATCGCTGGCGTGAAGTCGAGCGTATCGGGCAGCGGATAGAGGACCGGCAGCGCCTCGCGTCGGATGACCCGCTGGCCGCTGGCGCTGTCGCTGATGCGCACACCCGCAACCAGCGAGAGCAGGTTGGCAAAAATGAAATTTCCGATACGTCGCACCAGCGGCATCTCGCTCGTTGCGCCCGCCATACGGCTGCCGATCACCAGATCGGCGCCATCGAGCGCCACCCTGCACATCTGCGGAAAATATTCGGGCGGATAGGTGCTATCGGCGTCGAGAAAACCGAGCAACTCGCCACTCGCCGCCTGAAAGCCGGTCTTCAACGCCCCGCCATACCCCTTGTTCGGCTGTTGAATCAGGCGCACCCGCGGCACATAGCGCCGCACGATCTCCGCCGTGCGATCACGCGAGCCGTCATCGACCACAATGCACTCCAGCGCATCGACGCCGTGCTTCGGCAATTCAGGCTCAATCGCCAGCACACGCTCGACAATCGCCGCAATTCCATCTTCTTCGTTATACGCCGGAATCACCACCGATAAGGTTGTCATACGCCTGATTCCTCCTCACACGCACCTGTTGCGCAGCGCCAGCGGGCACGCAATACAGGGATGTCCACGTTGTCTCACTGGGAGAGATCGTGGCATGGAGATATGACAATTGGATGACGTAACGGGGGAACAGGGGTGAGGGGTGCGTCAGGAAAGATCAGGGACAGCGGGTTGAACGTCGAAGGTTGAAGGTTGCAGGTGGGGGCTTGACTGGTGGAGACGTTGCGATGCAATCTCCTCCCACGATACGGTTCAATACACTGGAACCTTCGCCGGCGCCACCGGTTGGCTGCGCAGGTCGCGGACGATGCGCGCCGGGTTGCCGACGGCGACGCAGTAGTCGGGCACGTCGCGGGTCACGACCGCGCCCGCGCCGACGACAGCGTTTTTGCCAATACGCACGCCATCGAGGATAATCGCGCCGCCGCCGATCCAGGCGCCGTCTTCGACAGCAATCCCCTGGCAGGTAATCCCCTGAAGGCTGATCGGTCGGCTGGTGTCGTGGTACACATGGTTCACTGCCAGCATCTGCACCAGCGGCGCCAGAAAGACGTCATCGCCAATGGTGATGCCTCCCTGTCCGCGCAGAATGCACGCCTCGCCGATCAATGACCGGGCGCCGATCCGAATGCCGGCATGCGGCAGATCGCGGAAGTTGTACACATGCAGGATAGCATTCTTCATCACATAACTTTCGGGACCGATCGAGATGCCGCCAGGGCAGGCGTGCAGATAGACGCCGTGATCAAGGTACACGCCACGCCCGAGATGCACATTGTCGGCGAACCGGATACGCACACCGTCCTCGATCGCCGCCATGCCGTCCATGTGCATTATCGCGCGGTACGCAACTGCGCGCACCCCGATCCCGACGATCCCCGGAATCCATCCGGCTGCCGCCTGGACGACCTGTTCCCAGATATACCGACCAATCGACGACGACTGACGCGAGAGGTAGAGGTTAACCTGTTTCATGGCTGTTTGCTGCGTTTACGGCTTCTGACATGCCTCGAGCGATGTGGTCGCGCTGATGGAGAAGACGCCAGCGGCATCTGATGCTGCTCGCGCCGAGGTTGTTCAGGATCCTGTTGTGCCGGCGCCTGCGCTGCGGAAAGCGCGCCATCCGGCATCGTTCGTTCCACGCCGTTCATTGGGCGCTCTGGCATGTGCGCAGTGTCTGGCTGGAGAGCATGGTCACCGGCATCTTCCCACGACTGTCGCGCAGCGGTGTCTGGAGGCGGCGTAACGAGCACGCGATCCCCGTCCGCACCAGAGTCAGGCGGAGGCGTGACAATCACGTGCTCAGCCTCAGGCATGCTGGACGTATCGACATCAAAGATGACCGGCTCGCCGACAGCAGTCGGATGCGAAGCATTGTCTGTACGACCATTCTGAGCGGATGAATCGGCGTCATTGCCCGACAAGTCCGGCAACGCGGGTTGCCGCTTCCAGGGCCAGGCGCCGATCAACGGTCGGTGAGCCGCCTCGATCGCAGCCGGTTCGAGCAGCACCGCCCCCATCAGATGGGTGCGCTGATCCTTCTGCAGACGCTGTTTGCTCTGCGCCACCACGTTCTGCTCATCAGTCGCCGGATCCACAACCACAACCACGCCATCCGTGTGGGGCGCCAGCAATGCCGCATCAGGTCCCGCCATTACCGCCGGACCATCGAAAATGACAATGTCGGCGACGCTGGTGAACAGGTGGGTCAACTCGTGCCAGCGGCGCGAACTGAGCATCGCCGGCTGCGCGTCGAGGGTCGGCGCCACCGGCAGAAAGGCGACGTTTGGAATAGCCAAAGGGACCAGGCGCGTCTGTAACGCCTGGCGATCCCCTGCTGCGAGGCGAGTCCACGGACTGCTGGAGTCAGGATCGGCGCTCAACAGGCGCGACAGGTGCGGTCCGGTCGGCTCGCCATCCACCAGGAGCACACGATATCCCGAACGCGCAAACAGATCGGCGAGATCGGCGCTGACCGCGCTGCGCGCCTCGCCTGGATGCGCACTGGTCACCAGCAACGCATGGACGCCCTCTTCGCGCGCTGCCAGCATCAGGTTGGTCTGAACCCGACGCATGGCTTCGCGCCGACGCTCCGCCTGGGCTGCAACAACCTGCTGGATTGGCGGTCCCTTGGGAACGCTTCCAAGCACCGGTATATCGATTCGATCGCGAACATCACCAGGACCGCGCAGCCGGGGATCGACACGGTCGAGCACATAGGCTGCTGCCACTGCGATGAGGAGTCCACCGAGACCGGCAAACAGAACCGTCGTGTTGCGCCGCGACGGCAGAGGAGCAGGCGGCGGCTCCGCAGACTCGAACGGCGTCAGCACATTGACCACGCTGCTGTTCTTGAACGAAAGCAGGCGATTGTAGGTCTCCTGCTCCTTGCTCAGGCTTGCCTCGAGTTGCATCAACGTCTGGTTGATCTCGGCCAGATCGCTGGCGGAGACAACCTGCTGACGACGGAATGTCGTCTCCTCGATCCGCGCGCGCAGATCATTGAGGCGCGCCTCACTCTCGCGCAATTGCTGCTCGACGGTCATCTGCTCGGCGGCGACTTTGTCGGGTGACGTCGGGCTGTAGGCGATCAACTGATCGGCAACTGCATTGGCGATGGCTGCGGCGCGCACCGGGTTCGAGTCGGTGACGTAGATTTCGAGCAGGTTTGCGCTCGGCACCACCGACGTGCGCAGCATATAGTTGGCAATCACATCCCAGGAGAACGGCAGGTTCAGCTTTTCCTGCACCGGCTGAAGGATGCGCTCACGCTTTGCCAGTTCACCGTAGAAACGCCCCAGCGACGAACCCAACTGCAACTGGATCGGATCCGGTCGCTGGCTTTCGAGCGTGTTGCCAATCATGAGCGTCGCCCGCGCGACGTAGTAGCGCGTTTCATAACGGCTGATCACGAAAGCGACGCCGCTCGAGAGCGATACTGCAATGAGAATGATCCACCACCAGCGCAAGACGGGGCGTAGCAGGCGGATCAATTCACTGGGAGTGATCATCATAGGCAGTTGCCCCTGACCAGCCGATCGGCGCTTTCCCGAAAGATTTTACTGAACAGAAAATAACGACACGCCAACTGCGCGCTCGTAGAGAGGTTGGGCAACGCCTCGGCGCGCCAGCGCGACTTCTTCCTGGTGTATGATCCACGCCACCGCACCCAAAAGATCATTGGCGATATGTTCCGGCGGGTATTGCTGCATCTCAGGGCGCGCGATCTGTTGAGCGCCTCTTCCTGTGCGTACCAGTATACTACGTATTCCCATCGCGCGCCCGGCGGCGATGTCGCTCCAGGCATCACCGACGAGGTACGCACGCGAGAGATCGACGTTCCACCGGCGCGTCAGATCGCGCAACATACCAGGATGTGGCTTGCGACAATCGCAGTTCTCGTGATCGTCGTGCGGGCAGTAGCGGATGTCGTGGATCTGCCCGCCGTGCAGGGCCACCTGCACCTGCAGGCGAGTGTGAATATCTTCGACCACGCTTGCCGAAACGATGCCACGCCCGACAATTGCCTGATTGGTGATCACAAAGACACGAAAGCCAGCAAGGTTGAGCCAGCGCAACGCGGACAGCGCACCTGGCAGAAACACAAACTCCTTCCACGACTTGACATGATCGACGCGGTTTTCGTTGATGACGCCGTCGCGATCCAGGAATACTGTTTGCATGGCTGCGCCTTTCAACCGAACAGGGTTCGGATTGTTGGTTTCATTGTGGTCGTGCGTCGGGTGACTTGCCGGGTCGCTCCAACCGCCTATTCGCTCCAGTTGTAGGGCGAGTTGAGCAGGTTCGTATGCAGCAGAATGCGCGAACCCTCGAAGTCGAAGGCGAACCGCACCTGGATCAACCCCAGACGCTCGAGCGCGGCATGCACTGCTTCCTGGCGCTCTTCACGGCAGTAGATCATCAGAAAGCCGCCGCCGCCGGCGCCGGTGATTTTGCCGCCGCCAGCGCCTGCCGCTATAGCAGCAGCGTATGCGTCGTCGATCGCGCTGTTGGAGATGCCGCTGGCGAGTTGCTTCTTGTGGCGCCAGCTTTCGTCGAGCATGGCGCCAAAATCATCGAAGCGCCCCTCTTCGAGCGCCGCCTTGATCTGCCATCCGAGATTCTTGATGCGATGGAGCGCTTCGACCGTTCTCCCGCTGCGCTGCTCGCTGCGCTCGCGCTGCTCGCTGAGAATCTCGCGCGCCTGACGGGTGGCGCCAGTGTAAAACAACATCAGACGCCGCTCGAGCGTGCGAATGTTGCCGACGCTCATATCCAGCGGCGTGACCCGCACTCCCTCGGCGCTGAACTCGAAGCAGTTGAGACCGCCAAACGCTGCTGCGTATTGATCCTGCTTGCCGATCGGCGCCTCGAGACGCTTCGTTTCGATCTCGTAGGCTGTCTCGGCAAGTTGACGTTTGTTCATTGCTTCGCCCGCCAGCGTGCTACAGATGTTGCAGAGCGTCACCGACACGGCGCTCGATGACCCCAACCCCGTTCCAGGAGGCACCTCCGATGCAATGAAAATGTTGAGCGGGACGCGCAGGTTGAAATGCTCGTAGATCACCTGCCCCATACGCATCTCGAGACTGCTGTTGACCGACCGACCATCGACCGGCACCTGCAGGATGCTGCTGCGGTAATCTGCGGAAATGACCTGAAAGGTGGTATCGAAGTTCTTGGTTACGATGCCGTAGATATACTTATTGATCGAAGCGCTGACGACCATGCCGCCAAAACGCTCGTAATACGCCGCAAGATCGGTTCCGCCGCCGCCAAAACTGATCCGCACCGGAGAGCGCGCAATAAGCATTCTCTCTATCTCCTTGCCTGCGAGAAGCGCTAACCGTCGCCAATGCCGACGCGCTGCGACAGCTTCTCGCAGCCGCAGTGCTATCAGGCGCTTCCACTGTAACACGCGCCTATGACGCTGCCTTTAATAGCTGCAGAGCGTTGATGACAATTTTCTTACGCACCATTTGTGGCGCATACCAGGATGTGCTACACTGAATGGGCATATCACAGCCCCCGGAGGCGGAACGTGGCGCGGGTCGTTGCAGTGGCGAATCTCAAAGGCGGCATTGGCAAGACGACGACGGTCGTCAATGTGGGTGCAGGTCTGGCGCTCAAAGGGGCGCGCGTTCTGCTGGTCGATACCGATGCTCAGGGAAACCTGGCAATGGCGTTGGGTGTTCACCCCCATCGCACGCTCTACGATGTCCTTGTCGATGGCTCTCCCGTCGAACGCTGCGTTATCGAGGCGCGTCCCGGTCTCGATCTCCTTCCGGCAGATGCAACACTGCTTGGCGCCCAGCCGATTATCGCTCGTCGTCCCGACTGGAGCCGGGTGCTGGCGCAGGCGCTCCAACCGGTCGTTGGGACATACGATTTCGTCTTGATCGACTCGGCAGGCTCGCTGACGCCGCTCAATGTCAACGCCCTGGTGTGCGCCCACGATGTGATCGCGCCTACGACAGTCGAGCACTTTTCGGTCAAGAGCCTGGAGTTGCTGATGGCTCAGATTGGGCGCATCAAGGGCGGCGCAGGGAACGTGCGGATGATCATCCCGACAATGTACGATCCGCGGGTGCGGCAGTCCGGCGAATTGCTCACCATGCTTCGCACTCGCTACGGTGACCGCGTGACGCCGCCGGTGCGCGTGAATGTGCGTCTCTCCGAGGCGCCGGCTCTGGGCAAGACGATCTATGAGTATGACCCGCGATCCCGTGGCGCCATCGACTATGCGTTGCTGGTCGAACATATCAGCCGGGCGTTCGGATTCACTGCTCGCCCACCATCGCCAGTGTCCCCGCCTGATCCGGCGCCCGCGCCAAAACCCGCCGCCGCGCCGCATCGTCCGGCTTCAGCCGTCGCGTCAGAAACCTGCCCGCACTGCGGGCGTGCGCTGCAACACACGAGTCTGGCAGGCTATCGGATCAGTTATTGCGCCCAATGCCGCTACAAGAAGCAGGAGTTGGTCAGGGATAGGGGTTAGGGATCGGCGCCCCCTCGGGGGCGCCCGGCAGTCGGTAGGCGCGCCCCCTCGGGGGCGCCCGATGGAACGCCCCTGCGGGTGTCTTTGTAGGCGCGCCCCCCTGGGGGCGCCCGATGGAACGCCCCCGGGGGCGCCTGATGGAACGCCCCTGCGGGTGTCTTTGTAGGCGCGCCCCCCCTGTGGGCGCCCGGCAGTCGGTAGGCGCGCCCCCCCGTGGGCGCACCCCGTGGGGTCAACGCAGGCGCGCCCCTCATGGGCGCCTGCGCAATTCGCATCAAAAAGGAGTTATCGCATGGGAGTCGACGATTTTCGCGCCGAGACGCGCCGGTTGCTGGAACGGATGTTGGAAGACGCGCAACAGACTAACGAGCGCGAGGTATTGATCGAGCGCTACACCGATGAACTGACCATGCTCTACGGGCGTCACGCTCATTCCCTGCTCACCGAGGTGATCGAAGACGCACGCACGCGCCTCGACGCGCGCCTCTCGCCCGATCCTATCCGCCAGACGATCGCCACGGTGCAGACGACGGTTCAGGATCTGTGGAACGCCCTCTGGGGTCCGGGAGACATTCGCCGGTAACCTTCAGATGATACGGTGAACTTCGATAATCTGATTGCGCCCCGGTCCTACCGACACCATCCCGAGCCGCACACCGACGATCTCGCAAATACGAGATACATATGCGCGCGCTTCGACTGGAAGTTGATCGAAGCTGCGCACCCCTGTGGTGGATGTCTGCCACCCAGGAAGTTCCTCGTAGATCGGCTCGACCTGTCCAAGAATGAACGGGTTCGCGGGCGGATAATCGAGTTCGGTGTCGTGACGCCGGTAGCCGACGCAGACTTTGATGCGCGGCAGGGTATCGAGCACATCGAGCTTGGTGATCGCCAGGGTGTCGATGCCATTGACCCGCACAGCATAGCGCGCCATGACGGCATCGAACCAGCCGACCCGTCGCAGACGACCGGTAGTGGTGCCGACTTCCGCCCACGGCGTTCCCAACTGGCGCAGTGTGGCTGCCGTCTCGTCTTCGACCTCGGTAGGGAATGGTCCTTCCCCCACGCGGGTGGTATAGGCTTTGCAGACGCCAATGACCGACGACAGGCGCGCAGGCGGAATGCCGCTGCCCTGACAAGCGCCAGCGGCGCCAGGCGGCGATGACGTGACATACGGGTAGGAGCCGTGATCGATGTCGAGCAGCACACCCTGAGCGCCTTCGAGCAGCACCGGCAGATCGCGGTCGAGCGCGCGCTGGACGATCGGATAGACGTCGGTCACGTGACGTTCCAGTTTACCGCCATACTCGAGATACTTCAGAAACGTCTCGTGGAGCGAGAGCGGTTGTGCGCCATACCACGTCGTCAGCATCTTGTTCTTGACCTCGAGCGCCAGGCGCAGACGCCGCAACAGGGTCTCTTCGTGCAACAGATCGCCCATGCGAATACCGATGCGCATCATTTTGTCGGCATACGCCGGACCAATCCCGCGCCCGGTTGTGCCGATTTTCGCCTCGCCGCGGAGCGTCTCGTCGAACTTATCCTGGAGCACGTGGTACGGCATAATCACATGGGCGCGGTCACTCACGAAGAGTTTGGCGGTCGAAATGCCGAGCGCTTCAAGACTGGCGATCTCTTCCAGCAGAACGGCGGGGTCAACCACCACCCCGCTGCCGATGATATTGACAATCGCCGGATCGAAGACGCCCGACGGAACAATGTGCAGTTTGAAGGTTCCGTGGCGATTGACAACGGTGTGACCGGCGTTGTTGCCGCCGCCATAGCGAATGACGAGCCGCGCACGCTCGGCAAGCATGTCAACGATATGCCCCTTCCCTTCGTCGCCCCATTGGGCGCCAATTACTGCGACGACGGGCATTGGCGAACTCCCTTCTACACTGTCACTTGCAACGTGTGATATGATGAATTTCAGTTCCAGATGCTATTATAGCCGGGTTTTCAGAAGGGCAGGTGATCGATGGACATCGCTGCTATTACGATATCCAGCTGATTTTCCTCGAGGGCATTCTTTCGATCGACAATGCCGCCGTGCTTGGCGCAATCGATAACGTGATCGCAGCCGTGGCGCTGTCGGACGAATTCCGGGTCGTGATGCTCGGCGTGGCGATTGGCATTCTTGTCATGCGTTTCGCTGCCACCATTTTCACCCGCATGATCGCCTGGGAACCAGCGCTACAAACCGGCGCATTCCTGCTCCTCCTGGCAATCGGCGCGGAGCTGCTGGCGGAAGAGGTGTGGCACGTGCATATCGAAGAAATAACTCAATTCGGCATTTCTGCCGGTATTTTGATCCTGACAGTGGTTGTTGCGCGCACGCCGCTGCGGGTTCCGATCAAATTGGCGGCGCGCCCCCTCATCTGGCTCTCGGCGATGATCCAACTGCGCATTGAGTCGACGATGGCCGTGCTGACAGGTTCGTTCCGCCGCAAGCATTCGACGGAAACGGATACGCTGTAAGCGCCTATCCGAATCACCGGAGAGCGGTGTCATTAAAAGCGACGCAATCTCCCTATAACAAGGAGATTGCGTCGTCGCTTACGCTCCTCGTAATGACGGCAGCAGGCGGCTATGCGGACAGACACAAAGCGTTACGTCGTCCATCGTACTTGAATGACTCCAAACGGTGCGCGCATATCGAAAACGACGTAATGGCTGCCGTTCGCATCTTCGATAATATAATCCTGCGCAGCGCCATTCAGCGACACATCGGCTGGTGCGGTGACACCCTCCGGCAACGGTATACGCACACGTATGCGTTCCCCCGATCCGGTCGCCTGAAGTTCGACGCCGCCGCTCATTCGCCGCCAGCGGTAGGCGATATACCCTTCTGAGGCAGCATAGCGCGCAACTGCCTGCACATCATTCACATCGCGGGTGAAAATCCAGCGCGGGCTGAGGACGGCATCACGGTACAGAGCGGCGCGATCTTCGATGCCCGCCGCTCCCTCGAACAGTGCGCCGAGCATCGCCGATGCACCCCACCCGTCGGTCGGCAGCGTGTCTGCGCCGGAAATGCCCGGATTGCCCGCCGGATAGTACCAGAGATATGTCGCGCCGGTGGTGCTGATCAGAAAATAGTAGCGGTGCAGGATCTCGAACGCATACCGTTCTGCGCCATACCGGAATGCTCCCCGCGCCAGTTCGCCGCCGACCAGCGGCATCAACCCGCCGTTGACATACGCGCCAGGGCGCTCGCCGGGACGACCGGCAAGCCCGAAACTCCCCTCGGGAAATGGCGGGTCGATGCTGTACCACTCGGCAAAGGTCTCGCCGCGCTGCAATCCACGCCGGAAGTACTCATCAACGATGGCGCGCCCCTGACCAGCGCGCAACACGCCGCGGTTGAGCGCATAGGCGTTCGATAGGCTGAGTTGTGTCGCTTCATCGACACCCGGCGTGTCGAACGGCGCCAGCGGCACGAAATGGGTGAAGAAGCGCCCGTTCCAGCTCAATGCATTCAGCCGTTCTATAATTCCGTTTGCCTCAGCACGCCACTGCTGCGCCAGCGCCGGATCGCCAACCTGCTCCTCGATACGCGCCAGCAACTCGAGGGCATGCGCCAGGCCGGTATTGTCGCCATGGAAAATGCCCCAAATTGTCTGGTCATCGATCCAGTGACGCGGCGCCGGTTTTCCGGTCGTTGGATCGGTCGTGGTGGGACCGTAGGAAAAGTCCCACGTGTCGATCGTGTAGGGTCGTTTGACGAGACCGCGTTCTGTATCCCAGCGCAGCGGATTACTCGTAGTGTAGCGCACGGCGCGGCGCATCGCGTCGAGGTTGGCGCGCAGCCAGGCGTCGTCGCCGGTCATTTGCCAGGCTTCATAGACCGCCTGGATGAACAGGTATTCAACATCCGCCTCAACCTCTTTGCGCACAGGGCGCATGACTCCGAGTTCGGGGCGCGCCAGAAAATCGGGGAAACTGCCATCAGGCTGCTGCGCGCGCCGGAAGGCGTCGATCAGGCTGGTGACGTCGGTCTCGAAATAGCGAAACCCGCGCGCCTGATAGGTGTGGTCGCGCAACCAGAGCAGCGGATTGTCGGGTGAGCGATACCCGCGTACTGGAACGCCGTCGATGGTGTATTCCAGCACGCACTGTTCCATAAAGCGGCGGATCATCGGATAGAGCGTGTCAAAACGCTCCTGGCCGGTCACCAGCATCGTTTCGGCGTCGAGCGTGTACAGACGGCTCGCGCCCCCGGCGATAGCGCCGTCAATAATCAGCAGAGCGCTGTGAATGCCGAGCGCACCGCCTGGTTGTACTTCAACGACGCCGGCGCCATTCGCCAGATCGACCTCCCAACTCCCGATCAGGCGCGCGCGTCCATCGTAGAGACGGAGCGCCGCGCGTCCGGTATAGCCTGGAACAGAGACCTGAACTCGGAGCGGCGTGAGCGGCGTTGCGCCTGGCGACGCCATCAGCATGGCGCGCCACGACGAGGCGGGCAGGCGCGCCACGTCTGCCGGCGGACCATTCGTCCAGCCCGGCGGCAGTGGAAACGCAACCAGACCCTCTGAGCGGAACACGATCAGGCTGCGCTCATAGACCTGCGTCGGCGCCCCGTCGAGCAGAATCGGCGCGCCAACCGGTCTTCCCAGAGCAACCTCGCCGCCAGCGCGCGCCCAGTAATCGGCAAACGCATCAGCGGTCGGCGGTACGGTCGCCGCCGGCGTAGGCACTGGCGGTGGCGTCTCAACAGGCGCTGGCGGCGGAGTGGAACAGGCGGCGGCGATAACAAAGATGAGGAGTGGAAGAAGATGTTTCACAACGATGTCCGAGAACCGAGAACTGAGAACTGAGAACCGAGAACTGAGAACTGAGAACCAAGAACCGGAGGTTAGGGGTTAGGGGTTAGGGGTTATACTTCCCACCTCCCACCTCGCACCGCGCGCCTGTCTGTGCGCAAGAAATCAGGGTTCAGGTATTGTATCACATACCACATCAAACCCTGCTGCCTGGTAGAACGGAGATTGGAGAACGCTTTTCGGCAGCAATCGGACCAACCAATTGCGCAGACTGCACAAAATCGGGTTCGCAATCTGCGCCCCTGCACCAAGGCGCCGCGAGGTGTTTGTCACCCATGCAGTGCGGGCGCGGCGTTCCACTTCATAGCGCTGCAGTGCCAGGATGTGATCTGTTTCGACGTGCAACCATCGTGCCAGCACATAGGCTGACTCGATTGCCATGCACGCACCCTGCCCCATGGTAGGGGTGGTGGGGTGCGCAGCATCGCCCAACAGCGTGATGCGTCCCCGCGTCCAGGGTGCGAAAGGCGGAATATCGTAAATATCGTTCTGCAGAATGGCTGATGCAGGTGTGGCTTCCAGCAAATATCGGATGGGATCATGCCAGTCGCCGAAAATCTTCAGCAGGCGCATTTTCCGCTCCGCCGGAGAAGAAGCGTCTCCTGGCGGCTGATTGTGTGTGGCAAACCAGTAGACGCGCCTGTGGTCGATGCGCACAATACCGAACCGCGCTCCTCGTCCCCACGACTCGGACGTTACTCCCAGAGCGGTTTCATCTGCTGTTTCAACAACGCCGCGCCAGGCGGTATACCCTGAATAGCGCCGCCGGATATCGGGAAACATCTGTTTGCGAACGACCGAGTGAATGCCATCGGCGCCGATCAGGAGATCGGCGCGGACGGTTCGACTACCCTCAAACTGGATAGCGACCGAGTGGGCGTCCTGTGCAAAACCGGTGCACGACATGGCAAATCTGAGGGCGCCCGGCTTGAGGGCATCCGCGAGAATACGGTGAAGCGCTGCGCGATGGATCGCGATGACTGGCGCGCCACAACTCGTTTCCAATTCGTCCAGACTCGTTTCGTACAGCGCTTTGCCGTCTGCCGCACGAATCTGAGAGCGGGTCAGCCGCGCCCCTGCCGACACAACCGCTTCTCCTACGCCGAGCGCACGCAAGACTTTCATAGCATTCGGCCATACTATCAACCCTGCGCCGACGTCGCGCGGTTCGACAGCGCGTTCATACGCCACAGCGTCGATGTTACGTTGTTGCAGGGCAAGCGCGGCGCACAACCCGCCAATGCCACCGCCAATGATGCTGACGTTTGTCATGATGTTGTAGTTCCTCCAATAATGCGCGACTCTCGATGGGGATTTCAATCGCACACAGATCGTGTACGCATCTGTACTCATCATACGAAGGAATAATCAGGACGTCATCCATACCTAAGTATGACTTTCGCTCCTGTTGAAATCCAGACAGCGCATTCTGGAGCGTCGCAAACGCCGGAAGCGCAACAGTTGCGAGACTACTACTTTTGGTCATGACGCCTCTACCCAAACCACTGGATCATGGAGTATCATACTCGGGTAGAGGGATGACTCCGCCTTGAATGCGGAAGGTCATCCCTTACATATAATCGCCTCTGACCCGACCGGCGCGGGTGCGCCGCACCACAGCGTTTCGCCATCCTCTGGCGACGCTGTACGGCTGGCAGAGACGCAATGAAGCGCATACTGCACACCGGCAATGTTGCCGATGTGCTACGTCAGCACAGACAAGGAGGCTTTCTCGATGTATGTCGAGGCAAATCGCGCGATCGCACGGTATGTCGCCGAAGCCGTGTGGAACCAGGGCCGGCTCGAGGTCATCGACGAAGTGTTCGCCCCCGGGTTCGTCAATCATGACCCATCCGCGCATCAGGTGCGCAACGCAAAGGCGCTCAAGCGCTGGATCGAACGATTACGCATCGCTTTCCCAGACATGCACATGACGATCGACGACCTGATCGCCGAACACGACCGGGTCGTGCTCCGCTGGATCTGGACAGGGACGCACATGGGGTTCTATGGGTCGATTCCGCCAAGCTACAATGCCGTTACCCTCCACGGGGTGACGATTGAGCGGTTTGTCGAGGGCAAGATCGCGGAAGCCTGGTGGAGTTATGATGGTTCAGCGATGATGCTCCAGATCGGCGCCTTCCCCACGGCGATGGAAGTGGGCCGCTGACAGTCGAGTGACAGATGCGACCAGCCACCCGCACGCGCTCAGTGCGGCAACGAACATGACCGCCGACGCCAGGGGCCACCAGGAAACAGTATTGGGCCAGACCAGCAGATTGGCAGCCTGAGCAATGGTCAACAACAGAATAATCCTTCGGACCACGGGTGAAGGAGCACGGAGAGCGGCGCTGGCGACCAGCGCCGCTGCCGTTGTGGTTACCATATACTGCGGGCTGAAGACCCGGTTGAGCAGCAGAAATGCGGCTGGCGTCAGCGCTGCCAGCGCTATGAGACGCCACGCCGGTAGCGACGGGCGTAGTGCGTTCAGTATCAACCCTGCGGTTGCCATTCCTTGAACGGCAACCGCAATTCCCAGGAACCCCTGCCCCGTTGCGACTGCTCCCCACGGCGCCGGTAGACGCGACCAGTAATCTGGCATTGTGATCAAAAGCGCCAGGAACCAGAGGCTTTCGCCGGTAATGGCCCGCCCACCTTGCAGCGTGTATGGCGCCAGAAAGCGGTTCCAGTCGATCAGCGCAAATGGAATCGATGTCGTTACCACTGCCATGACTCCGCCCACTGCAAATGCCAGGAACAATGCTGGCGCGAATGTGCGGCGCGAGCGCACCAATCCGAGCGCCAGCACCGGCGCCGCCAGCCATGGCGTCCACTTCAGCGCGCCGCCGATGCCAAGCACCGCGCCGCTCCACCCCATGCGTTGATGCGCGAACGCCGCCAGCCCAAGCGCCAGAAACGCTGTTGGCAGCGAGTCGTACTTGCCGTGCCAGAAAGGGAGCAGCAGCGGCGATAGCGCGTAGAAGAGCGCCAGCGCCGCAGTGCTGGCGCCTTCTCCCTTCGTTGCACGGCGCTGAACGCCGATCTGCCAGATTGCCCAGACGATAAGCAGATCGGCAGCGGTGTTCCACAGTGGTACCGCCAGTGCGAAGAGTTCGCGGCTTGCAGGCAGCGCCAGCAATGCCCAGGGGATCAAAGCGCCAGACGGATACTCGACCAGGGGTAGTCCCAGTTCCAGCGTGGCGCGCCCATAGTTGTAGAAGAGTTCAACATCCGGGTCGCTACCGATCTCTCCACTGAGCAGTCGCGTAGTCAACGCCAGCAGGCGCACCGCCAGCGCGATCCGCAGCAGGTTAGTCAGCGACCAGGAACGCCCGACAGCGCTCCACGTTCCCCATACGGCGAGTGCCGCCTGCGCTCCCACCACCGGCACAACCCACGAACCGCGTGCGATGCCTGCGACAAAGAGCGCATCAAGCGCCACCCCGCCAACTGCCGCCAGCCATACGGGTTCCTTCCAGGTTACCGATTGTCGCTGCAGTGCACATCGCTCTGCACGGGCAAACAAGAGCGCGGCGCTCCCCAGCAGAAGCGCGTAGAGCGGTAGAAACGGCGCTGTGCGCGCTGGCAGCCAGACCCACAGCGCGCCGCACACCCCGATGACAGTCAGCGCGATGGCGGCGTACACCGCAGGGCGCGCCCCCGGACGCATCGCAAGCACAGCCGCCAGACCGATCGCCAGTAACGCAAGGGTGTGCTGCACCGACGGCAGCGCCAGCGCACCCGACGGCTTCGCTCGCACCAGATAGACGAGAACGCCGAGATTGCGGCGATCGTTAGGCGGCTTCCAGGTATCGCTCTGGATCGTGATGCGTATGGCATCCCCCGATGGAACACCAGACGGATGCAACAATCGGTAGCGCCGGGGCGCATCTGAGGGTGCAACGACGATCGACGCGGCGGCAATTGAGAGCGTGGCGGACGGCGACGGCGCATCAGGTGGGCGGGGCGCCGCCATCACGACGTCGATGATATATGGACCCCCATACCCGACAGCAGCAAGCACAACACTCGCATGTCCGTCCGTCCAGCGAAACGAGCCATACCCATCGCGTTCGCGCGTCTCGAAGCCGCGGGCGCAACCCGCATCCTCACCAGCGCCAGTATCGCAGCGCGACGGACCGGCGACAACAGTTGCACCCATAGCAACCAGCAGCGCCGCCAGGGCTGTCACGGTCAGATGGAACCAGATGAAGCGCGGTACGTCACGCACGCAGGAGTCTCATGCAACAATGCGGCTTCGGAGGACGCCAAGACCGGCAGCCTCGAGTTCGACCAGATCATCGGGTTCAATCCATGGACCCTGTCCGTCGGTCACTTCGAGGAGCGAGCCGCCAATTGCACCGCAGGCGATGATGTCACCGGGGTAGAGAAAGCAATCCTGCGAAGCAGCGGCGACCATCTGCGTGAAGGTATAGGTCAGGTCGCGGAGGTTGCCGCGCGACTGTTCGACGCCATTGACGCGGGCGATCACCGTGAGATTGAAGTGCCCGCCGCCAAGCGCGTATTCGTCCAGTTCATCCGGCGTGGCAAGCCAGGGTCCGATCGATGTGGCAGCATCCTTACTTTTGCTGAAGGCAAACCCTGCGATCAACTCTTCGTGCTGAACATCACGCGCCGTCCAGTCGTTCAGCAGCATGTACCCGGCAATGTAATCGTTCGCCTCATCGGGTGGAATATTGCGTCCCGCGCGCCCGATGACGCACGCAACTTCGAGTTCATAATCGAACGCCACGGTGCGCGGCAGCGGTATCTTCGCATCGGGACCGTAGGTGGCGGTATGGTTGCCAAACGTGAAGATTGGGCGTTCGTACCAGTAGTACGGCATACCGCCGCCGTGCAAACGGGCAAGCGCAGCCATATGCTGCTCGCTCGCCTCGAAGCAGCGTAGACTTGAGGGACGGGGCAGCGGCGCAAGCAGGCGCGCTTCATCGAGCGGAATGAGCATCTCGACGCCGCCAATCGTCAGCGGTCCATACTGCGACGGTTCCAGTTCCGCATCATCAGCGCCGCCGATCTGATCGATCACTGCCGCCACGATTTCCGCCACTCCATCAAGCCCCATACCTTCCGGCATTCCTTCCAGCACATCAAGCAGTCGCCAGGGCGGCGGCGGCGGATCGTCGAACACCAGCGGCGCGGCGGCTGCTAGGTCGATGATGGTGTCGCCAATCACCACCCCAACGCGCGATTGCCGATCGATAAACTGAAAGGTGACCAGACGCATGGCTTACTCCTTTAGGATGCACGGTGCGCGGATCATAGTCGCCGTCAGTGCGGGTGTCAAATTGAGGCACGCCGCTGCCGCGCCCACACACGGCACGCCGCTGCCGCGCCCACACGCGGCACGCCGCTGCCACGCCCACACAAAAATCGGCGCCCACACGCGGCACGCCGCTGCTGCGCCCACACGCGGCACGCCGCTGCCGCGCCCACACGCGGCACGCCGCTGCCGCGCCCACACGCGGCACGCCGCTGCTGCG
>ERZ1685332.32-NODE-32-length-47771-cov-16.194631_pt1 | contig 47771 bp, 33 predicted proteins | sample MGYA00580193_ERZ1685332 | MGnify/ENA primary metagenome ERZ1685332 (study PRJEB41501, sample SAMN08275520) | hot springs metagenome | biome: alkaline hot spring; material: microbial mat | place: Russia: Ush-Beldyr | collected 2015-07 | depth 0.5 m m ...
GGCAGATAACTGCTGGCGGCTTGCCGGTCAGCGCCCGCACACGCTCGCGCAATGTGAAAATGCCGCAGCGCAGATCGCACACTGGTCGTGTATGCGTCAGTGGCAGAAATGTGCGGCATCCCTCATCTTCAAAAATCACGATCGTCTCATCAGCCATAGCAGAACCTGCCATCTGTGGGAATTATCTGCGTTTCCAGACCTCCAGAATTGCAGTTGCCAGTTTTTCGGGGTCGTGCCGCAGCACGCGCACTGTGCGTCCCTCGCCGGGATGGTCGAGCGACGCCGTCAACTGCACCACTGCCGTCGCCAGGTCCGCCTCAATGACTTTTGCGCCCTCGACCAGGATATCGTGCGTGGTAATCCGGTCGGTCGTGCTGACGGCGGTTTCTTCATATTCTTCGGGCGAGAGAAAGACCGGCGTTTGCCGGGCTGCCGCATAGATCCGGCGCACCTCGGCGTCGATGCGCGGCGTATTCACCAGCACATAATCGGGGGTAAATCCGCCAAAGCGCACAATCTGGCGCACGTGATCACCGACGCTGTATCCGGTCGTCATACCGGGTTCCGTCATCAGGCTGCAAATGTAGATTTTGCACGCCTTGCTGTGGCGGATGGCATCACGCAGGTCGGGAATGAGCAGGTTGGGCAGAATGCTTTCATAAAGGCTGCCGGGACCAAACACAATCACATCGGCGGACGTGATAGCATCGAGCGCCACCTGTGTCACCGGCAATGGCGCGGCGCATGGTCCCTCTTCATTGCCGACATAGATGTTGACGACATGCCGCTCTACCAGATGCTCATCGTGTGCGATATTGTGCTTGACATTGAAACGCTGCCCGTCGTCGAGTTCGACGAAGACCTCGTGCGGCTCAGGGGTCGGCACGACAAAGACGACATTCTCGAAGTTGAACAGGCTCGATGCGCGGTAGTAATACTCGACCGGGTCCTGCACGGGGGTGATGCAGGTCAAGCGTTGCGCCGATCGTCCGAGGCTGGCGGTGATCAGGAGTCCAGCGCCCCCCGAAATCACGGTCATCCGGGGAGGCGTCTGGTCGCGCTGATACGCCAGCACCATCTCGCCGCTGGTATCGACCCGGGTGTTGAGCGGGATGACCGCCACGCCGCTAAGCTGCCAGATGCCGACGGCGAGGGTCATCAATCCCAGCGCGGCGAACACCAGTCCGCGCGCCCACAATGGCAGGAATTGGAGCGTGATGAATGAAAAGATCGGCGGCAGCGTCGCGGTGCGGTAGACGAAGATGAAGAAGTATGCAACGCCAAGCGAAAGGAAGACGATCCCGACAAACGTCAGGGCTAGCGGACGGATGAGGCGCCGGAGTGAACTCAGGCGTTGCACAATGCGTTGCATGTCGATCTTGCACTCCTGATAAACGGGTCACGTCCCCTGCGATTGACGCAATTTATCGCGCAGTGCGCGCAGTTTCACGTTCCGTCGCGCCACCAACTCAACGAGCAGGAGCGCCGCCAGCGGTGCGTCGCCAATTCCGCCGCTGCGCCCGATGGTTGGTTGCCCGTCTTCTGTGACGCCGACGAGCAACTGATGCGCTGCGCGCGCTTCGGCGATGCGCGCCGCCGGTTGTTCCGCAAACTCGACACTCAAACCAGTTTGCGCTTCCCAGGCGCGCACCCACACTGCCGACGCCGCTGAAGCAGGAGCGATAACCAGCCCGCGCTGGCGATACTGACGGTTGAGATACTGTGCCAGAAGCAGCGCGATGTCAAGGTGCGGCGCCAGCTCGCCATCATTGTCCACCACCCCTAGCGCGCGACCATCAGCCGATATCGCAACACCCAGGTGTGAGTCGCTTTCGCGCACGAGTTTACGCAGACGCACAAGCGGCGCCGTATGCGGATGCGGCGCCTGGCGACCAAACCAGGCGTCCGGGTCGCGGTTAATTTCGATCGTTTTGGTTTGTGCGCCATCGCCGAGGACTGTCGGGATGACGCCCCCTGTTGCGCCATTCATAACATCCACAAAGATGGTGAGAGACGTTTGACGCGCCAGATCAACATCAATCGCCTGGCGCAGACTCTCGATATAGGTCCGGCGCACATCGACCGTATCGGCATCGGGGGCATCAACCGGAAACGGTGGAGGTTCAGACGGTGAAGCATCATCGACAAACGGGGTCAAACCAGGCGCCGGTGCGATGACGATCAGCCCATTGAGCCAGTAATCGCGACTCCCGGCAGACACGATCACCGCACAATCGGCAATGCCGCGATCAAGCGCGATATCGATGGCTGGACGCGGCAGCGGCGTTGAACCAAGGAGGACGCGCACACCACGGGCGCGCAGCCCCTGGTAGCAATCGGCAGCGATCTGCGCCGAAAGAAAGCGGGTGTCATATGCGACCAGGCAACTCCAGCCACGCGCATTGAAGAGATCGGCAAGCGCCGCATACCGCCGGCGCACCGCATCGAGTGTAAAATCCGCAGCGACGGCGCCTTCCCAGCAGTACGTATATCGCACGATTTGCATATCCGAAAACTGACGGATCGAATACGTTATTTCGCATGCGCTTACCGCGCGGCTGTGAACTCGCGCAACGTGCCGATCATCATATCGCGGATCTCGTGCACGCGCTCCAACGTGCGCGCCTCGAAACGGGTCGTGATTGCCGGTTCGGTATTCGACGCGCGCAGAACCCCCCAACCATCGCCAAAGTCGACGCGCACGCCGTCAACATCGACGACCGGGTAGCGTGCAGCAAAGTAGTCGCGCACGAATTCGATCGCTTTGAACTTCGTCTCTTCGTCGAATGGCAGACGCCCTTCCGAGAGCGATGGCAGAGGTGGAAACGGCGCCAGCGCCTCAGCAAGCGTTTGCCCGCTCTTTTCCAGCGCATCGAGCAGCATGCAACCGGCAAAGATGCCATCATCGTGAAAATGGTGTTCGACGGCGCCAAACACATGACCGCTCAACTCGCCAGCCAGCGGCGCTCCCACCTCGCGCATCTTCGCCGAGAGGTTCGAATAACCGGTTCGCCACATCACCGGCGTGCCGCCAAAGGCGCGAATGGCGTCGATCAACACCACGCTACACTTCACATCGAACACGATCGGCGCCGGTCCGCGCGCCAGCGCCTGCTTTGCCAGCACGATCAGGTAGCGGTCAGCGAAGACTATCTCGCCATTGCCGTCGACCACGCCCAGACGGTCGCCATCGCCGTCGAGCCCGATGCCCATGTCGGCGCCGGTCTCGCGCACGGCGCGAATCAGGTCCTGAACATTCTCCTCTTTGAGCGGGTCGGGATGATGGTTGGGAAATGTGCCGTCGGGTTCGATAAACAGCGGAACGACCTCGCAGCCAATCGCTTCCAACGCGCGCACGCCGAGCGGACCGGCGACCCCGTTCCCGCCGTCGAGCACGACTCTGGGTTTTCGTTGAAGCGCGATATGGCGGGTCACATCGCGCACATACGCTTCCGCCACGTCGATCTGCTCACAGGCGCCATTCCCGGAAGCGAACGAACCGCTCATGGCAATCCGTCCCACTTCCTGAATCTGATCGCTGCTGAGCGGCGTTCCGCCATACACCGGATCGGAGAGACGCAGTTTCAAGCCGTTGAAATGCGGCGGATTGTGGCTTGCTGTCACAACCGCGCCGCCATCCGCGCGCAGGAAGGAGACGGCAAAATACATCAACGGCGTCGGCGCCATCCCAATATCGACGACATCGCATCCGCTGCGACGCAGACCATCGATCAGCGCCGCCGCATACGCTGGCGAGGTCAGGCGTGCATCGCGCGCCACCACAATCCGGCGTCGCTCGCGCTGCCGAAAGAATGTTCCACTGGCGCGTCCCAGTGTTCGATACACCTCTTCGGAAAGATCGCGATCAACCACGCCGCGAATGTCGTATGCGCGAAAAATGGAAGGATGTATATTCGTCATCAAAGGCGCTCCTTGTGCGACCCGGCAATCGCCAGACTTCAGCGCTCGTATTGTAGTACCAACGTACAATCATAGCAACCTGGAGTTTGGGTCAGGGCGATGGGCTTTGGGAAGGCGATGAGACCTTGACCTTTATTCCAACGATAGCCATCAGCGCCCAAAATGTAATTGCCAGGTCCGGCACGAAGTAGAAGCGATCAACCAGCCCGTGAACGAGCGCGGCAGTCATTGCCGCCAGTGCGCCCAAAGCCATCAGATCACGACGTTCACGCACAGCGCTGAAGGCATGCCGGTAGAAGCGCAGCAGCAGCCAGCCGAACGCCAGCACGCCCATCGGTCCGACATTGATCCAGGCATCGAGCAGCAAGTTATGCGGGTGAGCAGCATATTCCTCGCTCGTGCCACGCAGCGATGGATCGATCCGGCTACGCCCAAATGCCGGGTTGTGGTAGTAGTAGAATTGGTCGAGTCCCAACCCAAGCGGATACTGCTGAAGGTACACGAGCGACTCGCGCCACAGGAGTAAACGCGCATCGACGCTCCCTCCGCCAGGACCGCCGCGCAGTGTCAGCGCCAGACCGGTAACCGCTGCGATCACAACGCCAGCAAGCGCCAGAGCCGACCAGCGCATGGACCGCCGATCCGGCAATCTGAAGAGGAACCAACCCACACCAATGACGGCTGCCGCAACAGCGCTCGCCAGCCATGCGCCGCGTGAAAAGGACGCTGCAACTCCTGTCAGGGACGGCAACACGCAGATGGCGAAGAAGAGCGACGTTGCTCTGGCGTATGCGACACCGCGCGTATCGGTTATCGGCGCAGAGCGCTTCTCGCCCCGCACGCCAATGGCGAGCGCCGCAGCCAGGGGCCAGACCCGCTCCAGGTAAAGCCCCAGATTATTGGGGTGACCATAGACCGATGTCACCCGCCGCACGCCATCTACAACGATGACATTTTCGCTGAATGCGCGCTTCTCGCCGATCAACGGCGCCAGGTCCAACCCGGCGAACTGTAACGCGCCGATGGTCGCCACCCACGCGCCGCTCAACGCCAGCGCGCCAGCCAGAAGCATACGCGGCATTCTGGTGACGTGAACAAGCGCATAGAAGAGCAGTGGCTCGAAGATCAGCCAGCGAAACTCGCGCAGCGCTGCGCCGCGTCCTTCGGGAACCGCCAGCGCCACGCCGATGACGCCTGCCAGCGCCAGGAGCGCATGCGGCGCATACGCGGCGCTCTTTACGCGAGCGTGTTGAACCAATGCCTGCCAGTCGGGTCTATTCCGACTCTGGACCTGCCGGATCATCCATTGCCCCGCCACTGCGGCAGCCGTGACCAGGAGTGCGATTTCGTGGAGCGGAAAAAGCCACGTTCGACCGGCAGCCTCGATGGAGGTCGGCATCAGATAGAGCGGCGCGGCAAGTATGACACAGACCAGACCGCCAACCGGCTGCGCGAGCGTGAGCAGGGCGAAGAGCGCCAGACCTGTAAGGCGGAGCGGGAACGGCAAAGCACTGAGGTGAAAGAACGCCAGGCACAGTGCCATGATCACAGCAGCGGGCAGGAGCGCCGGGTGAGTCAGACGTCGATAGAGGCTGACAACCTTCATGAATGGAATGCTTTCGACATTCAGTGACTTTCAAATCATCTCACACAAAGGCACAAAGGCGCCAGAATCGCCCGAATGCCCGGATGGCAGGGGTCACTGCGAGTTGCCGTGCTCCTCAGGCGGCAGGTTTCGCAAAGCTTCGTCGCTCGTGCTCCTCGCAATAATTGGGTGTCAGAATGCCTAAACATTCCCCTCTCTTCCTGCGTCCCCCAAAGAACTCTACACTTGTGAGGGCGCCCACAGGGGAGCGCGGGCGCCCACGGTGGGGCGCCCCTCCCCCTGGCGATGCGCCGGGCGCCCACAGGGGGGCGCCCCTCCCCCTGGCGATGCGTCGGGTGCCCACCGGGGGGGCGCCAACCGCCCCCGCCCGCGCCCATTGCGGGCAGGCCCCTGTGCCTGCCCGCAATGGGCGCCCACAGGGGGGCGCCCCGACGTTCCGTCCCGTACGGTACGTGGGCGCCCACGGGGGGCGCCCCGACTGCACCAACGCTGCCTGGCCGTTGCAGGCATCTGGCGCCGCTGTCACCTTCGCGCGACATGTCGCCCGATCGCAATCATCATCAACGCTCCAACATACGCCAGCGCCAGCGTGATCACCGCAGGCGTCAGCGTCCATATCCAAGGCAGCGGTCGCTCTCGTCCGACAACAAAGATCTGCGGCGGTGCGGCGCTCCAAATCTCGAAGGTATGCACATCATCAGTCAGTCCCGAAGCGACAACCACCAGACTGCTATCGCCTGATGGCGTGATCCATCGCGTCGCCCCGCCATCAATGCTGACTTCCGCAGGCGCAGTGAGACGAATGGCGAGTGATTGCCCGGTAAAGCGCGCGCGCCATCTTCCCTCTTCGACTGTCTCGACCGCCGGGTGACGCCAGGAATGCGCGCCTGTGCCGGCGATCGCGCCATCCGCAGCATAGGCGCGCACTGCATCGTAGGCGGGCAGCGGCTGAAAATCGCGGTCAACCAGCGCAAAATAGGGCGTCGGATCGGCGGGGTCCGGTTCACGGTAGCCGCCCCAGCGCAGGAACCAGATATTCATGACCCCCATCCAGGGCCACTCCCTGCGCGCGCGTTTCAGTTGTCCCACCAGATATGCGCCCTTCATTTCCTCAGAAACCGGCGGTCCCCAGGTGCTGCGCGCCGGTTCCGGGATATGGTCGGGCGCGCTGTTGTAGCCGAACTCACTGATCCACACGGCTTTGTCGCCGTCACCATGTCGTTCCATCACCTCGCGCAGCAGCACGACGCGCGACACATCGATGCGGGTATCGATTGGACGATCAAGATCGCTGAAGGGCGCATCCGGTCGCCAGCGCAACCGGATGTAGCGGTTCTCGTCGGGCGGTTGCCCCAACCCATACGCCTGCGCCGACATAATGTCGAAGTATGGCGCGCCGCCTGCGCGGTACACACGGTCGAGATACTCCAGTTCACTTATCGGCGCGATACGTGGCTCTTTGCCATCGGTCGGCGACAGGCCGGGGAACAGGATGACGACCTCGGGATTGGCAGCGCGCGCCGCAGTTGCGGCATCCCGCAACAGTTCGACGAAGCGTTCAGGCTCCGGCAAGCGCCAGCTCCACTCATACGCCAGGTTGGGCTCGTTCCAGATCTGAATGAACCGCACCTGCCCGCGGTAGCGGGATGCGACCGCCGCCACAAAGTCGGCGTAGTCGGCATAGTTTTCCGGTGGTCCGGTCGAATTGGCATTTTCGAGCAGCCCGGCTTGAAAACGCGGATCGGCGTCGTCATTCGGGCGCGCCCACTGCGGCGCGCGGTCGATGCGCACGATCAACTCCAGCCCCAGACGCTGCGCCTCCGCAACGATAAAATCGTACTTCTCCCACGAACTGCGCACCCGATCAGGATTGCGGCGATCGACAAAATCGCCCTTGCCGTGGATTTCGATATCGTCCCAGGGCATCTGGATGCGCACAAAATGCGCTCCCATTGCGCGCGCCAGTTCGAGGGTGCGCGTGACATTGGCGGCATCGGGTTCGAACTGGAGATTGAACGCATTCACGCCGATCTGCGGAACATCAGCCCACGGAATTGGCGTATCAGACGGCGTATATGTCACGCCACGGTTGACTTCATTGTCGAACCAGGTAAACACAGCCAGCGCGGCAGCCAATATCCCGATGACCGCTCCATACGCAACCAATCGAACCATGTGCTCTCCTCTTTAACCAGGCAGGGAGTATAGCGGCAGCGCAGGGAAGCGTCAAATGCATGAGGCATGGGGCGAGAGGCGAGAGGGTTGTACGTGGCAGGTGGCAGATGGCGGTGCGCGTAGGGGCGCCCCCTCCGTCGACGCCCAAACGGGGGAGGGGGAGGGGCGCCCCCCCGTGGGCGCCCAAACGGGGGAGGGGGAGGGGCGCCCCCCGTGGGCGCCCATTGCGGGCAGGCACAGGGGCCTGCCCCTACGATGGCGCGGGCGGGGGCGGTTGGCGCCCCCCCGTGGGCGCCCATTGCGGGCAGGCACAGGGGCCTGCCCCTACGATGGCGCGGACGGGGGCGGTTGGCGCCCCCCCCGTGGGCGCCCAAACGGGGGAGGGGGAGGGGCACGGCACGGATGAGGCAAGAGGCACTCTTAGCGGACGCCGCCGCCTGCGATTCATGGCATCATAAGGATGCACGGAATCATTTTGCCACAGGAGACCAGACCATGGCGCTCACCGTTCGTCCTGCCACACAGGCAGATCTTCCTGACCTGGCGCGTTTGATCGCCGAACTCTATCAATCAGAACTTCCAGGTGTTCTGACCGGTCCCGTCGAGAAACAGGCGGAACTGTTGCGTTTCACGCTGGAAGCGAATGGCGACAAAGCCGTGCGGCATCGTTTTGTGCTGTGCAACGATCACGGCGCGATCATCGGCACAGGCATGATCGAATTTCCCGGCGATGAACGCTTCGAGCGCGCCCCGGACGGCACAGTTGCAGCAGCCCTTCGTTCATTGGGTATGCTGCGAGCAGTACACTTGTTTGGCGCGGTGGCACGTAGCCTGCTTGGTGTCTACCGCCACAACGATCCGCAGAGCGCTCTGATTCACAGCGTGGTCGTCACGGCCCATGAGCGCGGCAGGGGCGCCGGCGCCGTACTGATGGATCACCTGGAGCTCACGATTCGTGCACACCGGTATGCGCGTGCTCGTTTGCAGGTATTGGCGTGGAACACCGCCGCACAGCGCTTCTATGCCCGCCGCGGATACGTGGAGATCTGGCGACTGTCTGGCTGGCGCGCCACACTCTCGTGGCCCAGTGTGGTGATGGAGAAGTCGCTGGACAGATCCTCACGCATCACTCATCACTCGAAACTGGAATCACACCTTTTCTGGAACGATTCAGATCCTCGATCCCCCATTGCGCTACCGGTCAAACGTGCTACAATAGGGATTAATCTTCTGTCATTGAAAGACAACCGCACGACATAACTGCTGTCATCCCCGCCGAGGAGAACCTGTCAGCAACGAACCGCTGAAATGCCTGGACGTGCTGCTCAACTGGAATCGGTTGAGCGAGAAATGTTTGTGTGATCGAAAGCAGCCAGCATCCGATGGCGTATGCTGACAGACGAGGCGCCATCGCACCGCAATGATGCGGATCTGGCATGGCGAATTCCTCACCGCAAAAGGGGAGAACCATGAGCAAGACAGAACGGTCGAAAGACCCGTCTTACGATCCGTCATCTCTTGCCTCGCTGATCGTGCTTATGCTGGGTTTTGCCCTGGCCCTCGCTGTCGTCAATGTTGGTCTCTTCATTTCCAGTGGCAACCTGACCGGCGCAGTGATCGCTATGATCGTCGCATGCGCAGGGCTATCGCTCGCGCTGGCGCGACGGTTGGCGCTGCGCATGCGACGCCACGCAGCAGTAATGCTTTTTGCCGTTACGCTCTCGTTTGGCGCGATCGCCGTCGTATGGGTCGAACCTGCCAGTGCGCCGGTTGCTGTACTCATTCCGCCGCTCATCCTGATCAGTACGCTCCAGCACCTCCGTAGCCACGAAGTCGGACCGCTGATTTTCCTCACCAGCCTTGTCGCCGTGGCCCTCGCCATTGAGAGCGAAGTAGCGCAGCCATGGTTCACCTCACAAGAGCCGCTCGCGCCAGCGCTACGCATCACAGCGCTGGTCGGCGCGGTTCTTCTGCTGGCAGTGATCCTCTGGCGCCTTGGTTGGCGTCTCCACGCGACACTGACACGCCTCGAAGAGTCCAATACCGCACTGCGCGACAGTGAAGCGCGGTATCGCTCTGTCGTTGAGGAACAGACCGATCTGATCTGCCGCGCACGACCCGACGGCATCGTAACGTTCGTCAATGAAGCCAACTGTCGCTATTGGGGGTTGAAACGGGAAGAGATTGTCGGCAGCAACCTGCGGCGGTTCGTCCACCCCGAAGACATTCCAAACCTTGATCGTCATCTGGCATCGTTGACGCCTGAGTCGCCAGTGGGAATGATTGAACATCGAGTCATTCTGCCGAACGGCGAAGTGCGCTGGCAGCGATGGACAAACCGTGCGCTCTATGATGGCGAACGCCTGATGGGGTATCAATCGGTTGGGCGCGACATCACCGAACGCAAGCGCGTTGAAGAACAATTGTTCCGTAGTGAGCGTCAGTTCAAAGCCATTGCTGAAAATGCGCCCGACATTATTTCGCGGTACGACCTTCAGGGGCGCTACCTGTACGTCAATCCGGCGTTTGAACAGGCAACCAGGATGACCGGCGCGGAAATCCTGGGCAAAACGCAGCGTGAGCGTGGTGTGCCTGAACATATTGCTCAATTGTGGGACTCCTGTTTTCAGGCTGCCATCGAGACCCGATCAGTTCAAACGATAGAATTTGATCTCCAGATGCCGTCAGGACACCGGTTCTACGAGTCGCGCATTGTGCCCGAAATCAGTCCTGACGGCAGCGTTGAGTCGCTCCTGGCGCTCTCACGCGATGTGACCGAGCGTCGGCAACACGAACTCGTCCTGCAGCACCGCCAGAAACTCGAGAGTATGGGGGTTATGGCTCAGGGCATTGCCCACGAGTTCAACAATCTGCTTGGCATTATTTTGAACAACGCCGAACTTACCCTTGCTGCGATCCCGCCGGAGACGCCGGAACGTCTGTCGATCGAGGCTATCACGTGCGCCGGTCGACGGGCAGCGGCAATCACGCGCCAGATGCTGACCTACGTGGGACACAGCCCATTGCAGACGACCCTCACGAGCCTCAATGATCTGATCGAAGAAATGGCGGAACTCCTTCAGGCGTCGATCACAAAAAACGTCTCGCTGGTCTATTGCCTGAGCGACCACGATCCGCTGGTGGAAGGGGACGCTGCCCAACTACGTCAGGTCATTCTCAACCTGACGATCAATGCGGCAGAGGCGATTAGTGATCGATTCGGCGAGGTTGTGATTGCAACTGATGCGCGTTTCGTTGACCATACGTTTCTGGATATGACGGTTGGAACGCCCAACCTACCCGCTGGAACATATGCGGTACTCTCGGTCAGCGACGACGGATGCGGTATGGACACCGCAACCCTTGAACGAATCTTTGATCCTTTCTTCAGCACAAAATTCATCGGTCGTGGTCTGGGTCTGCCTGCGACCCTGGGCATTGTGCGTGGACACCACGGCGCCGTTCATGTCGCCAGTGCGCCCGGTAAAGGAACGACTGTCACCATCCTTTTGCCGATGGCGCATCGAACATCCGAGCGCATCAGCATCTCTCATCAGACGCAGGTGGCTGCGTACCCGGACTATCAAAAAATCTTTCTGGTCGTTGATGATGAGGAGCGTGTACGCGCGGTCGCAGCGCGCATGCTGGAGTGGATGGGCCACCCGGTGCTCACAACCGGCGATGCTGAGACGGCTGTCATTCTTGCCCGGCAACACCAGCAGCATCTGGCATGCATCCTGCTCGACGCGATGATGCCTGATCGTGATCTTCATCAGACGGTCCGGGATTTTCGCCGGGCACGCCCCGATGTGCCCATCGTTCTGATGAGCGGGTATACCGAAGACATCGCCAGCCGGCGGTTTGCGCACCTTGGGCTGAACAGTTTTCTGCAAAAGCCATTTACTTCACACGAACTGCGAGATGCGATCGACTGCGCGCTGGCGGCAACCTGAGCGCATGGCGTCAGCGCTTTTGGAAAAAGCCTGCGCCGGATGCGCCTATGTCGGGTATAATCCCGGCATCTATGAAACAGCCGTCCCAACATCGTCCTGATCAATGCCCCGTTGCGTATCTGCCGCTTCTGACTCTCCTGGCGGCAGCCGCGATCTTCCGCGTTGCGCTGTGGGGAGCGTTGCCTCGGCAGGGGTTGGTATCCGACGAGGGTGAGTATCTGTCGGCGGCCTGGTGGCTGGCGCATGGACGCGGTTTCGACTGGCACCAGGGGTATCTGTGGACGCGCGCGCCGTTCTATCCGTTGTTCCTGGCGGGACATCTGCACCTTTTCGGCGATGACCCCGTTGCAATCTTCGTGACCCAAACCGTTCTAAGCGTGATCGGCATCGCGCTGATCTATGCGCTTGCCCGCCGGATCGCGCCGTCTGAACTGAAAGCGGCACCGTTGATTGCTGCTGCGCTTGCCAGCGTCTACCTGCCCTTCGTCATCTACCCGCAGATGATCCTCTCTGAAACACTCTACAACTGCCTCGTGCTCGGCGGTATGCTGGCGCTCCTGCGCAGCGCTGCGCCAGCCACAGCCACACCCCCTGACCGTCCGTTGCGCGCCCAGGCGCTTTTCGCAACCATCATTGCTGGTGCGCTGTTTGGGCTGGCGACGCTCACCCGCAGCCAGACGCTCCTGGCGCTGCCGGTGATTGCCGTATGGGTGGCGTTTGCCCGGCAGCGCACCCTGCAACGCGCACTGGTGTTTCTGGCGGCTGCGCTCCTGACGGTGGCGCCCTGGACCGTGTACAACTCACGGATCTATGGCGGACTGATCCCGGTGGATACCAGTGGCGCGTTCAACCTGCTCATCGGGGCGTGGTCGGCGCACGACGGCGAGCGACGCGACGCGCCAACGCGCGATTTCGTGCTGGCGATGTTTCCTGATCCGCGAGCAGCGCCGCCTGCTGAGACCTGCCTGCCCCACCCGGGACCGCAACCGAATCAGGCGATGCGCCAGGCTGCCATGATCCGCGAGGGTCTCTGCCTGATCGCTGATCGCCCGCTGGCATTCATGCAGAAATCGCTCATCGAACTCGTTGACCTGTTCCGCATCAACTATACCGGCGCCGAACGCTTGACGGACGGGTTTTCGATCGGTCGCCTGCCGGTCTGGTATGTGCTGATGACGTTTCTGCTCGATGATACGCTGTATGTGCTCACGCTGCCGCTGGGAGTCATCGGATGGGCAGTGGCGCGTCGTTCTGCGCTTGATGCCGGGGCGCCGGCATCACTTATCGGGATCTGGCTGGCGTTCAGCATCCTGCTGGCGCCGCTGTTGTTTGCCATCAATCGCTTTCGCATGCCATTGCTTCCGTTCATTTTCATTCTTGCGGCAGTGACCATCGATACATTCTTGCGCCGACGCGCCTATCTGTTCGACACGTTGCGCACACGCTACGGCATCGCCTGCGGTGTACTCGCCGGATTGCTGACTCTGATCGCCGCTTCGCCCCATGCCTACCTGGAGCCGCGCCCGCCAGGCAGCGACTCGCAGTGGGCGTCGTACCTGGGACCATACCCGTCGAGCCTGGCGATCACTGGGATTGCGATTGGAGCACGCCCGTTCGCGCTGGACGATGCGCGTTTTCTGGCGGCATTGCAGGCTGGCGATATTGCCGCTGCCGACGCTATTTTACATCACGGAACACCGGGCCGCGACACGGCGCGGTTGGGCGCCGCGTTGATCGCCGCGCATCAGGGTCGATACCGCGAGGCGCTGGCATTGTTGCCGCCGCCCGACACGCTCGCCGCCACGGGGGATGTCCCGGGCAGCGTGCTGTGGGGCGATCTGCTGCGCAGCCTTGGCGACGAGGCAGGCGCGCGCGCAGCCTTCACCCCACGGTATGTCGATGCCGCCAACCCGGTCGCGTGGGCATGGGACTGGTTGCGTCCCGTCTCAACCCGCGTGATCGATCTGGGCGGGAATCTCGATCTGGGGTATATTCGTGGTTGTTACCCCGGCGAAGGCGACGCCGCCGAACGGCGAACGTATCGCTGGTGCACCGATGGTGCGCTGCTACGCTTCCCTGGCGCCGGGCGCGCCCAAGCACAGCGCCTGATGGTGACCGTTGATGGACGCGGATGGCCCGCTGATCTGCGTCCGGCTTCACCGGTGCGGGTATTGCTTTTGGGGAACGAGATCGGCGCCTTTCCGGCAAATCCAAACGGTGTGCGCACTTTCGAGGTGTCCCTGCCGCCAATGGCGGATGGAGCAGATATCACTATCGAACTGCGCGGTTCCGTGTTCGTTCCTGATGCGGCCCGCTATCTGAGCCAGCAGGGCGAAGCCGCCGTTGTCCAGGTGCACCGGTTGATGGTGCGGCTGGATCGGGTTGAGATTGGGGAGAACTGAGAACTGAGAACTGAGAACTGAGAACCGGGAGTGGGGAGTAGAGGCTAAGGGTTAAGGGTTAGTTCAATGTGTTTATTGATCTCATTGTCCTAACCCCTAACCCCTAACCCCTAACGATACTATGGCGCTGATCAGACGCTTCACACAACCAGATCGCTTGGGCATTGCGCATACCCTGGCAATCGTCGGGTTGGTGGCGCTTGCGCTGGTTTTACGGCTGCTGGTATGGCGCTGGCACGAGCTATATCCGCTGGGAGGCGATGAGCAGGAATACCTCAACCAGGCGCTGACGCTACTGCGCACACGGCAATATGTCGAGCTGCGCCTGATGCGCCCGCCGCTCTACGCCGTTTTTCTCGCAGCGTGCATTGTCGCTTTCGATCTGTTGATCCAGAACCTCCGCCTGGTGCAGGCGGTTATCAGTGCGTTGACCGTCGCACCGCTCTATCTTCTAACCATGCGCCTGTTCGGTGACCGGCGCATCGCCATCGTCGCCGGGTTGCTGGCGGCGCTGAACTATACGCTGGCGTTCACGGCCACCGAACTGCTGACTGAGACCCTCTTTCTCTTTGCAGTGACGACCATCTTCGCACTGCTATCGCACAGCACGTCCGCTTCGCGATGGCAACCGCTCATCGCCGGAATATGCCTGGGAGCGCTGGCGCTTCTGCGCTCGGTTGCGCTGCCAGTGCTGGCGCTGGGAGCGATCTGGCTGGCGTTGCAGGCTGGAAAGCGCGCTGCGACAACCTTTGTCCTTGCCGCCATCCTGGTCATCGCACCGTGGACGCTGCGCAACTACCTGACCTACAATGCGTTCATCATTATCGACACGACCGGTGCAGAAAATCTGTGGCTCGACAACGACCCCGCCGGTCGTGAAGCAGTCAAGCGCCAGTTGTACGCCCTTGGCGACGATATGGCGGCGCGGCAGCGCCTGGCAACCGAACGCGGGATTGCGGTTATTCTTGCCAATCCCGATCACATGGCTGCCAAGGTCTGGCGCGAGGCGCGCCTCTTCACTGCGCTCCAGTTCTTCGACGATATGCGCAACCGTCCGGCGATCTGGGTTCCGCCGGTGCAAGTCTGGTTGCGCCTGATCTTTGGCGACGGTCTCTGGCTGATCATCCTGCTCGGCGGCGCAGCAGGACTCTGGCTGGCGCCTGCACGTCGCTGGACGCTTATGATTGCCGCGCCGTGGACCCTCTCGATTGTGCTGACCACTCTGATCTTCCATGTCGAACCGCGCTACCGGCTGCCCATCTATCCTGCGCTCATCCCGTACGCCGCCTGGATGATCGTGCATCTGAGCGCATGGCGAGCGCTAGCGAAGCGCCGCATACCAGCCATGATGGCTGCTGGAGCGACCTGCACCGCGCTCATCGCTATCACACTGACACATCGCCCTTATGTGCCGGAAGCCTGGATGCTGGCACAGAAACATTTCTATCTCTGGCAGGCACATCGTGCGCTTGATCGGGGTGATCCGGACGCCGCACGCACCATAGCCGGAGCAGCGCTTCAACTCGATGAACGTTCCGCTCTGGCGCGGGTTGCCCTGGCGCGCGTCGATCTTGCGCATGGCGACGTTGATGCGGCACTGATCCATTTGAATGCGGCTCTTCTGTCCATTCCCGATCACCCGTATGCGCACCTGCTCCGCGGCGCTGTTCATCGTCTGCGGGGGGATGAGCAAGCAGCACACCGCGACCTGGGGTACGAAACGGCCTCGCTCGAGGACCTGCAACGCTGGGCATGGGATGTGTTCCGACCTATTGCACCGCCGCAGGACTATCTGGATATTGGTTATCTCGATCTTGGATATGTTCGCGGGTTTCATTTTGCAGAGAACGGCTTCCGCTGGACCACCGATCGGTCCGAAATCCTGTTGGCGGCGCGGCCGGACAGTATGCTCGAACTGCGGCTCGGTGGCGACCGATTGCCCGGCGCACCGCTTCCAGAGGTGATGGTTCACATCGACGAAATCGAAGTCGGTCGGATGACCGTACCGCAGGGCTGGCATACCGTGCGAATGCCGCTGCCCCCTGGTGTTGCTGATGATGGCCGGGCGCTGGTCAGCATCCAGAGCGCCACCTACCGCCCGCGCAGCATCGACCGGACGAGTCCCGACAATCGCCCGCTTGGGGTCGCAATCGACGAAGCGCGGATCGTGGACGCGCCATAACGTGGGATTCCCTGCTCAATGAACGGTTCGTCGAGGGAACGCTCGCTTCTCTTCCTGATCCTTGCATGTGCGCTGGGTCTGCGTCTTCTGCTCTGGATCCAGCCACTCCACGAGCCGGCCAACGACGAGGTCGAGTACATCACTGTGGCGCGCGATCTGCTGGACGGGCGCGGCTGGTCGTTCTACGACCGCTACCACTGGCTGCGCGCCCCGCTCTACCCGCTGTTCCTTGCGGCTTCGTGGGGATTGGCAGGCGACGACGGCTGGCCCCGCGCTACACCGGCGCTCCATCTGGCGGCGCTGCTGAACATTGTGCTGAGCGTTCTCAGCGTCTACCTGGCGTATGCGCTGACGATCCGGCTGGTGAACCGGCAGGCGGCGCTGCTGGCGGCGCTGATCACTGCCGTGCTCTGGACGAATGCCACATTTGCAAGCCTGTACATGTCGGAGACCCTGTTTACCGTGCTGTTCCAGATTGGTCTCCTCAGTCTGGTTCAGGTCAGCAACCAGCGACCGATGGCAAAACGCTGGTTGCTGATCATCGTGGCGGGCGCGGTGCTGGGACTGGCGGCGCTCACTCGATCGCTGGCGCTCCTGTTCCTGCCGATTGCTGCGGGCTGGCTGGCGATTCACCTGTACCGGCAGCAGTCCAATGACGGTCTGCGCCGTCGGCTTGCGCCGCCGCTGCTGGCGGCTGCCGTCTGCCTGGCAAGCGCGGGAGCGGTCATCGCACCCTGGACGATCCGCAACTACCAGGCGTATGGCGGCTTTATTCTGATCGAAACCGGACTCTCCTATAACCTGTGGGTCTTTAACGAGCCGCGCGAAGATCGCGCAACCATCCACCGGATACTCGAAAACATTAGCAACCCGGTTGAGCGAGCGAACTACGCCACCGAACGCGGGCTGGAGCGCCTGCGCGAAGACCCGATGATTATTGCGCGCAAACTCTGGCTCAACTGGGTCTTTCTGGCGCGCATCAAACCGATCCAGGATCGGTTTCTGATGGAAAGTTACTACGCCGACGTTGATCTGCCACTGTTCGTTGCGGCATTGGTCTTCGATGATCTGCTCTACGTTCTGATCGCCCCTGGAGCAATTATCGCTCTGATGCACGCAGTGCGCATACGACAACAACCATCTCACGCGCATCCCTTCTGTCGCCTGCCTGTCGCTCCTGCCACCCTCTGCCTGCTCTGGATTGGCTACGCAATCGCAACCATGCTGCTCACACACGGCGAAGCGCGCTACCGGCACTTTCTGTTTCCGGTGCTCATCCCATACGCAGCATGGGCGTTGACCACACTGCTGCAAAACCATGCCTGCATCGAGCGCCGGCGGATGATCGGAATCGCACCATTGATAGGGGTGTTTCTCTGGACAGTGTTGACCGCATACCCCTGGGCATGGGTGGGCGAAAACCTGGCGCGCGGCAGTCGCGCGCTGGCGGGGGATGTCTGGATGGCGCTTGGCATGCCAGATCGGGCGACGCGCGCCTACCTGAGCGCGTTGGAAGCGAAAGCCACCCCTGACGGCTGGCTGCGTCTGGGGGCAGCACACCTGGCGCGCGGCGACAGCGAGCGGGCGCGGGTCGCTTACCGCGCGGCGTGGGATGCAAGCCGCGCCTACTATATTGCCAGCGCGCACCTTGGCGATCTGGAGCGGTCGCTTGGCAACCTGAACGAGGCGCGGCGCGCCTTTGCCGGAGCGTATGCCGACGAGCAGCGGGTGCTGGACTGGTCATGGCGTGTGCTCGGAAAGAATCCGCCATCCGCGCTGGACGTTGGCGATGGTCTCGATTTTGGATATGCTGGCGGGGTCTACCCTGCCGAGGAGCTGTTGGGCAGGCAAGCGCGCTGGAGCGCCGGGCGCGCCCTGCTGCGACTTGGAGGCGCCGACGCATACGCCCCGGCGTTGCTGAGACTCCGGCTGGCGGCGCCGCACCCGGATCGATCGGGTGTTCCTGTGCGCATCTGTGTTGCAGGGACATGCCAGCAGATCGAAGCGAGCGCCGGGTGGCGCACATACACCGTGATGGTCGAGCCGCGCAGCACACCAATGCTCGTCGAAGTGCGCAGCCCGACGTTTACCGGCGCTGACGGGCGGCGACTGGGGGTGATCGTCGATTGGGCATCAGTGACGCCGGTTGCGGAGCAAGAGCAGTGAGGTCCGGTCACACGTGACGAAGCGTTGGGGAGGGGCAGAGCAGCCGCACCCGAATGGCCAGGCAGCCGACAGAAGCAGCAGAGCACGCTATCCACGCCATGCTAGAGCGTCGCTTTACAGCAGAACGACAGTTCTGTATACTATGCGCCATACTGAACAAGGGCATCGGTCCAGGCGGTAAAGGATCGGCAATGAGTAATCGTGAAGAGCAACTAACGTTGTTTCCAAAGCCCGACAATGAACGGAAACGTAAATCTCCTGACGGAATCACAACAAGCATCCTGATTTGCACTGCTCACGTTGGCACGAACGAGGAACTGTTCCCGCATATCCTGGATCTCCACGTTCCTCCAGGCTCAATAGTGGCAGACGTCACGTATGGAAAGGGTATTTTTTGGAAAAATGTCCTGAAAGATAAGTACAAGGTCCTGGCTACGGATATAGAGAATGGCGTTGATTGTCGGAGTCTGCCGTATGATTCGGGTTCTATCGACTGCGTCGTTCTTGATCCGCCGTACATGGAAGGTCTCTTCCGTCGCTCGGAGAGTCACCTGGCAGGCGCCGGAACATACGTTGCCTTTCGTTCAACATACTCGAATGGAGAAGCGACTACTGAGGGGCCAAGATACCACGAAGCAGTACTTGATCTCTATTTTAAGGCTGGCAAAGAGGCTCACCGCGTATTGCGCCCATATGGAATATTAAATATTAATTGTTAAGTGCCAGGACGAGGTCAGTGCGAATATTCAGCACCTGACTCATGTTGAAATTATCGTCCACTATCAGTCTCTTGGATTATATGCAAAAGATCTCTTTGTTCTCGTCCGCCCTAACAAGCCAGCAGTGAGTCGTATCAAGAAGCAGGAGCACGCCAGAAAAAACCATTCCTACTTCCTGGTATTTGTAAAGACAGATGGGAAAAATCCTCGAAGGAAAGGGATCATCAAATGGGAATTACCGTTCAGCGTTCTGGATTCAATCATCGAGGAACGGAAACGGCAGGGCGTTCCTTGATAGGAGTCGCCCTGCCGTTGATTAACAATGCCCCGCCTCTGGGGAAGCGATACAACACGCGAAACGCTGACCGCCGGAGAGATGTTGAAACACCATCTCTACCTTCGCGCCTTTCACCTTCCCACCGCTAACCTTCGCTCCGCTAACCCTCGCACCCCTTGCCTTTCCTCACATCAACCCCGTACCGCCGCGTTTCGACAGCCGCTGATCGAGGGTCATGGCGAACGCCTGGAGGCTGGCGCTATCGAGTTTTTCAAGAGCGTCGAGCTCATCCTCGGTCAGGTCGTACTCCTTGCACGCCTCGCGCGCATTGTCGATCAGCGCCTGGCGAAACTCCGGGTCGATCACCGCACGCCCAATCACCCGCTCGACTTCCGACTGAGACATGGCATCGCTCCTTTCTGAGGGACTGACGCACTATGCTGTGAGCGCTTCACGATACGCAAGACGCATGCGGGACGCTTCTCCATTGGCGCTCAATACAGTAAACGTATCGTATGCTTGTTTTAGATACGCAGTTCCTTCAACCAGGTTGCCAGTTTTCAGCAATGCTGCGCCATACGCACACCAGGTGCGCGCCAGTTCGAAGCGATCCTGCACCGCCTCGCACAACGCTGCACTCGCAACAAAGTCGTCCTGCCAGGCATGCCCCGGCGCCACCGTCGCCTCACCCCGCAGCCGGAGCGCGATCGCCATCAGATCATCGGCGCCGAGGTTGCGGCTCAGTTCAACCGCCTGCTCTGCATACACCGCTGCGTCGTCCATATGTCCCTGTCCGATCATCGCCTCGACCAGCGCATTGAGCGCCTCGATCTGTAGCGACGGCGCCTGAAGCGCCTTAGCCGTCGCCAGCGCGCGGCGGGCAAGTTCCGCCGCACCTGCGTGGTCGCCCTGCGCACTACAGGTTTGCGCCAGATGGACCAGGGCATTCGCCTCCTGATCCATACTGCCCAGCGTGCGATGCAGGTTCAGCGCTTCCTCGTAGACATGTTGCGCGGGTGCATAGTTGCCGCGACGATAGTGGATGATGCCAAGGGTATTGAGCAACTGGGCAGTTTCTAGTTGCGCATTGAGCTGGCGCGACAGTTCCAGCGCCTCGCGACAATGCGCTTCGGCTTCGGCGTAGTGACCGAGCACCGTCAGCGAGTAGGCGATATTTCCCAGCGCATAAGTGATGGCGTACTGCAAGCCAATCTTGCGCGCCAGCGTCTCAGCCACGCGATAGTGTTCAAGGGCGCGCTGGTGATTATTCTGCAACTGCCAGAGATACCCGATATTGTTGTGCGACGCGATCATGCCTGGCAGGTCGTCAATCGCCTCTCGCGCCTGCAAACTGCGCTCGAAGAATTCGCGGGCGCGGGCATATTCGCCGCGCAGGGTCAACACCGACCCGCTTTCGGCATGCAGACGCGCTTCGATCTGCTCATCCTCGGCGCTCTGGGGATCGGCACGCAGCGCGGCCAGTCCTTCTTCACACGCTGCCAGCGCCAGATCGTACTCGCCACGGCGTCGGCGGACCAGCGCCGTGTCTGCACCGATGCGCGCCACAGCCAGTGGCGAGACCTCTGCCGGATGCGCGCGCACGATGTGCATTGCCTGCTCTAGCGCCTCGAGCGCCGCCGCATACATCCCCTGCTTTTCGAGCACAGCGCCACGCCGATGGTATGCCTGTTGCGCTACCTCTGGCGAAATGCCGGGCGTTTCGAGAACGCGCGCAATATGGTCCAGCGCCTGGTTGTAGCGACCGAGAGTCGCTTCGACATCGGCGATAGCCAGATGCGTTTCCCAACTGCGAGGATCGTGCGCATCTCCCGCGAGCGCGTCGAGCGCCCAGGTGTAATACTGCGACGCTTCTTCGTTGGCGAAGACGGCGCGCGCCGCATGACCAGCCTTCAGCAAATAGTGAATCGCCTTGTCGCGTCGGTTGCTGAGGCGGTAATGATGCGCCAGCAAACCGTAGTAATCGTCGAGATCATCGCTGTAGCGTTGCTCCAGATACTCGCCAATTCGACCGTGCAACTCGCGCCGCCGCGAATAGAGCATGCTCTGGTACGCCACTTCCTGGAGCAGGGCATGGCGGAACATATGCACCCGTTCCGGCTCGAGCCGTTCGAGCATCGTGATTTCCTGCTCGTCCAGGTGGGTCAACTGGCGCAGCAGCGCGACACGGTCGATATTCTGGATCGCATGTAACACGCCAAACGGAATCCGCTGCCCGATGACCGATGCCACGCGCAGCACATTGCGCGTGTGTTCATCGAGACGGTCGATCCGTGTCAGGAGCAGGCCGTTCAAACTGTCGGGAAGGTTATCGATGCTGTGCAGAAGCGCCTGGTTCGATTGAGCCAGAACCGCGCGCAGCAGTTCCGCCAGGAACAGCGGATTGCCGGCAGCGCGCGCCGCGATCTGTCGGCGCAGCGTTTCGGGTAACTGTACATCGCCTGCCAGGATGGTCACCAGACGATCACTATCGTCTGATGGAAGTTCCTGCACTTCGAGCACCGCTGCAAGATCGTCATTCAGAAGCGTGCCCGTTGGTCGATGCGCTCCAACCAGGAGAATCGCATGGGCGTGGATGGTCTGTGTCATGCGACGCCAGAGTTCGAGTGAAACGGGATCTGCCCAGTGCAAATCTTCGAAGACGACCAGCAGTGGACTCTGTGTTGCGGCATGCAGCAGCAAGCGTTCGAGCAGGTCGAAGCGACGCTCCTGCCGCAACTGCGGATCAAGCCCGCGGGTCAGCCGATTGTCGGGAATATCAAGCCGCACCAGATCGCCCAGCAACGGCAACCACTCGTCCATTCCAGAACCAAGCGCCGCCAGATGCGCGGCGATTTTCGCTGCACGCGCTTCATTGCTCTCGCCTGCAACCATGCCGCAGAGGGACTTCAGCAATTCGCCCCAGGCAGCATACGGAATACTCGAAGTGTAGGAGAGGCATGTCGCCGACACCACGCGCATGCCGCGTGCGTACGCCATTTCGACCAGCGCCGCGAGCAACCGGCTTTTGCCGACGCCTGCCTCGCCGACCAGCCGTACTGCCCTGCCCGAACCGGCGAGCGCAGTCTCAAGATTCTCTTTCAGCCAGGCGATTTCGGATACGCGGTTGACGAGCGGCGGCAGCCCTTCCTGAAACAAAAGCGTTGTCTCACCGCCGTCGCGCTCGCCAATGACCCGAAAGATCTCCAGCGGTTCCGCCTTCCCTTTGAGCGGCATCACGTCCTGTGATTCGCACACAATCCGGGCAGTCGCACCAGCAAGCGCCTGGCTGCACCAGATAGATCCCCAGGGCGCCGCGCTCATGACCCGCGCGGACACATTGACCGCATCACCCATGACGGTATACTCTTTGCGGGTCGCGCTACCGACATTTCCGGCGAAGACGACGCCAGGGTTCAGCCCGATCCGATGGCGCAGCAGCGATACCGACGGCGATAGCGGGTGCGACCCGGCGTCTTCGGCGCCATACAGGTGCGCCGCGATCTCCGCATTCACATGCTGCAGGATGGACTGCATTGCCAGCGCAGCGCGCGCGCCCCGTTCGGGATGATCTTCATAAGCGGTCGGCGCTCCGAAGATCGCCAGCAGTTTCACACCTTCTTCTGCAACATCCAGTTTATTGATAAACCCCCCATAGCGTGCAATGACCGATTGCATTGCGGTCATATAGCGCTCGAAGATCTGTGCGGATTGCTCGGGCGGCAGCACTTCCGCCAGCGCCTCAAGCCCGGCAATCTGAACGAATAACGCGGTAACCGGTCGCAGATCGGCTTCGATCTGGGGTTTGTCTGGAATTGCAATAATGCGACTCAGCAGCGCAGGCGGAATATACGGGCTGATACGGTCGAGATCGTCCAGAAGATCAGCCAGCGTGCCATTGGATGCGGTTTCGTCCAGATGTTGCTGCCCGAAACCGGGGAGCGCCACAGGTCCGGCAAGAACGTGGAGACGGAAGAAGCCGCTATGAAGCGCCTCACCTGTTGCATCAGGCAGCAACTCATGGGCGCGCCGTCCAAGTACGATTTCTCCCGGACCTGCAAGCGCCTCGGCGCGCGCAACACCATTCACCACTGCGCCAAGCGCCGCATAATGCCACGTGTTGGCATGACCGGCGCTGACCAGCGCAACCTGACCACTCTCAACGCCAACGTGCAGGTGCATCGGAAAATCACCCACGCCGGCGACACTGCGCACATACCCGTTGAGCGCCTGCTGTAATCCAAGCGCTGCACACGCAGCCGTGCGGAAATGGTCGGCATCGTCGAACAAGACCAGCAGCGCATCGCCGCCAAACGAGATCAGATCGCCGCCATAGGCATGGATGACGTCGATCATGCGGGCAAAGATGCTATTGAGGAAATCGGTGACAAGTTCGGTTCCCTCCCGACCCAGCACGCTGAGACGCTCTGCCAGCGTGGTCGAGCCGGACAGATCGGCGAAGAGCAATGAGCCTTCCACCCACTCCAGCCAGGGTGGCGCGTGACGGTGATGCAGCGCCCATCGAACGACCCGGCGCGGCAGGTAGGTTGCAATGGCAGCGCGTACTGCCGCGAGATGATGACGAACGGCAGAGATATTGGCGGTACTGGAGGTGCGACTCAAGCGATCATACACATCGACCGGCAGATAGCGCGCCAGCCGTTCAGGCGCCACCATGCGGACATCTGCCGGATCGGGTGTGTTATCTGTTTTTTGATACAGCACCATACGCTTCGGCAAAAAAGGAACGCAGCCGGGTGACATCAGGAATTATACCGCATTGCCAGGATTGCCCTCTTTGTTTTCACCCAGGCGAAGTTCTCGTCAATAAACGCGGAAAACCGCCATCGAACACGACGACCAGCGTATTCGGGCGCAATTCGCGTTCGACATCGCCCATGCCCACAACCATCGGGTGGGGACTTGCGCCGCAACTCAGGCGAATGATCGCCTCGACGTGAGGCGCTGCAATTGGCGGCTCGACAATCAGCATACGATCAAAGCGCCCGGCAGCGCACTGCGCCGCCGCAAACAGGCGCAATTCTTCACCGGGGCGTGCGCCAGCGGCAAAACGAACTTCCCGCCCCCGGATCTCATTGACTGCCAGTAACCCGAGCGTCAGCACAACCGCCAGCGCAACGACGCCGACTGGCAGACGCACAATCCGCCGGTTCTCGTGCGGCTCGGCTGGCACGACCCAATCAACAAGCGTGGCTGACCATCGACCAGTTATCAATGCAATGACCATCACCGGCAGATAGAGATAGCGCGAATCTGGCGCTGAGGCGAAGGGTGCGGTTGGCGCAAGGGTGACGATCAATGCCAGCAAGCCAGCCAGCAGAGAAGCGGCGCCTCTCCCGTATCGCCACACGATCGCCAGCGCCGCAATCCCGGCCAGCGCCGTGCATGCGCCTGCCATCGGCAGCCATGCCTCTCTGCCATATTCCGCCCCCGGCAACGGCGCAGCAATCAATCCGAGACTCCGGAGCGGGTTAAGCACAAGCTGGGCGCCGAAACCATAACCGCTCTCGCGTAGCAGATAGTTGCGCGACGCAACATCGAGCGCAGCAGTGAGATACACTGCCGTCACCAGCAGCGGCAGAAGCAGAGGCATGAACGCCGTGCGGCGCTGCATCACACGCGCTGCTTCCCATTCGATCAGGACGATCAGCGGCAATCCAATCATTGCGCTCTCTTTGGTCAGCAGCGCGAGCGCCAGCAGTGTGGACGCAGCCACAGACCAGATCAGGCGAGGAGTCGACCATTCATCAGAAAGACCGGCGCTCCACCAGCAATGCAGGGTCAGCAAGAGAAAGAGTGCGGCCAGCAGTTCACTCTGCGCCGACACCCACACCACAGCCTCGAACGGCGCTGGGTGCAGCGCGGCAACCAGCATCGTTACGGTAAACCCAATAGCCGCTGCAAGAGAGGTTCGTGGGCGGGCCGTGCGGTATGTCAGCCAGCCCACGAGCGCTGCGTTAATGAGATGGAGCGCCAGCGACACGCGGTGAAAGGCGCTGGCATCGAAGCCGAACAGTTGCCATTCGAGCCACAACAGCAACCAGACGAGCGGGCGATAGAAGTGCGACTCGGCGCCGGCATCGAATGCACGCGCAATCATCATCTGCCACGATCGATCGCGCACATTCAGGAGCCACTGAAAATCATCGGCGGCAAACGCACGACCAGGCAGCGCCTCGTAGGCGACGAGGACCGTCAACAGCGCAACGATTGCCGTGGCGATAATCAGGAATGCGTATCGTCGGACGTGAGACATGGCAGCAGAAAGTGACAGCAGCGCTGGCAACCCTCGCTCAATCGCGCAACGCCCCAATCTGCAGGCACAGCCAGTCCAGTTGCGTCTGGTTGAGCATGTAACAGGTTGCCGGTCCTTCGGACTCAGCGAGGAGCACGCCAGAGGCACATAGAATTTTCAAATGTTGCGAAAGGGTCGACTGCGCGCGCGCCAGTTGTGCTGGCAGGTGCAACTGAATCTGGTTGCCGATGCAGCGCGGGTGATGTTGAACATAGCGCACAATCGCCAGGCGAACCGGATGCGCAAGCGCCCGGCACACGCTGATCAGCCGCTCATCATCTGATGGAGACGCTGCAACCATGGCAGACCCCTCTGCCGCACCACACACTCACAAAGGTGTCGAGAACGATTATACTGCACCTGGCATACAACCGACTAGGACGAAAAGACGATTTCCCGCTTCGCAAACGAGTAGACTGCGAATGCAAGCAACCCGATGATCAGAAACAACTGCGCCACAGGCACGGCTGCCGAGGCGCCGCTGTAATTGCGACTGACCGAGATGGCAAAACCGGTGAACGCAGGCAACAGCGGGGCGCTCAGCAGCGTGCGCGCTACATCCAGCGCAATTGCGACCGATTCTGGCAGTGATGACAGCGTCGAGCCGCCGATCAGGCTCCCGGAGAACGCCAGCGCCACCAACGCCAGCAGCGCCAGGCGCCACGGCGCTGGCAGCACGATCGGCGTCAGCAGCGTCAGAAACGCCGCCAGCAGCGCCAGGTTCAGCAAAAGTGGAATTGTTCCCAATATCCAACCCATAAAACTGAGACCACCTATCGGGTTGGTAAGCGCAACCAGCAGACAGATAGCGCCATACACGCTCCATGAGACCGCCAGCACTGCCAGGTACAGTCCCAGCAGGTACGGACCGCGGCCCAGACGCCGCGCCAGCGCCACGTATCCTGCTGATCGATCGCCAAGGGCAAGAATGGTTGAGCCGGTATACACCGTCAATCCCAGCATCAACAATCCAGCGGTCGAGAAGAAATATTCCGGCGTCATAGGCGTCGTCCAGCGGCGAAAGAACAGATAGTACGCCGCCGCCATCGCCAAAAACTCGACAACCACCCGCCCAGAGCGCAGATACTCGCTCAGCGTGAACATTGCAAACCAGTACGTGCGAACCAGCGCATTCATAGACGTTTGCGCTCCTCGCTCTCGTGGGTCCGCTGCTCCTCCTGGCGCAGCAGTTCACGCAGCAGCGTATCTCCCATCCCCGATGGACCGGGAGGAGGCGCATCGGATGAACTGTCGCGCCGCGTCTCGCCCCGCACCGCCTCGAGATAGAACTCCTCGATGGGATGGCAGCGCGGCGTCAGCGTGACGATCGAGACACCGTGATCGAGAAGCAAGCGCAACACCTGCGCCTGCAACTCCGGAGTATTCGGCGCCAGGGTGATCTCGCGCCGGGTGCACTGCACCGCAGACGACAGCGCAGTCAGGGCGGCCTCTGTTGCTGGCGGCAGGTCTGCCACTGTGATCACGATACTGCGCGATGGTCGGTGGAGCGTCTGCGTTTCCGCCTCAGCAACAATGCGCCCGCTGTGCAGAATGCCGATACGATCACACAACAGATCGGCTTCATCGAGAAAGTGCGTCGTCATCAGGATCGTGCATCCACGCTGGCGAACTGCAACCAGAAGATCGATGATGTCGCGTTGCCCCTCTGGATCGAGTCCTGTTGTCGGTTCATCGATGAGCAACACCTCTGGTTCGCTCAGCAGCGCCTGTGCAAGCCCGACGCGCTGCACCAGACCGCGTGAGAGGGCGCCTAACAGACGATCGGCGACGCTGATCAGACCGCAGGCGCTAAGCTCAGCGGCGACTCGCCGGCGGAGCGTCGTGCCGGAGAGACCGCTGAATCTTCCCAGGTAAAGCAGATACTCACGCACGGTGTATTGGGTATGATAACGCACTCGCTCCGGCACATATCCGACACGCCCATCAACCTGCTGGATCTGCTCGCTCCCCAGAACGCGAATCGATCCACGATTCGGTCGCAGAAAGCCTGCAATCAGGTGGATCAGCGTCGTTTTACCGGCGCCGTGCGAGCCCAGCACGCCGTACACAGCGCCCTGTGGCACGCGCAACGACACGCCGCGCAGCACGGGAACGCCGTCGTACGATTTGTGGACCTCGTCGAGTTCAATGACATCCATGAGCAAACCAGAATAAAGAAGGTTAAGGGTTAGCTCAATGTGTTCATTGATCTCATTGTCCTAACCCCTAACCCTTCGCCACCAGATCCAGATACACGCTTGCAATCAGCGCAACGGGGAGCGCGCGCCAGAGGCACCAGTGCACCGTCGCGTGCAACGTCAAACGCGGTAACGTCTGACGTGCCCGGCGCAGCCCGACGATCAGCACGGCAAAGAGTGCAATCGTAATGATCAATGCAATTCCCGGTTGAACCGCTTCCGCTCCGGGCACGACGCTGACTACGAACAACGCCAGCGCCAGACTTGCGCGCATCTGGCGCGCCGCGTGCGCCAGCCAGCGTTCCCGCTCATCAAGACCCTCCTCAGCGCCCGATGGCGAGAGGCTGGCGTCTGGCGCGAATGGTCCGAGACCAGCGGCGGCGGCAACCGTCGCAGCGCCTGCCACAAACAGAACGACTCGCCCCAACACTTCGAGCCCTGTCCATCCCGCATCGCCCCACAGCAGACTGCCGGCTGCCACCCAGAGCGCCAGGCGTCCTGCACTATTCACCTGCGCCTCCCGAACAACGGCGCGCGCTGCCAGCGGCGACGGCGCCAGCAAGCCGGCAAACACTGGCACAAGAAATGCGCCTTCGATCAGACCCCCTATCACGGCTGGATGACCTACCCAGGCGCGACCGTTCGCCGGATGAAAGGGCCAGGGAAGCGCCGCAAACGCCAGAACAACCAGCACCATGCATACAAGCGCCGCCCATCCATCGATACTCTGTGGAAAGCCCCGCATCGATGACACTGACCAGATACTGACACCGGTCATCGTTCGTGCAATCAGGATGCTCAGCCCAGATGCCATCACAAATGCCAGCCCAATTGCGATGAGAATATCCACAACCATTGCTCCACCATTCGCCTGCCACGCACATTCACCCATCGTTATCGTTATGTCGGGCAACGTCGCGAATTGCTTCGATAATCCGCGCCTGATCCGGCGGGCAACCATCGAGCGATGCGTGCATCGTCAATCCAGGAGCAGTGGCGAATCCCCCGCGCCCAAGCGGATGTCCGTCGATAGCGCACCGTCCAACCGCCAGGCGTGGCGCACGATCCGCTAACTCCTGCATCAGCGCAACCAGTGCCGCTTTTGCGCTATTTGTCAGTGGACCGGTGATCAACAGCACATCCGCCTCGTGTGGCGTTGTTGCCCAGGCAATGTCCGCAGCGTCGCCGACGGCTGCGATAATCTCGAGATCGCAACCGCCGCACGAGCCGGTGTTGAACCGATAAACCTGAATGATACGCTTTGCCATGTGAGAACCGAGAACTGAGAACTGAGAACTGAGAACCAAGAACCAAGAACTGAGAACTGAAAACCAGGGAATTAGGAGTTAGGGGTCAGGAACGCCTGCCACCGTCGCGCCTGCCACCGTCCTGCCTTCCGCCTTTGTGTCATTGAAACGTTCACTCCGCAACCTGTCCATTCCTTCCCTGGCGCGCCAACGGCGCGCCCCTACCTGTAACCGTCCTACGTTCAACGCGCAACCTTCAACGTGCAACACCCCACCTGCAACCTTCAACCTTCTCCCCTGACAAACGTCAACCCACGAATGACGTCGGCAATGGTTTCGAACAGCGGCTGCGGATACAGCCCGATTGCCAGGCTTCCTCCCAGGAAAGCCAGCACGACAAGCGCAGCAATGAACGGTTCAGGCGCAAGGTGACGTTGTGGCGGCAGGTCGAGTTCGGTTGTTCCCAGGACCAGCGGCGTTTCAGGCACAGGTTGATCTTCTGGCGCCCCGATCAGCCAGTCACGCGCCAGACGCGCAAGCGCCAGCAACGCCAGCGCCGTCGCGCCGATCAGCAGGAGCAACAACAATGCACTATCGCGCGCTGCGACTTCATACAGGAGCATCTTGCTCGCAAAACCACTCAACGGCGGCAATCCAATCAGTGCCGCACCACTCCCCAGCAGACCACTGCCTGCAACCGGCCATCGCCAGAGCATATCGCGTCGTATCGCCTTTGGCGGGCGTCCATCCGGTTGTTCCAGCAGCGCCAGCGAGACCATCAGGAGCGGAACCGCCAGTGTCTGATTGAATGCCTCGAACACAGCGCCCGCCAGACCGATGGACGTCGTGGTTGCCAGCCCAAACAGGATCATGCCGGCATTATAAACCACCAGATACCCAATAGTGCGTCGCGGGCAGTCCTGCAGCAGCGCCAGAAACGCTCCGATCAGCGCCGCCAGCGCACCTGACCATGTCAGCAACTGCAAGCCGCGTTCATTTTCCGCTACCAGCGCTGGAAAGAACTGGAAGACGCTGATCAGAAACAGAAGCCCGGTTGTATTCAGCACCACGATGATCAGCGCCGACACCATTGGCGAGGCGTCTTCCACGAGATCAGGCAGCCAGGAATGGAACGGTACAAGCGCGATGCGTATCCCAAACGCGACCACAATGAGCGCCAGTACCAGTCGCGGGGTCGTCTGATCCGGCGAAATGCCGGGGCGATAGACATTGATCAAAACAAATCCCATGTATGCCAGCGCCCCGGCAAATGCCATCAACACCAGATACTTGAGCGCCGACGCAATGACCCTTGGCTCGACCAGGGTTGGCGCACCGGTCGGAAGATCGACGATGGCAAGCACCGAGAGCAACCCGGCGCTCACCAGCAACAACGCCACAACGAATGGTTCCTGGAGCAGCACGACTATCGCCGATGCGACGCCGATGATAATGAGCGCAATCGACGCGAAATGCTCACCGTGCGGCAGGCGCCGGGTCGCCAGCGCCATCAGCGCCGTCACTGCCGGGAAACCAGCCAGGAATAGCCGTCCAAGCGGATCGAGATTGAGGGTAAGACCAAGCAACCGCACCGGCTGATCGACCGGCATCACCAGCACCAGCGCAAGCTGGACAATCAATGCAGCGACCGACAACCCGATAACCAGTTGCGTCTCCTTCCGGATCAGAAAACAACTCGCGCCAAGAGCCAGAGGGAAGGTTATGAGCAGCACGTAGGACATACATTATAGCGATCAGGCGATCTTACCGTTTGTACAATGCGCCAAGATCAAGTGTTTTGAGCCGACCATACATCAGACCGCTGAGATACGCCACTGAAAGTGACAGCACAATGGTCGTCAGGCTCAACAACGCCAGCGGAAAGACCTGAACGGTACTGGCAATCGCGGTATAGACCAGGTCGATGCTGCTGACGACCAGGAGCAGCCCCAGACCAATCTTCAGCGTATCACCGGCAATCACGATAGTGAACAGACCGGTCAGTCCCAGCCAGTACCAAGCCATATCGACCGTCTGATTGCCAATCGGATAGAGGCGCGGCAACGCGAGGCTGGCAATTGCCGTCAGCACCAGCGCCCAGAATGGCACCACATACTCCGACACACGAAATGGTTCACTGGCGCGCTGCCGTTGGGCGCGGCGCGCAGCGCGGCGCAATTCCGCCAGCGAAAATTCATCGAGATCTTCGAGGTTGTATTCGCGTGAAAAAGTAATCGCGGTGACCCCCAGGATCAGGCTGGCAGCCAGGCCAGTGATCGCTTTGACCACAATCGTTGTACTGAGGACGAGCCCGCCAATAGCGAGATCGGGCGTGATAAACTGTTGTTGCGCCAGAAACCACGCAACACTCAGATAGTTGACGAACAGCGCTGGCGCAGTGATCCGCCAGTCGCGCAGCAGAAGGATGGCCCCACTGGAGACGGCCAGACCGATGATCGCCCAATTGATCTGAAACACCAGCATCGTTTACCCCGCGGCAAACACAAGGATCACGACAATCAGCGCAACAAGGACAGCGGCCAGGTAATAGCGGCGCCCCAACACTGCCAGTCCCTGCCGGATTCGCAATGCAGCCCCCGCAAGTCGAGTCGGCGTTGTTTCTGGGAGTGCAGGCGCTGCAAACCACGCCAGCGTGGCGAATGCCGCACCAATTGTATCAGGAGTCAGTGCAGACGACAGCCGTTCATCCGGCGGCGCGCGGCGTTCGCGGGCGCGGCGCAGAGCGATCGGTGCGGCGATCAACAGCAATGCAGCAATGACTGACGCGATTGAACCCGTGAGTCCTGGAAGGCGCGGTGGAGTGCTTGCCGGCATAAACTGTACCAGACGCCAGACGGTGTCCGGGAAGGCGCCTGCGAGCGCCAGCAGCACACCGACACCCAGGGGAAGCATCTCACCAGGATGCGCCCTGCGCAGCGAAGTTGAAGGCGCATACGCGTGCCAAAAGCGCACGAGCGGCGCCACCAGCGCCAGCGCCAGCAGACTGCTGCCCGCAAGCAACGGCGCTATCGCCCAGGGAACGGACTCCTGCACTGCATCGAACAACCAGAGCCGTGTCCAGAATCCCCACGTCCCAGGAAGGGCCACTGCGGAAGACGTTGCCAGAACGATGCCAGCAGTGGTGATATGCAGCGCGCTTTCAGGATGCCGGGTCAGCGTTGTCACATCATCGTTGCCACTCCGTCGCTCGAGCGCTGCAACTCCCAACGCCAGCGCCAGTGTCGCAATCAACCCGTGAACCGTCAGTGCAGGAGCGACCGATACAAAAGCCGCATTGCCGCATCCGGCGCAGATAACGATCAACGCGGTTTGTGCGCTCAACTGCGCCGCCACAATCTGGCGCAGCGAGGTCGACCAGACCGCGCGCGCCGCAGCGAGAACGAATGCCAGCACGCCGGCTATCGTCACCCCAGAAAGCGCGGTCTGATCCAGCAACGCCAGATGATCGGGCAGCAACCGCAGGAGTGCTGCGATACCGATGAGCGGCAATCCAAGAGGCGCCATGGTTGCCAGCGTAGCAGGCGCCAGGTGGGCGGCAACAAGTGAGGTATGCGCCGGTGGAAGGCCGCATACGATCCAGGCGGATGCCAGTATGCCCGCAACAATCACGATCGGTGGCGCCCCTGCCAGATCAGCGCGCTCGATCAGGATCATCGCCAGAAGAGTCAGTGCCGCAAAACCACCGGTTAACAGCAGAACCAGCGGCGCCTCCGATCCCGGTAGTGCGCCACTCGATCGCAACGCAACAAACCACGCGATACCTGCGATGATCGGAGCGAATACCAACACCGGCAGCGTCGGGCTACACGCACCAATTGCTGCTATTCCCAGCGCAAGCAGCAACGCAGCGAACAATCCGCTGAAACCGCGCAGGTCTGATGGCAGCGCCAGTGCCGCACCCAGGAGACCAAGCGCGCCGCCGGCATAGACAATCATTGCCATCGACCATCCCAGCGGATCGACAACCAGTGCAATCCGCCACGACGCATCACTCCACGCCAACCAGACGGCATCGACAACAGTCAGGGGTATGTCGCGGGTAAAACGTCCGGCCGCCATCAGGATCACGCTGAGGAGCAGCGTAGCGGCGGCGACCAGACCAATCAGTCGCGCGGTGACAAAGCGACTCAACGCCAGACAGACGACCACGCCCATCAGCGGCAGAATGAAAGCCAGCAATATCATAATCTATTGTTCGGCGCAGGCGACACAGACGGCGATGGACGCAAGAATAGCCATCACATCGTCCAGTTGCGCGCGGCTCAACAGCGTGCGCGCCAGCAGCCGATCACACTGGCGCGGCGTATCGATCTGGACACGGGTTAACCGCAGTCCATCACTTTCAATCGTGTAGCGAATCGCACCCCTGGGACCCTCGACTGCCGCAGACGCCTGACCACGTGGCATTTCGTCCGGCAGCGCCACTATCGGGTCTTCCTCGGGAAGGCGTTGCAGCGCCATTTCAACGAGTTTCACACTTTCGTAGGCTTCCAGCAGAAACACCAGTAACCGGGCATACACGTCACCGCCTTCCTGCAGAATCGGCTTAAGATCGAGCATCGTGTATGCCGCATACGGCTGATCCACACGAATATCGCGGCGGATGCCGGATGCACGCGCCATCGGACCGCGCACACCAAACTGCTCCGCCGCTGTGCGCGGCAGCATACCGACCTCAATCGTGCGCGCCAGCAAGAGCCGCTGATCGATCAGGCGATCGATGAAGCGGTAGAGATCGGCGCTTATTCCCGGCAGCATTGCCAGCAGGTCGTTTCGGTTGCTCGATGACAGATCGCGCAGCAATCCACCCGGCGCACAGATCGGCGGCGGAATGCTCCCGCCGGTCACCTGCGCCAGCATCTCACGGAATTGCCGGGAGAGGGTATCGAGGTGCGCGCCGCGCTGATCCATGCCGATCGCATGCAGCACGGCGCCAGCAGCGCGCAGGTGCGAAGCAGATCGTTCCAGCTCCGCAGCCGAGACCCGGATCAGCGCGGCGCGCGTGCCGGCAGCGCGCACGTACAAACGCTCTAACGCCTGACAGAACGCCAGCGAGTGGGCAAAGGAACACTCACCGCAGATTCGCGCGACCAGGTGCAAAGCGTCGGGCAACGCCAGCCGCGACAAACGCCCGGCGCACTCTCGCTCGTTGAACCCGCCCTGATATTCGACATCGACCACACGATCGCTGGCGATGCGCAGAATGAACCGCTGTGGACCGAGCCACGCAGGGTGGAAGGGACCCAACGCTAGCGCGTACGACACGCCTGCTCTCTCTTTTTCATATACACCGAGCGCGCATTATACCATGCAACGTCACTGTTCATCCTTCTGCCGGAAATGGTGTTTTCCATCGGCGGGGCGATGTGAACTGGCTCTTGCGAAGTCCTTCCCGCCGCCGATGATGTATTTCGGGGTCCTCCCCCGAACCCCTCCTATGAACAGTTTCCACGCAACGCGACGGGGGCGCAGCATTGCTGCACCCCCATCACGTTGCACAGATGCACAGGAAAGAGTCGCCCTAAGGTCCTGGCGTTATTTCGAGAAAAACCGGGGTCATTCGCCGGATCTTCCAGAACGCAGCAAACATCCAGTACATGACGCCATACTTCTTTGCCAGCGCCCGATGCCCGGCTTCCTGCGCAGACGGGTCGAGGATCCGTGCATGCGCTTCGACCGTTTCGCCAAGCGGCTTCCCACGCGCGTCGCTCGGGGTCAATTGCACCTGCGGGTTTGCGCGGATGCGCTTTACTTTGCCCGATGTGGCAAATGTCACCACATAGATCCGGTTGCCTTCCTGTGCAAACCAGACCGGCGTCGGCACGGGTTGTCCATTCTTACGGAATGTGGTCAGATTCATATACTGATGACCGGCAAGCGAAGCGAAAGGGGTTATCATTACCTGTACTCCTCCTTACTGGCACGGCGCGCAACTCACAAGAATCCTACGTTGCAATCACAACACTGGTTTGCCAGCGATCGTGGCAATGTACCCATCGCCAGACCCATATGCCCACGTCCAGGGTCGTGGCGTGGAGTAGGGGCAGGTCTGCGCCCCGCCCCATGCCCCGTGCCGATGCCCGGGGGCGTGGCGTGGAGGGGCGGGTCTGCGACCCGCCCCGTGCCCCGCCCCGTGCCCCGTGCCGATGCCCGGGGGCGTTGAGCTCATGACAGCGCCCTATCCGACACGCCTGCGCGTCTATCCATCTTGGCGTCAACTTTTCTGAGGAACCCTCTAGAGATCGAGCCGTACTTTCGCGCCGAAGTTCTTCTTTTCCTTGCTCGGGAAATACGACAGACACGCCGCATCCAGCAGATCCGCCGTCAGAAGCGGCGTTTCCATATTGTAGCGCGCAATCGAGATGAGCTGGTCAAGAATGTCGCGCGGCTGACACATACGAAATGGACGCCCCTCAGCGCGAAACCACTTGGCCACCAGATAATCAATGCTGCGATCATCGTAAGGCACCTTGCGCACGTTGCACATGATCTTCCAGATCTCGCGCCATTGCTCTTCGGTCGGGTCGATAATCTCGATCTTGAACTTGATGCGGCGAAGCAGGGCGTCGTCGCCGAGGTCCTTGGGGTCAAGGTTGGTGCTGAACATGATTAATTGATCGAAGGGGATCTGAATCTTTTGCCCAGTGACCGTATTCAGGTAGTCGTAGCGCTTTTCGAGCGGCACAATCCAGCGGTTGAGCAAGTCGAACACTCGCACCTGCTGCCGACCAAAGTCGTCGATCAGGAAGATGCCGCAGTTCGCTTTCATCTGAAACGGCGCCTCATAGATTTTCGATGTCTCGTTGTAGATCAGGTTCAACTGCTCAAGGGTCAACTCACCGCCGACGATCACCACCGGACGGCTGATACGCACCCAGCGCTGGTCATACTCGATCTCTTCGTCCCACGGGCGACGCGGCGGTTCGTGGATGACGGCATCATAGAACTTGATGATCGCCCCATCTGCATACACCGTGCAGGGGATAAAAATGTCATCGCCCATCAGATGTGTAATGCGTTCAGCGATGGTTGTCTTGCCGTTGCCGGGGTAGCCGAAGAGCATCACCGATGAAGCGGAGTTGACCGCCGGACCGACCATATTGAGAATCGACTCGTCCATCACCAGGCCCTCGAAGGCGTCACGAATGTTGCGTCGGGTCACTTTCACGTGGCGTACCGTCTGCGCCTTGACCGATGCGATCCAGTCGTCCAGAACGACCGGGCAGGGACCGACGTACTGCGTTTTATCCATCGCTGCCCGCGCCGCTTCGTGCCCGCGAATCGTCAGAACATACTCGTAGTTGATGTCACCATACCCGCGCTGCCCGATGATGTCGATCTGCTCGACGTTGCGCAGGTCGGTGATGATCGGCTCGATGATCTGGTAGAGCACCCCCATCGTCGCCGCAATCTCGCGCCCGGTTGCGCGCCCTTTGTTGTACAGAATGCGGAGAAAGTGCTCGGTCAGAAACGTGCGGTTGAGACCAGTTTCCTCGATCGTTTGCGGCGCCTTTGGCAAGAATGAATTGTCGAGTTGTGGCCGCGCCTCCTCGTCGCTCGGCGGCGGATCGCCGAGTAACCGCAGCGCCTGGATATTCTCGCCGCGCGCCCGCGCCGCACTGATCAAGCGCTCCAGGTCCGAGATGTGCATCTGGAGGTGAAGCATAGCGTCGGTATCGTTCTTCGCCTGCGCTTCTTTCATGCACGCGTAGACGGCGCGCGCCACAGTATATTTGACACCATCGATGTACAGGTGATGACAGTACTCATTACCCCGCACATAGCAGTCACGTGGATGGTACTGCTGCTTCAGCATTTCGTCGTAGGAACGCTGGTCCAGGAGATAGCGCATATCTTCCTCTCACAAAACAGCGCCAGGAGCGCCACACCCCCGGCGCATCAACCTGCTCAACACCATCTCAAGAGTACACCATGTGTGTAACCATTTTCTAACCAGTGTCGTAATTCTTTGAAAGAACCGGGAGCTGAGTACCAGGAACCGGGTAACTGCACGCTCTGCGGCTTCTGCTATAATAGCGGGCGCTGCGCTTACAGACGGATTGGCAATGAGCGTCAAGCATCAGGGCGACCAGTGACAACGGCATTGGAGGATGAGCGCTGCGCCACCTCACATGTCACACGATACGCGAGTGATGAGTTCCGGCAGATTGTTCGATGCCTGGTATTACCAGACCGGATGCGGTTCGCCATACCAACGCAACGACCACTGGCTCGGCATCTTTGGCGATCTCGCCGAGCGGATCATTGCCGACATCGGACCACGCTCAGTCATGGACGCCGGATGCGCGCTGGGCATGCTCGTCGAACAGTTGCGCGCCAGAGGGGTCGAGGCGGAGGGGATCGACATTTCGGAATATGCCATCGCCCAGGCGGACGAGCCCGTGCGCCCGTATGTGCGGGTCGGTTCGATCACAGAACCGTTCAATCGCTCCTACGACCTGATTGTGTGCATTGAGGTGCTGGAACATATGCCGCGCGCCGATGCGGAGGCAGCCATTGCCAATATGTGCGCCTGGAGCGATGATATTCTCTTCTCCTCATCGCCATATGATCATAAAGAAGCAACTCACCTCAACGTCAATCCGCCGGAATACTGGGCGGAGCAGTTTGCACGCCAGGGCTTCTTCCGCGACGTTGATTTCGATGCGTCATTTATCACGCCTTGGGCGGTGCGCTTCCGGCGTCGCACTGAGCCGCTCCACCGGATTGCGCGCGATTATGAGCGTCGCTTCTGGGAACTGTGGAACGCAAACGTGCAACTTCGAGAACTTGCCATCGATCAGCGCACCCATCTGGCGCAGGCAGCCGCTGCGCGCGAGACAGCCGAACATCTCGCCGAAGAACGTCACGCCTACGTCTTGCATCTCGAAGCCGAGATCGCCAGAAAAAATGAGCATATCCTGTCGCTCGAACGACTCATTCGCCGTCTCGAACACGGTCGCGTCATGCGCCTCCTGCGCCTGCTGACCGGCAGGCGCTGAATGTGAAGGATTTGAATGACGTATGCGCCTGTTGATCATCAGCCATGATGTGGTCGGTCAGCGGATGGCAGGTCCGGGCATCCGCGCCTGGGAACTGGCGCGAGTGTTGGCGCTCCACGCCGAGGTGACGCTGCTGGCGCCGCAACCTATCGACCTGGCTGCGCCTGGAATACGCATCGGGCGTTTTGTTATGGGAGATAGCGCCTCGCTCGCAGAATTTGTGCGTCAGTCAGATGTCATCCTGGCAAACGGATTTCTGCTCGATTCGCACCCGGAACTGGCAGATGTGCGCCAACCCTTGATTCTGGATATGTACGACCCGACGTTGCTGGAGAACATAGAACTGTTCCGCAACGCATCTCTCCCCGAACGCCAGGATCGCACCCGCCGCGATATCGAGCTGCTCAACCGGCAACTTGCAGTTGGCGATTTCTTCCTCTGCGCCACCGAGCGCCAACGCGATCTCTACCTCGGCGCGCTGATGGCTGCCGGACGCATTACCCCTGAGCGCGTCGATGCCGATCCGCTCTTGCGTCATCTGGTCGCCATCGTGCCGTTCGGATTGCCCGCTGCCCCGCCGGTGCGCACCGGTCCTGGCATCCGGGGCGGCATCCCTGGCATCGGCGACGCCGATGCCATTATTCTCTGGAACAGTGGCTTGTGGGACTGGCTCGACCCGCTGACGCTCATCCGGGCGATGCCGCAGGTCATCGCCAGCGTCCCCCATGCGCGTCTGGTTTTCATGGCGGGCAAACATCCCGGCAGCACAGCGCCCATGCGCATGCCCGACGCGGCGCGCGCGATAGCGTCCGAACTGGATTTGCTCAACCGTCACGTTTTCTTTTACGAATCGTGGGTTCCATACGCCAACCGCGCCAATGTTCTCCTCGATGCGACTATTGCGGTGTCGCTCCACCGCCAGCACCTCGAAATGGCGTATGCCGCCATTCGCTCGCGGGTGCTCGATTACCTGTGGATTGGTCTGCCAGCCGTGCTCAGCGACGGCGACCCGGCGGCTGCGCTGGCGCGGGAGCACGGATTTGCGCTGATAACCCCGCCAGAAGACCGGGAAGCTGTTGCGCACGCGCTGATCACGCTGCTGACCGACGAAGCAAAGCGTCACGACCTTGCCGCCAGGGCGCGCGCGCTGGCGCCCCGGTATGCGTGGACCGCAGTTGCGCAACCAATCGTTGACTTCCTCGCTTCCGCGCCAGCAACGAAACTGCGCTCCTCTCGCCGACGCGAGAAGACCGAGGCGGCGCAACTGGCGGAAACACCGCAGACTGATCGGCGCCAGACGCTTCAGATGCAGCGCAACAGCGCATTGCAGGCGCTCGAGGCAACCTGGCGCCTCGAGCGGTTGACCCCTCCGGCGCAAGGGGCGCCTGGAAAAGCGCGCAATTTCGTCCTGGATCGCGTTGTCTGGCCCCTGCTCGCTCCATTGATCGCGCGCCAGCGTGACCACAATGCCGCTGTCATTCGCGCCGCCTATGCGATGGCGGAGTATCAGGATCATCTCTCGAACGACATCACCCGTCTGATTGCCGCAGTTCGCCTGCTTTCCCATCAGACGCGCGACATCACTGAGCACATAGCCGAACTGCACGAAGCGGGACAGAACCTGCGCGCTGCGCTCTATGGCGACTCACCGCCGCCGCCACGTTCCATTCCGCCAGCAGAGGTCATCGACACCCTTGACGGCAATGGAGCAGCGCCATGAGAAGCGCAGTGCTCGTGCTTACCTGGAACGGCGGTGCAGAAGCGATCGCCTGCTTGCAACAGGTACGCCAGCTTGACCCGGCGCCGGACATGGTGGTAGTGGTGGACAACGACTCGCATGATGGAACTCCGGATCAGATCGCCGCGCTTTTTCCGACATTCATGTTGATCCGCAATTCAGACAACCTGGGGTATTCTGGCGGAATGAACGTCGGGTTGCGCGCGTTGATGGCGCAGGAGTCGCCACCAGAGACGATCGTTTTGCTCAATCAAGACACTCTTGTGGATCGCGGATGGCTTGGCGCAATTACTGCGCCCTTCGCCGATCCTGACATTGGCGCCGTGGGATGTAAAATTCGCTACCCCGATGGAACGATCCAGCACGCCGGTCTTACGCTCGACTGGCCCCTGGCGCTCTCTCGCCATATCGGGAGATACGAACCGGATCGTGGGCAGTACGACGCACCGCGCGACGTTGAATTTGTCACCTTCGCCGCCGTCGCCTTGCGACGCCAGGCATTGGAACGAATCGGACTGTTCGATGAAGGGTATCGTCCGGCTTACTTCGAGGACGTCGATCTCTGTGTGCGTCTGCGGCGGGCTGGCTACCGCATTCGCTACGAACCACGTGCGACCCTGGTTCATCGAGAAGCGACATCGCAGCGGGATTACCTGGCGCACAGCGCCACCGTTCACCGTGGCCGTTTGCGTTTCGTGGTGAAAACGTATCCATTCAAGGCAATCACTGGCGTATTCGCCGATGCCGAACGAGTCTTCCTTATCCAGCACAGCCATCCGCCCGAATGTCGCGCCCTGCGCTGGGCATACGACCGAACGCTTACAGAACTGCCAGACATTCTCCACGCCCGACGTGATCTCGATCCCGACTTCCCTCCAGACGCACTGAGGACGTTACGCGCTTTGATTCTCGATCTCCAGCATGCCTTGAACCGGAGTGAACGCCAGCGCCTCACGATGCGTGCAGACGACATTGACCGCACAACGGATGCTCTGTCGTTCAAAGCCAGAGATCGTGCCGTGTGACGTCGCCAGTTTCGCTGTCATACACTGCGCAGGTGGCGGCGCCGTAGAGTTCGCCCATCACCTCGCCGGGGTTGACGAGCGTTACGGCGCCGCGCTGCACGACAGCGTACTGATGATTGTGCCCGCAGCACACGAGACCATAGCGCCCGCTCTCGAGCAGCGGTATGGCGATCTCCGGGTAGTGCGTCACCGCAACCCGCAACCCATCGAGGTCGAGATCGGCAAATGCGCCGTGCAGCGTAATGGCCGGAAATCGCGCTGCGGTAGCGGTCAGACGGAACAGATCGCCATCATTGTTGCCGAACACGATGTGGATCGGACCGGCAAACCCTTCGCCCAACTGCCGCATGATGAACGGTGAACAGAGATCGCCGCAGCATATCAGCGCATCAGCGCCGCGCACACGCTCCAGGGCCGTCGCCAGGCGTGAAATGTGGTCGTGAATATCCGACACGATAGCGATTCGCATATGTCCTCCTCTCGATCACACAGAACGCAAACGTATTATACAGGAGGGATCCGGGGGTCCAACATTGCAGCCTGTCGCGCCTCTGCTGCGAGCGAGGGTCCGCACGCTGAGAAAAATAATCCGGTATTGCCCGGTCGAGCCCGCGCAGGTGGGCTTCGCCGCTCAACGAGTTGCGCCCGCGCGCGATGAGTCCGGTCGAGCCTGCGCAGGCGGGCTTCGCTTTCCGTAGACCACGACGTCAGTCGCCAGACGAGCCGGCGCATAGCAGAATATGTATTCAAAGTCCATCAGTCGCCAGGCGGGTACTGCACAAAAAGGAGAATGCGGCAGCGCCCTTCGTGCGATCAGCCCGACGGTTCAGTGTCGGGTAGTGGGGCAGGCTGCCGTATGACCACGCATGACTGGACTTCTGCGAGCCAGGCTTCTATACTCCCAGTGCATGCCGTGGTACAATGGTGAGAACAGGTATTCGCGGTGTGCCGCCGCGTTCATTTTTTTAGGAGCCAATGTGTCATCACAGCGCACGATTCTGATCACGTCCGGGTTGATGCTCAGTCTGTTTCTGGCATCGATGGAGTCGACAGTCGTCAGCACCGGCATGCCGACGATTGTCAGCCAGCTAGGAGGTCTCGAAAGTTACAGTTGGGTCTTTACCGCTTTCATGCTCGCCTCCACCACGATGGTTCCCCTTTACGGGAAACTCTCCGATCTGTTTGGCCGCCGTCCCGTGTTCCTGACGGCGATGGCGATCTTTCTGGCCGGATCGGCGCTGTGCGGAATGGCAGTCACGATGCCGCAGTTGATCGCCTTTCGCGCCGTTCAGGGCGTGGGAGCGGGCGGGTTACTGCCGCTGGTGTTCATCATCATCGGCGACCTGTTTTCGCTGGAGCAACGCGCCCGGCTGCAAGGGCTATTTTCGGGTGTGTGGGGCGTGTCGTCGATCATCGGACCCCTGCTTGGCGGGTTTATCGTTGACCAGGCATCGTGGCAGTGGATTTTCTGGATCAATATCATCCCCGGGCTGATCGCCACTGCGATTGTCTGGTTCGCCTGGATCGATCGTGCGCGCGCCCACGACGCGCCCAGGCGTTCGATCGACTACGCCGGGTCGGTGCTGCTCACCGCCGGGGCGGTTGCGCTGCTCCTGAGCCTGACCGACCTGAGCGCGTCGTGGGCGCTGCCGACGCTGTTCGGCGCGCTGGCAATGTTCGGCGCGCTGGTGTGGGTCGAACGGCGCGCCAGCGATCCCGTCCTGCCCATCGGTCTGTTCGGCGACCGGATGTTCCTGGTCGCCTGTGGGCACGGCATCCTTGCCGGGTGCGCCGTCTTCGGCGGAACGACCTTCGTGCCGCTCTGCGTGCAGGGGGTGTTAGGGACGAGCGCCACCGAGGCGGGCGCGGCGCTCATGCCGATGCTGCTGGCATGGGTCTTCTCCAGCATCGTTGGGACGCGTATGCTGCTGCATACAGGATATCGCACCGTGGCGCTTGCAGGCATGGTTGCACTGGTCATTGGCTCATTTCCGCTCATGTTCGTCGATGCACAGACCAACCGCCTGCTGCTGATGGTCTACCTGGGGTTGATGGGGTTCGGCATGGGGTTCTCGATCCCTGCGTTCCTGATCGCCGTGCAGAGCAGTGTCGAGCACAGCAAACTGGGGACGGCCACTTCGACCCTGCAATTCAGCCGGAGCATTGGCGGCGCGTTTGGCATCGGCATTATGGGTGCGGTGCTGAGCGCGACGGTGACCACCCGGCTGGCAGCAGCAGGACTTGATGCGTCCGTGTCGCTCAACAGCCTGATCGATCCTTTGGGTGGCGATATTTCCACGAACGATGCGTTGCGCGTTGCACTCGGCGCCGGGATCAGCGGCGTGTTTGTCGTCGCATTCATCGCGGCAGCGCTGGGGCTGCTGGTGACGCTCCTGGCGCCGCGTGGGTTGATCGCGCAGGCTGAACGCAGGCGCGACGAGGGAGTGGCGCAGCCAGCAGTCGAGCGGAGGTAGCGCAACACGTAGGGGCGAGGCGCCGCCGCGCCCCCAGGGTTGCAGTCCGGCGCCGCCGCGCCCGGAGAAGCAATACGACACACAATGGGACACGTCTGCGACCTGCCCTGACGAATTTCCAGATCAATTCTCGCCTCAGTCGGCAAAAATCTCCCGAACTTCTATGCTGAAGCCGGGTAGCGCGTCGTCGCCTGGCAGGTGATCGTCGATGGGGAACTCGCGGACGTCGGTGAGCGAGCGATACGCAAAGACGCTCTGCGATGACGGATCGACCAGCCAGACCAGACGGACGCCAATTGCGAAAAACTCGCGCAGTTTCTGGATCGTTTCTGCCCAGGTGTTGCCGGGTGACAGAATCTCAACAATCAGATCGGGAGGAATTTCCAGAAACGCAGTTGCTCCTTTGCGGTCGTACCGTTCATTCGAGATAAAGAGCACATCAACGGCGCGGATGGTATCCGGGTTCCGGCGCGTGTAGACGCCGACCTCGCCTGAGCGCACTTTTCCGAGACCATGCGTTCGCACGAATGAGAGCAGAATATTGACTATGTTGGCTTCATACCCGCCGTGTTCATCGCTTGTGGGTGTCACAGGCGCAATGCTCCCGGCAACCAGCTCGCACGGTCCCAGGTCGCTCCACGCTGCCAGTTCCTCACCGGTGATCATCGGCTCTGTTTGTTGTACGATCCGGGTTGCCATAAATCTGCTCATTCCCCGGTTATCTCACGAATGCGCAAAGAAATTATGTCAAACGTGAGAGCATAGCCTCTCAACCCATTCAATTGTGTTCCTGTGTATTATAGTCGCATTCCGCTGGGAAGGTGACGTTCATCTGCGCTTGCCCTTGCCGACTTACGCGCGCGATGGCGTTCAGGCAGGCTGGTTGAGGCTCCCACTGCCCACTTCCCGCTCCCTCAGACCAATCGTTCATCATGTGCTATGATAGTTCGCGTTGCCGCTCCGTCGCTCCATTCACCAAAGAAGGCAGGTATGACCGACTCAAACGCGACGATGACCGCTCAGGCTGAGGCGGTTGTCAGGCGCCATGCTGCGCGCAATTTCTGGCTGAACGTCCTGGATGGCGGAACATTCTACCTGGGCTTGAGCACAGTGTCACGCTTCACCGTGCTGCCGCTTTTCGTTGAGCGTCTCTCACCCGAGCGCTGGCTCCAGGGACTGATCCCGACGATCAACTACACCGGATGGTTTCTGCCGGGTCTGTTCATTGTGCCGATTATAGCAGCGATGTCGCGGCGCAAACCGATTCTGCTGGCGGCGACGCTGTTCGAGCGCTTGCCCTTCCTGCTTTTGGGGCTTGCGCTGCTCCTCTGGCCCGATCTGCCCGGCGCCGGTCTGCTGGCGATTTTCTTTTGCTGTTACGCTATCCATGCGATCGCGGCCGGATTCGCATCCATCCCCTGGCAGGATTTCATTGCGCGGGTCATTCCTGGCAACCGCTGGGGCATCTTTTTCGGGTTGCAGAGCGGACTCGGCGGTTTACTCGGCATTGGCGGCGCGGCAGTCGCCGCCTGGGTGCTGACCGCATTCCCCTTCCCGCAGAGCGTTGGCATTCTGTCGCTCATCTGTTTTGGCTCGATGGTCATATCGTTCATTTTCCTGGCATCAACCATTGAACCGGCGCTGCCGCCGCAGCCAGCGCAGCCGCTGACGGCGTTCCTGCGCGGCGTGCGCCCGCTGCTCGAGCGCGATGCCCCGTTTCGCAACTATCTGATTGGACGGGTCAGCATTGCGCTGGCGCTCATCGGCCACAACTTCATCACCGCGCTGGGACTCGAACGCTTCAACCTGTCCGGCGCCGATGTCGGCGGTTTCACTGCGGCGCTGCTGGCAGCGCAGGCGGTGAGCGATCCGATCCTCGGCGGGATGGCGGACCGCTGGGGGCACAAGCAGGTGCTGGAACTCTCGACAGCGGTGGGGTTAGTCGCGATCCTGATGGCGCTGATCGCGCCGTCGCCGGTCTGGTTCTACATCATTTTCGTGCTGGTCGGCCTTTCGCAGGCGGGATATATTCTTTCCGGCTTCACGCTGGTGTTCAGTTTTGCGCCGACGGCGCAGCGCCCCGCCTACATCGGCGTCTCGAACATCGTGATGGCGCCGGTCGCAGCCGCGGGACCGCTCCTTTCCGGCTGGCTCGCCGAACTCGTCAGCTACGAGGCACTGTTCGTCGTGCTGCTGGCGGTGGGGATCGCCGGTCTGAGTTGGATGCGCCTGCGCGTGCCGCGTCCGGCAGCGATGGCGACGCTGGCGGAGGAGCGGGTTGGGTAGCAGCCAGGCGCTATTGATTCCTCTAATTGATGTACTGTAGCGTGCTTGAGCGTTCTGCGTAACACTCACTCAACCTCCCACCCGTCCTGTCCGTCCTCCAGTCGCAGCCGTTCGCCGGTGCGCGGGTCGTACACGCCGATGACCAGGCGGTACGTTGCCGGCGGCGCATCTGGCGGCGCAAGGACCGCCGCGTGACTACGGTAGGTTTCGCCGGGTTGCCAGGCGCCGGTTGGGATGCGCGCCAGCGGTCCATCGTGCTGTGCAATGATGTGATTATTTATGTCAATCAGGTGTGCAAAGAGGAAGAGATCACGTCCTGGTGGTGCGACGGCGCGCCAGTGCAATTCGATCCGCGTGGCGTCGCCGCCGGCGATGCGCGTCGATGAAACAGCGGCGCGCTCCAGCATGAGCGCATCGCCGAAACGCACATTGACATCGCGCAGCGGTGCGCCAGCATCGCCAAGTTCGTAGACCGCCAGTTCGACGCCGCCATACCAGCGGCTTTCGGCGCGGAAGGCGCGCTCGGCGAGCCAGGCGCTCACCACGCCGCCGGGGTCGGCTTCGTAGGGAACGTAAAAGACGCCATAGACCCGCCGGTGGCGCTGTTCGATCTGTTCGAGTTCGGCAACCGTCGCTGCCGGGTCGAGCGGACGGAAGCGCGGCAGCGGGTAGCGCGCCTGTGGACCTTTGAAGTAGTAGTCGAATACATCGATCTGCCCCGGACCGATCAGCAGGATAGCGTCATCGGACCGGGCCGTGGCGGCGACCGCCCGCGCCAGTCCGCGGTAGTCGTCGCGCCGAAAGGCGGGATCGAACCACTCGTTGCGCAGCGGCGTCGCCGCGGCTGCGATCAACCACGCAGCCGCCAGACCAGCGATGCCGCTGCCGGTGCGCATACCGAACCGCTGCGTGGCGCTGCGCACCAGCGTGGCGCCGCCGATGCCGAGGAGCAGGTGGAACGCAGGCAGGGCGGGCAGCAGAAAGCGCGGTTTGTAATAAGGCTGGTTGAGCGAAAGGAGAATGATCGCCAGCAGCGGCACGAGCAGCCACGCAAGCGTCATGCCGGTCGCTGTCGGCGCTGCGCGCCAGGACGCCAACGCAGCCACGAACAGCGCCGCAAAGCCGATGAGCCAGAACCAGGGCGAGGAGGGCGCCGCCGGACCGAGACTGAACACACGCAGCACATCGGCAAGGACAAAGAGCGGATCAGTCGGTTGTTTGGCGAACGTCCAGACTGCCAGGCGCTCGCGACTATTCCAGGCAAGCGCCAGGAAGAATCCGGCGAGCGCCAGATGCCCCGCAATCCACGCCAGCCGCGCGCGGCGGCGCAGAAGGATCATGCCGATGAATGCGGATGCTGCCACGAATGCGACCATGAAATAGTGCGTCGTGAGCGCCGCCAGCGCCGCCGCGCCGTAGAGCAGCATCCATCGCCAGGTTCGCTGTGCCGCACTCGACGGATCGACGGCGCGATCCCCTGGTCTCTCCCGGACGACCGCGTCGAGCGCCAGCCAGAGGCAGGTCGCCAGGAGCATCGCCAGGGCGTACATGCGGGTTTCCTGGCTGTAGTGAATGGCAAACGGCGCGATAACGGCGGCGATTCCGGCGAGCCACCCAGCAACAGCGCCAGACCAGCGCCAGCCAAGGATTGCCGTCACCACGACAGTGATGGCGCCACAGACGGCGCTGAACGCGCGCGCCGCCGCCTCACCGGTTCCCATCAGCAACAGCCAGCCATGGAGGAGCCAGTAATAGAGCGGCGGATGGACATCGGCAGCGGCGGCGCGCGCGATGTCGTCGAGCGGTCGAACTGCCAGCGCGACTGTCAATCCTTCATCGTACCAGAAACTCTGCGCGTCGATGCGATAGAGGCGTAGCGCTAGCGCCAGCGCGAAGAGCGTCGCCAGACTGAGGATGTGAAATGTCGGGTGTGAGGTGCGGTGCATTTCATCCGATGAAACAAACGGCGTGAGCAAGCGTTGAACGTTCAACCGGCAACCTTCTCGCGGGCGCGCTGCCAAACATCCCGACGCCGGGGCGCGCTGCCGGGCGCTCCTACCGCCGGG
>ERZ1685332.34-NODE-34-length-46724-cov-16.169084_pt1 | contig 46724 bp, 37 predicted proteins | sample MGYA00580193_ERZ1685332 | MGnify/ENA primary metagenome ERZ1685332 (study PRJEB41501, sample SAMN08275520) | hot springs metagenome | biome: alkaline hot spring; material: microbial mat | place: Russia: Ush-Beldyr | collected 2015-07 | depth 0.5 m m ...
CGCGTTGCGCGATGCGTCATTGAGCGCAGGATGCGGGGCGTGGCTCCCCTCTCCCACAGCGCGGGAGAGAGGAGGGGGTGAGGGCGTTACACCCTGAACGTCAGCGTCAGGCGCCCGAATTGCAGGCGCGCGCCGTCTTTCAGCGGATGCGGCGCGCCCGGCTCAATCCGCACGCCGTCGACTCTGGTATAGTTGGTGCTGCCCAGATCGACGATCGACCACTGCCCGCCGCTGCGGATCAGGCGCGCGTGCTGGCGACTCACACCGCCGCTCTCGCCGCCAAAGGGTGTCAGGTCGATCTCCGGGTGAATGCCGCTGATCGGGTCTTCACGCCCAATGGTAATCTCCGCCTTATCCGCAGGAACCGTGATTTCCCCCTGCCCATTGTCGAACACCAGGCGTGGACCGGTTGGCGGCGCCAGTATCGTCACGGCTGCTGACAGAAGCTCTTCCGGCGGCGCAGTGACCGTCACCGCCGTATCGGGCGTTGCGGGTGCGGTAAAGGGAAATGGCGCCGCCGGTTCGATCGGGTGGGCAACATGCGGCGCCGCCGGTTCAGCGACAACCGGCGCTGGCGACGGCGCAACAGGCTCAGGGGCAGCCGGTGCAGCGGATGGTGCTGCCGCCGGCGCAGGCGCTTCTGCGGCAGGCGCAGCAACGCCAAGCGCTGTCAGTTCTGCCTGCGCTTTCGCCAGCGCATCACGCGCTTCATCCAGCGCCAGGGTGATGGCATGGGGCGTTGCCGCGCCAAACGTCGCCTGCATCTGCTCGAGTTGGGCGATGATCTGCTGCTGCCGGGCAATCTCGTCGTTGAGCGCAGCGACGACTGCCGGATCAACAGGCGGCGGCGGTTGCAGCGCATCGAGTTCCGCCTGCGCCTTTGCCCGTGCATCACGCGCTTCATCCAGCGCCAGGGTGACGGCGTGGGGCGTCGCGGCGCCAAACATTGCCTGCATCTGCTCAAGTTGCGCAATAATCTGATCCTGTCGCGCAATCTCGTCGAGCAGCGTCTGGCGCTTTGCCTCGTACTCTGCCTGGGCATCAGGCGCAGGCGTCGCCGGAACGACAGGCGGCGGCACGGCTGCCTCAACTGGCGCCGCCCCAGCTTCGCGCGCCGATGGCGCTGGTGGTTCGACCGGTGCTGCTGGCGCAACTGGTGAGATTGACGGCGGCGCCGCCTCGATCAGGGTTGGCATGGGTGGCTCGACCGGCGCCGGAGGCACAGGAGCAGCCCAGAGCGGCTCAGGCGCTGCCGCAGTAGGCACATCCGCAATCGAGGGGGAAGGTGCAGGAGCGAGCGCGGCGCCACACGCATCGCAGAAGCGATCGCCGGGCATGGTTTGATGGCCGCACGACGGGCAGATTGAGCCTGCGATCGGCATCGCAGGCGCTGGCGCAAACATGGTTGGCGCATCGACGCTGACTGGCGGCGCGCTGGCAGGCGGCGCCGCTGTCAGCGCTGTGCCGCATTCCTCACAGAACGCCTGTCCAGGAAGCACATGAGCGCCGCAGTTCGGGCAGGTCTGAGCAGTTGCGGCAGGTGGTGCGACCGGGATAGATGAAACCGGACCGCTGGGTTCGAGTCGCGCGCCGCATTGCTCACAGAAACGGTTCACCGGATCGTTCGGAGCGCCGCACGTTGGACACATTATCATTCCCATTCCTCCAAATGCTTCAAGAGGCTATTCCTCCAGTTTTTGCGTCAGGCGGCGGGTTGCATAGCGTAGTTCTTTCTGGCGTTCGGCGCTCATCGTCTGACCCTGATCGAGTTGCTTCGCCTGTTCGGAAACCTTTTGCGCCAGTTCGAGTTCTCCCAGATCGAGCAGCCGCGTCGCCGCAGCGCGCAGTTTCTGGGTAGCGCCCGCTAGATTGCCCGCCTCCGCCTCGGCGAGTGCGCGGGTCTGCAATTTGAACGCCGTCACTTTTTCGACCAGGTTCATGACGCGCGGATCGTATGCTGCCTGCGCCGGGTCGGCGACGAATTCCAGCAGAATGTCCTGTTTGATCACCTGCTCCGATCCGCCAACTGGCGTGTAGTGGAGTTCAGCCTGCGCGACGCGGAAACTCCCCGCTTCGCGCGCCGGAACCATCATGTCAATGATGACGCTCGATGGGGCGTCGGTCTCGATGGCGCCCAACCGCACGGCAATCTCGCTGTCGCCAATCGGCTGGTAGCCAAGGTTGGCAATGATCGGGTTGGCGCGGTACACGGCGCGCGGCGTCGCGCCGCGCACCAGCCGCAGCAACAGGCGCGCATCCTGCGCCATGGTGCCCTGCGCTGCGCGCACTGCATGCTGAAAGAACGTTGTGATCTGGGCCGGATCGGCGATGTAATCCGACAACCCGCCGGTTGCATCGGCGATGTCGTCGAGCAACTTTTCGTTCCATTCTGCGCCGAGACCAAGCGCTGTGACACGCACATGGTCGCGGGCAAGATCCTGCGCCAGCGCACGACAACGATCCTCATCGCCCCACGTCTGCCCATCGGTCAACAGCAGCATCGCGCCAACCCGTCCAGGGTCGTGGTTCTTGCGCAGTTCCACAATACCAGCCGCCATCCCGCCCGACATGGCAGTGCCGCCGGCTTCCTCGATGGCGTCAACCTGCGCCTTGAGCGCATCGCGGTCAGTGGCGAACGTCGCGGGCACGAGTGTCTGCACGGTGTCGTCGAACAGCACAATCGAGACAATATCCTGTGGGGTCAACGTGTCGATGACTCGCTTTGTCGCCTCTTTCAACGCCGCGAGTTTCGCCCCTTGCATTGACCCGGAGCGATCGAGCACCAGGCAGAAATTGAGCGGCGCTTTTTCGGCGACTGCCGACGCCTGCGCTTCCACCAGCAGATATGCTACCTGCGGCGATGCGCTGGCAACCAGCGGCGCGCGCCCCCACGTGCATGCCAGCGTAACCACTGTGTTCATAAACGCTCTCCTTAGCGCGTCAGTAACCGTACATTTAGACGCCGTATGCCGGTGGATCGTTGCGCTTTGTCTCCTCTTAGCCGCTCGATCCTCCTACAAGAACAAAGATGCCGCAGCACAAGAGTCCGGTCACCAGTCCGGTCGCAACGGCAATGATCGCGTGCTGTCGTCCCTTCACCGTCTGCTGCGTTGCAGGCGAGAGCAGCGCGATCAATCCGAGCAGGAAGGCGATTGGACCGGTGGCGAATGGCAGGAACGCGATCAGATAGCCAGCGCCAGCCAGCTCACTGTCGGCGCCGGTCGTTGCGGCGCTGATGGCAACCAGGATCGCGGCAAAACCCATAATGACGACACTCACGATTCCGATCCAGCGCCCGGCGTTTGCGACGCCGGTGGTTGGCAACAGGACGGATGGCGGTTGCGCTGATGCACTGCCGGAAACGGACGATGAGACCGGCGTCGTTTGTCCGAACGAACCGGCGACTGCCATCCTGGGCTGCACCATCCCGGTCTGTGCGCCGGACTGAAGAATAACCTGCTGATTGCTCGTCAATGCCTGATAGAAGGCGCGTACATCGGGGAACCGCGCATTGGGATCGGGATTGACTGCGCGCACGATGGCATCGGAGATGTGTTGGGGAATGGCAGGATTGATCTGAGCGGCAGGCGGCAACTGAAACGGCGTGCGAGTCGGGTCGTAGCCGGTCAGCAGTTGGTGCAGCAGCACGCCGAGCGAATATATATCGGCGCGCGGATCGGTCTGGCTCTGCCCATACTGCTCAGGGGCGCTGTACCCCAGCGTGCCGAACGCCCGCGTGTCGCGTTCCTTGCCAGGTTTGAAAATGCGCGCAATGCCGAAATCAACCAGTTTGATGCGACCTTCGGGCGTCAGCATAACGTTTGCCGGTTTCAGGTCACGGAAGATGATAGGCGTAGGGTGGTTGTGGAGGTAGTCCAGCACCTCGCAGATCTGGCGCGCCCAATCGAGGACGCGCGGCAACGGCAGTGGCAAACCTTCGCGCCGCGCAACCGCGAGGAGCGAGTCGCCGGGAACGAATTCCATCACCAGGTACGCCTTGCCGTCCTGCTCGAAATGATCGACGACCTTCGGCAATCCCGGATGCGAAAGACCGGCAAGCAGTTCGGCTTCGCGTCGGAATGCCGCCCGCGCCTCCTGCAGCTCCAGCGGTCCGGTAATCTGCGCCTGGCTCATCTCCTTGATTGCCCAGGCGACCGTGCTGAGACGCAGGTCGCGCGCGCGGTAGACGGCGCCCATCCCGCCCTGCCCCAGTTTTTGCTCGATGATGTAGCGCCCCTGTAAGACTGTTTGCTGCGGCGGAGCGCCGGTTGCAGGCGGCACCGGAGGCGTCGTCGCGCCGGCTAATCGAGTGCCGCATTCAGCGCAGAACGGTGCGCCGTCAACGTTGAGCGTATTACAGACGGGACATCGCATACTGCTTCAGTACGGCTCGAAGAATGCCAGAATGACGGTGATGTTATCGTCGCCGCCGGCGGCGTTGGCGGCATCGATCAACGCCTTGCACGCCGCCTGCGGATCAGGATTCGCAGCAATAATCTGCTCCATCCGTTCATCGCGCACCATTTCCCACAACCCGTCGCTTGCGAGCAGCAGCGCGTCCCCTGGACGCAACCGTTCGACAAAGACATCGATATCGACATTGGGTTTGTCCCCCAGCGAACGCAGCACCGCATTGCGCTGCGGGTGGGTATAGACCTCGTCGGGGGTGATCTGCCCGAGATCGACCAGGCGTTGCACCAGCGAGTGGTCGCGGCTGATACGCCGGAGTTTTCCTTCCCGCAACAGATACGTTCGACTGTCGCCAACGTTGCCGATAACCGCGCGATCACCGGCAACCAGCGCCAGGGTCATGGTGGTGCCCAAGTCGTTCCCGCGATTGCGCGCTTCACGGACCACATACTCGTTTGCCTGGAGCACGGCGCGACGCGCGACATCGCGGAGCATGTCCTCCTTATCCTGGGCGTCGGCATCCACCGTTGGCGCAAGATACTCGCGCTGCACAATCTCCAGCGCGCCACGGAGCGCCAGGTCCGATGCCACCTCGCCGGCGCTATGACCACCCATTCCATCAGCAACGATGAACAGGCTCCATACACGCGGTTGATTGCGGCGGATCAGGCGCAGATCGAGCGCCAGCAGACTGTCTTCGTTCAGGTCGCGCACCCTGCCGGTGTCGGTGGCGGCGCCAAACCGCACCCGCAACGGCGTCGGCGCCGTGTGGTACGCAATGATGAACTCAAACCGTTGCACCAGTTCGGCAGGATCGGTCACGCGCCGGGTGCGTATTTCACGCAGTACATCGGCGATGGTTGGCGCGGCATCCAGGGTTATCTCTTCCTCATTGAGGCGCCTGGTGGTGCGCGGAGTCGCCGTCAGCGCCTCGAGCAGCGTCGCCAGGTGGAACAGATCCGCAGTGGCATCTTCGCCTTCGATGCGGCGCAAACCGTGCACACTCCGCAGGCGCGTCGCGTGGGCTGGCGTGATCTCCAGATCGTCCGGCTCGATTGCGCCAGGCGTCAACCCTTGATCGTGCAGCAACGTCATCAGGCGCGCCAGATCGCGCCCGATGAAGAGCGCTTCGAGTTCACTGAGCGGAAGCGTGAGCGGCGTCGGCGGGGTCGCCGGAATGAGCGTCAGGGTTTGATCGCCGTCGCTCACCTGATCCCAGATTGGCGGCAGGAAGGCAAGTGTGGCAGGGTCGGTGATCTGGGGAACAAGCGCCAGACCGGTTGGCGCTCCCGCCGTGATCTGCCCACGGTAGCGGCGACCGTCGAGCGCCGCACCGCACTGCGTGCAGAACGCTTCTCCCGGTTCGTTGAGCGTCGTGTTGCACGACCAGCAACGCCGCCACGGCTGGCGATCCAGCGCTTCGACGATGGAGTTGGATACGGCGACGATTTCGTAGCGACCTGCAAACAGCACGGGTGTTTCCGGGGCGGCAGACGGCGCATCCATGGCATGCTCCTTATCGGAATGCATCGGAGACGCAGGAACCGGTGTGAACGGCGAAGGCGTTTCACAGGACGGTGCGGTGTGCTCCGGCATCGCAGCAACAGACGGGAAAGGACTGGCGGGAGCGGCAAGCAATTGCGCTGCCAGCCAGGTGGTATCGTCGGACGACGAGCGTTCGACGGCGAGTGGTTGGGCGCAGCGCAGGCAATAGCGGGCGTTGTCACGGTTGAGTGCGCCGCACGACTGGCAAACAAGAGGCATAGGCACATTACGATCGTATGGACATCATAAGACAACCGCCGCGTTACCGTATTTCACCTTCGACACGCACCATCACCACACTGATGTTATCTCGTCCGCCACGCTCATTCGCCAGGCTGATCAGGCGGGCTGTCGCGCGATCAAGGTCTGGTTCACCCAGGGCAATCTGAGCGATTTCCTCGTCGCTGACATGGTTGACCAGCCCATCGGAGCAGAGCAGCACGATATCGCCCGGTTCGAGCGCTTCGGAACGGGTATCGACATCAACCGATGGATCGGTTCCGATGGAACGGTACAGAATATTGCGTTGCGGATGGGTGCGCGCCTGTTCTGGCGTCAACTGCCCAATATCAACCAGACGCGCCACCAGGCTGTGGTCAGACGTCAACTGCGCCGATGGCGCCCCATCGTCGGTGACGCCATTCAGATTCAGCAGGTACGCCCGCGAATCGCCGACTGATGCGATATGCAACCGGTTGCCGACGAGCAGGGCAATCGTGAGCGTTGTGCCCATGCCGCGGCGCGTGGTGTCGGTGCGTGCTGCATCGTAAATCTGACGGTTGGCGGCGCGCACCGCGTCCCGCAGCAATGCCTGCCACGCCTCATCGGTCGGCGGCGGATGATCGGCCGATTCCCGTTCAAGATAGGCGCGACTCACGTCGGCTGCAAGGTGGCTGGCGTACTCTCCCGCCGCTGCTCCGCCCATCCCGTCGGCGACCAGGCAGAGATACGCCTTCTGCTGACCCGGCAGATCGATATCGCCGGCATACACGGCATCCTGGTTCTGCTGGCGCACACGACCGGTATCGGTGCGCGTTGCGATGTGGAATGTGAGAGCGCGTGATTGCACAGACTCGACCCCATAGCGTGGCGCTGTATGCAGCAATGCGCCGCATCGCTGGCAGAAACGCGCGCCTGCCCGATTGCCGTTGCCGCACGATGGACAGGCGACATCGAACGCGCGCAGTGCGGGCAATCTCCGGGTCATGCGAATGGTTGTTCGCCCCTGCGCCAGTTGCTGCGAGAGGCTGCGCATGATCTGCGAGAGATCATCGATTGCGCGCGCCGCCTGCTCGCGGGTAACGGCGTCGCTGCTGCTGAGCCCGCGCTGCCACCAGCGCACGCTCGATTCTACCACGTTTATCAGCTCGCGTAGATCGAGCGTATCGCCGCTAATCTGCAAGCGTTTGCCGTTCGCCAGCGCTCCCTCGATTGGCGGATCATTGGCGCCTGCCGGCGGCGATGTCGATCGTTGCGATGACGGTGGCGACAGCAACGCTCGCCCACACGCCGGGCAAAACCGCGATCGTGGCATGACCGTTGCGCCACAAAATGGACAGCGCGCGTTCAATCGACCCTCCGCCCGACGCAAAACGCACCGGCTCAAGTATAGCATGCCGGTTTTGTTTTGACATCTCTTCATGACCGGCTACAATGGTGTATCCTGTTTTCAGCGATCCACAGGAAAGCCAGGTTCACCATGAGTGCGCAACGCTATGTCTACATCGGCGCCGATGGCGGCGCCACAACCTCCAAGATCGGCGGCGTCTGGGACGATGGGACGGTCATCTCCACGCAACTCCTGCAACGACCAACCGGCTCAGTGAACGGCCCGGCGGCGGTCGTGCGCGGATGGGTTGAGGCCATCAGCGACTATCTGGCGCAATACGGGCTGGCGTGGGATCAGGTGCGCGGCGTCGGTCTTGCCATCCCCGGTCCGTATGAGCGCTTCGGCGTCCTTGGTCGCTCGCCAAACCTGCCGGAGAGTTTCGCCGGGTTCGATCTGTATGGCGCCTTCAGCGCCGCCCTTGCGCAATGCGCCGGACGTCCGATTCCGCTGGCATTCGGCAACGACGGCAATATGGGCGGGGTCGCCGAAGCGCAGCACGTGCGCGGAAACAGCAATGCAACGGTTGTTCTGCTGGCGCCGGGCACCGGTCTGGGATGCGCCTATGTCGGACGCGATGGCCTGCCGCTCGATGGCGATTCGCTGAACGGCATGGAAGGCGGGCATATGCCTGCGCCACTGCACCTGCTCGACGCCCGCCCCTACTCGTGCGGCTGCGGTCGGACGTGGGGGTGCTTCGAGGTGTACACAACCCTCTCCGGTCTGCCCTATCTCCTGGAGGAACGATTGCCGCGCTACCCGAATCACGACCTGGCGACGTCAACTCTGAGTATGCGAGAGCGCGCGTTTCGCCTGCGCGGGCTGGCGCAGCACGGCGATCCGCTGGCGCTGGAGATTTTCGATTTTCAGGCGCGCGCGCTGGGGTTGCTCGTGGCAACCCTGGCAATGGCCCTCGATATGCAGTATGTCGTCGTTGGCGGCGGTCTGATGGACCCCGAAGCGACAACGGCGGCGTTCCGCGATCGCTACCTGCGCATCGTGCGTGAGACTGCCGACGCTTATCTCTGGGCGCCACAGCGCGGCTTTTTGACGATCGTTCCGGCGGCGTTGGGCGATCTGTCGCAGGCGATCGGCGCGGCGTTGACGAGCCTGTATCAGCAGCGCGCGGCGCACGTCTGATGGCAGCGCGGCGGCAGCGTCTCTGGTTGTGAAACATTTCCTCCTGGTTTCTTGACAATGATCATCGATACTGCTATGCTATTGCTACGATCTTCGGGGCAGGGTGAAATTCCCGATCGGCGGTGATGTGCAGATACTGCACCAGCCCGCGAGCCGTAAGGCAGGAGACCGGTGTGAAGCCGGCGCCGACGGTTACAGTCCGGATGGGAGAAGATCGGCGAGCATGGCAGCCTTCTGGCAGCGACTCCGGTTACGCGCGCATAACCGGCGGATGAGCCTGAGGCGAACCATCAGGCGTTGCGCATGGCGCACACGCCCTGTTCGCTGTAACAATGCCCCGAAGCCGCACGGCTTCGGGATTTTTGTTTCGTGGCATAGCCAGCCTGTTGCTAGCGCAGGTTCTGGTCTGTGCCCGGCAGCCTGCTCCTGTCTTCTTCTCCCATTCCCCCTGCCTCGCGTGACATGCGAGGTGTCTCATGGTCAACGAACAACATCTGCCGCTGCGATCTGATCAGGCGCTGCGCATCGACAGCGTTGCGTCACGCCGCATATCGTTCCGCCTGCCGGTCTGGGTGAGCCTGACACTGGCGCTGATCGCGCTGCTGATCGGCTGGCAAACGCTGGTGGTGGTGCAGAACTATCCGCCGTTCATTCTCCCCGCGCCAACGGTGGTGTTTCAGCGCCTGGCGACGGAACTGGCGGGCGAAACGTTGCCGCGCCACATTGCGGTCACCATGTCTGCGGCATTGAGCGGTTTCGGCATTGCTCTGGCGATCAGCCTGTCGCTTGGCTATGTGCTGGCGCACGTGCGCGCCTTCGACCGCGTGCTGACCCCGCTGCTTGCCGCCAGTCAAGCGGTGCCGATTGTGGCGGTGGCGCCACTGATTGTGCTGTGGGTCGGCGTGGGGCTTGAGTCGCGCGTGCTGGTGGCGACGCTCGTGACCTTCTTTCCGATTTTGAGCGCCACCATTGTCGCCTTCCGCAATGTCCCGCGCGAGTTGATCGACATGGCGCGGATCAGCGGAGCGAACCGCTGGCATCTGCTGCGCTATGTGGAACTGCCGCTGGCGCTGCCGGGCATCTTCGGCGGCGTCAAAGCCGGGCTGGCGTTGGCGACGACCGGCGCGGTCGTCGGTGAGTTCGTCGGCGGGCGCGATGGCCTCGGCGCGCTGATCAACATCGCGCGCGGGTTGTTCGACACGCCGCTCATGTTCGTGGCGTTGACCGTGCTGGCAGGCATCACGCTGATCCTGTTCCTGATCGCTCTGTTGATTGAACGCCTGTTGATTAATTGGGAGGCATAACCATGCATCGCCTGGTTGTTATACTGATGCTGATGCTTGCGCTGATAGCCGCTGGGTGCGGCGCAACGCCAGCCGCGACGCCAACCGCCCCGGCTGCTGCAACGACGCCAGCCGCGACGCCAACCGCCCCGGCTGCTGCAACGACGCCAACCGCCCCGGCTGCTGCAACGACGCCAACCGCTGCCGCCGCGTTGCGCCCGGTGGTGATGGGATTCCCGTACATTCCGAATGTTCAGTTTGCCCACTTCTACCTGGCGGATGCCAGAGGCTACTACGAAGCCGAGGGCCTCGATGTGACCTTCGACTACAACTTCGAGACCGATGTGGTGCAGCGCGTAGCGCAGGGGACGTTGCAGTTCGCAATGGCGTCGGGCGACTCGGTGCTGCTGGCGCGGTCGCAGGGGTTGCCGATCGTGACTGTCATGACCAACAGCCAGCGCTTCCCGGTGGTGCTGTTCAGCAAAGCGGAAGCGAACGTCACCACGCCGAAGGACCTGACGCGCGACGGGGTGACAGTGGGCATTCCAGGACGCTTCGGCGCCAGCTGGATCGGGCTGCTGGCGCTGCTCTACGCTGAGAACATCCCGCGTGAAGCGGTCAACGTCCAGGAGATCGGCTTCACACAGGTGGCGGCGATCACCGAGGGGAAAGTGACCGTCGCCACCGGGTATGGCAACAACGAACCGATCCAGCTCGAACAGCAGGGCATCCCAGTGAATGTCATCCGCGTCGCCGATTACTTCCCGCTGGCGTCTGACGGGCTGATCACCAACGAGCAACTCATTGCCAGCGATCCCGATCTGGTGCGCAGGTTCGTGCGCGCCACCCTGCGCGGCATGGCGGACGTGATTGCCAACCCTGACGCTGCGTTCACGACCGCGCTCGACTACATTCCCGAACTCAAGAGCGCCGATCAATCGACGCAGGACTTGCAACGCGCCGTGCTCCAGGCGACGCTGGACTACTGGCAGAGCGACAAAACGAAGACCGAGGGCCTGGGGTTCTGCGATGAGACGAACTGGCGCGAGACCTACGTCTTCCTGCGCGAGAGTGGCTTGCTGGCGACCGATGTGGATGTGGCGAAAGCATTCACCAATCAGTTTATTAAGTAGCCGGCGGGAGTGTGTGAGGGGATCGGGGATGGCGCACGCATTCTCGATCCCCGGCGGCATGCTACGCTTACTTTAGACACGGCAGACCTTGGCGGCGACCAGAATTGCCGATCAGGGCCTAGCCGCTCAAAGCGCCATCCTCTGCCTGCCCGGCGGTTCCCTCAAGGGCGCAGGTCCCGCCCTCGTCCGCCAGACGCCCCTCCCGCAGGCGGATGGTGCGCATGCCTGCGGGAGGGTAGAGTGCCAGTCAGATGCCCCTCCCGCAGGTTGTTGGTTGGCGCGCCACAGGTCCCGTTCTCGTCCGTCAGACGCCTCGCGCTGCGCCAGGAGAGCGGACGGGGCGGTAGAGATTAACTCCTGCCCGCTGCGAAGACGGGGCGGAAGGTGCACGACGCTGCATCGTTGACACCGCGCCCGCCTCAGTGTAGGATAGTGCAGCGGCGACGCATACCGCCGCATCACGAGTCGATCCGCTGATATGAAGCGACATGCGAGCAGGGCAGAGTATGGCAGCGCGACGAACTGAGGTATTCTCCAGCGCCGACGCCGCGTGGCTGCGGATGGAAGATCCAACGAACCTCATGATGATCACTGGCGTGCTGATGTTCGATGAGCCGCTCGATGTGGCGCGGCTTCATCAGATCATTGAAGAACGCTTGTTGGTGTTTGATCGTTTTCGGATGCGGGTCAAACCGGGGCGCTCGCCCGATGCGTTGCCGGAGTGGGAAATCGACCCGTACTTCAACCTCCACGCACATATTCACCGGATCGCGTTGCCCGCGCCGGGAGGCAAATGCGAGTTGCAGGCGCTGGTCAGCGATCTGATGAGCACGCCGCTCGATTTCAGCAAACCGCTGTGGCACTTTCATATCGTCGAAAACTACAATGGCGGCAGCGCCGCCCTCTGCCGGCTGCACCACGCGATTGCCGACGGGATCGCGCTGGTGCAGGTGCTGCTCTCACTGACCGACGAGCAGCGCGACGTTCCGCCTGCCGTCGCCGGCATCAGGCGCGGAGAGGGGAATAACAATCCTGTCGAGGCGTTCCTATTGCCAGCCGTCCGATCGTTGAGCAATGCGCTGGCGAGCGCCGGGGCGCTGGTCAACGAAAGCCGTGAACTGCTGGAAGACCCCACGCGCATGATCGACGCGGCGCGCACCGGGCTCAGCGGCGTGCAGGCGCTGAATAAACTGCTCTTCATGCCTGCCGATCCGCCGACGCTGTTCAAAGGAGCGCTCGGCGTCCAGAAACGCGCTGCCTGGTCGGAACCGATTCCGCTCGACGATGTCAGGCGTGTTGGCAGCATGTTTCGCTGCACAATCAACGATGTGTTGCTGAATGCGGTTGCTGGAGCGCTGCGGCGCTATATGACAAGCCGCGGCGCAATCGTCGATGGTCTCAACATCCGCGCCGTTGTGCCGGTCAATCTCCGTCCGCCAGGACCGATCACCAGACTCGGTAATCATTTCAGTCTGGTGTTTCTCGATTTGCCGGTGGGGATCGAAGACCCATTCGACCGCCTGCTGGAGCTGAAGCGTCGCATGGAGGGCATCAAAGGTTCGCCCGAAGCCGCCATCGCCTTTGGCATTCTCAACACCATTGGCGTGATGCCGCAGCAAATGGCGGAACTGGTTGTCGATATCTTCGGCAGCAAAGCGACCGCTGTGATGACGAACGTCCCCGGTCCACGGCAGCGTATCTATCTGGCAGGCAGCCCGATTCGGCAGATCATGTTTTGGGTGCCGCAGGCGGGGCATCTGGGTCTGGGGGTCAGCATCTTCAGTTACGCTGGCGACGTGTTGATCGGGATTGCGGTCGATGCCGGTCTGGTCCCCGATCCGGATACGATTGTTGCAGCGTTCCACTCCGAGTTCCGCGACGTGCTGCGCCTAGCGCGGATCGTCACCGGCGGCGAAGCGCTCGAATATGCGCGCACCGCAGGAGAATAGCATCCATGGGTCGCTGGCGCAGGGTTCGCGGGCATGCTCACGCAGCACAGGCGCTCTGGCTCGTTCTGGCGCTGCTCGTCGTGGCAGCGTGCAGCCAGGCGCCCGCTGACCACGCTCCGGTCGTTGCAACGGCGGCGCCTTCACCGGCAGGTGGAGCGCCCGCCCCTGTGTCGACGGTTGCTGCTACCGCTTCAGCGATATACCCTGCGCCAGAAGCGGCGTATCCGGCGCCGACGGTGGTGGTTGGTGCGCCAGAGGCTACCGTTGTTCCCGACGCGATTGTTGAGATTGTCATCAGTGGGCACCGCCTGGAGGCGGAAGTGGTCGCCACACCGGAGAAGCGGAGCGTCGGGTTGATGTTTCGTGACACCCTGCCCGAAAATCGTGGCATGCTCTTCGTTTTCGCCGGTCCCTACACCGGCGCATTCTGGATGCGCAATACACGCATCCCGCTCTCAATTGCGTTTATCAGCCAGGAACGACGCATCCTCAATATCGAAGATATGCAGCCGTTCGATGAGATCACGCAGCATGCTCCGCAGGGAGCAGCGTTTTACGCGCTCGAAGTGAATCAGGGGTGGTTTGCAGCGCGCGGCATTCAACCTGGCGATGAGGTGGTATTCGAGTTGCCGCCCGATCTGATTATCAGGTAAGAGCCGGAGAGGTGGCGTTATGGCGCAAGAGGTTGACCCACGCGAGAAGGCGAGTGTTGTGCGTCGTATGGTCCGATCAGGGACGGAGTTGCCATACGACAAGCGCGAGGCGTTACTGCAGCTGCGTCAGCGCGTCGAGCAACTCTGGCGGAAACGAGAAGAAGCGCTGGCGAAGCGCACTGGAGACTCCGGCACAACGCCTGAAATCCCTGACCCTAACCCCTGACCCCTAATTCGCCTGTCTGCCGACAGCCCCCGATCGAACCTTGTCCGCCAGTTCGTCGTTGGGAGTCTGGCGCAGCAGGGTCATCAGGTGATCGGCAGTAATCGGACCTTCTTCGAGCAGAGAACAGATCAGCGTCGCCCGCAACTCACGCACATCGCGCGCCACAACCCGAAACATCTGTGCGAACTGTGTGTGGTACCAGTCGTTATGCCGTCGCATTTCCGCCAGTTCGTCCTGGAGTTGCGCGATGAGTATCGTCTGATGATTGAGCGCGCGCTGCATATCGAGCAGGGCATTGGCAATCAGGCTCATCTGGTCCGGAGTCAGAGACTGGAGATAGGGTGGCAGACCATTGGGCGACGACTCGAATTGCATAAGCGTCTCTGGAGAACCTTAATTGGACGCCCTCCGACGGGGACGTCGCAATAGTAGCATAGCACCGCTTCCCGGGGAGTCACAACGTGACCTTAGTACTACTTTGTTACAATCTGGTAAAAACCAGCCGTGAACGCGCTACAACGCACTGGTGCGTTTACGAAAGCGACGCGCCTGGGATACCGTGCGGGGCGATTCTGCCGGCAGAGGATTAAGGTCGCGCGTCAGCAGGGTCTCGAGCAGGGTATCATCGGTATCGAGCGAGGAAAGGAGCGATACCGCCGAACCGGCGCCTTGCTGGGGCGCCATACTCGCTGGAGTGCCATCGGCGCCGGAAGAGGAAGGGAGGGATGCCTGGCGGCGCAGGGCTTCGATCTCGGCGATCAGGCGACGATTCTCGCGTTCCAGTTCCTGAATGCGCCAGGTTGTATCCTGATGGTTGTGCTGCCGTTCAGTCTGATCGCGTAGCGCTTCGATCTCGGCGGTCAGACGCTGATTTTCGCGCTCGAGGATGCGGCTGACCTGGTTGGCGGTCTCCAGTTCCTGCTGAAGCGTGTGCTGGATTTCGGCTGCGTTGCGTTCAGCATCTTCCAGGCTGCGACGCAGCGCAATCAGTTCATGTTCCTTTCGGATGAGCGAATCCTCGAAGTGCGCTACCAGCAACGCCAGGAGATCCTGGGGGGTTACTTCTGCGGGGGTCTCTTCAGGATCGAGGATTTCGACATGGTCAATCAATACATGCCGTTCGTCTGGCATGGCGTGGTCTGAAGCATGGCTTCGCTGATCGCGCACGGTTTCCTCGCAGTATGCTACATCCTGGCAGATGACGCTTCCGTCAATCGTGTGCCTCATTCTAGCGGCTGTAGATGAACACCCTGTGATCTTCTCCAACAACAGACAACGTCTCGGTGCGACAGGCGTCTGGTGCAGCGCACGCGGCGCATTCGAACGCCCTGGCGCATCTGAATGATGGCACTCACGCGGTGGCGCGTTTTTTGCTCCGCAGAGCCTGCGGCAGCGTGACATCCCTGATCCAGGGTGGTACGGTGCAGTGGCATTGCCGTCGCACTGCACCGCCAGAGAAGATACGTACCGCTCTGCCGGACGCAAAAAGAGCCGTCATGCGGCTCGTCCGTGAGGCGACCGCGTACCTCCTGTGAATAATGACAGTACGATATGGCGCCGTAATGACATTCTTGTTATCGGGGAATGCGGCCATGCGACGCCAGCGCATCAGCGGCGCGGGTAGGCTCCGGCAGGCGGTAGCGGGTCACACACGCTATCACGAACCGAATTGCCGTCTCCAGCGAGACGCGGTGGCCGACGGAGACGTACACCGGGCGCACGCCGGGGCGGGTGCGCAGCGCTGCCCCCACAACTGCATCGTGATGTCGCAGCGGTGTCCAGGCGCCACGCGCATCGGGCAGAGGATCATGGGCGCCAACCAGCACCGATTTGGCGCACCCGATCGATGGCAGATCGGTGAGGACGCCGAGATGGCAGGCAATGCCGCAGCGCCGGGGATGCGCCAGACCATGCCCATCGCAGATGAGCAGATCGGGTGGGATGCGTAGACTCGCAAGGGCGTCGAGCACGGCGGGCGCTTCACGAAACGAAAGGTAACCAGGAACATACGGGAAACTGATCTGCCGGCGTGCAACCGCATAATCGAGCGTCTGGAGCGACGGAAATGCCAGCACCACAACCGCTGCCAGCGCGTTGTCGCCGCTATACCCTGTATCAACGCCCGCAACAGTGCGAATCGGTCCAAAGGCGTCGTGAGCGATAACCTGCGCGCGTATCTGCTCCTGAATCGCACGCGCCTGCTCGAGATCAGCGGGCGCGGGATGTTCAGCGGATGTGTTCATTCCTGTGCGCTCCTAACGACGCAGAGCATCGGGCAGGCGTTCCAGCCACCCGACATCCACCACTCCCCACAGTCCGAGCATGATCGCCTCCGCCGTGTCGTGGCGGAGCGCGGTGGGCCGTGGCGCACCCGACCAGGCGATCACCCGCCGCGCCAGCGTGTCGGCGACACGTTTTGCCTGATCACCATTGCGTTGCTCGCGCTCGTAGAGCAGCGCGCGGCGCCAGGTTTCGGCGCTGACCACGCGGACGGCAATGCCACGCCGTCCGGCTTCCTGCATCCAGATATCCGCCAGCGGCCCGCCTCCTTCGATATAGACCCACTCCAGGTCGGTCGGCTCAGTCAGAACGCCGGTGACGCCACGCCGCAGGCGCGCGGCGCTACCGAAATTGTGCGACCCATAGCGGCGCAGGCGTCCGTCGTCGCCGTACACGGCAAAGCCGGTGCGCAACCCCAGGTCGATGGCCAGTAACGAGGACATAATGCCATTATAGTCAAAATCGCATTCGATTGGATCTTGACACACATGTTCCGGTGTGGTATACAAGAGGTAAGAGAGTTAAGGTTGAGAAGGTAGAAACGTTGCACCGCAACGTCTCGCAGCGTTGCACGTTACACGTTGCACGTGGAAAAGGATGATGGGTGGCAGGTAGAAGCGCGCCGCCAGTGCGCTCGTGAGAACGTTGCAGACTGCACGTTGCGTTTGGGTGGCGGGCGGAGACGCCTGTGCGCCCGGAGGCGCGCGAGTTGCACGGCGCCTGTGAGAGAAGATGGCAGGTTGCAGGTGGCGGGTGGAACGGTTATTGTTCCCTGTTTGCGCTCGTCCTGCCCTCGAAGCCCAGTGGCGCGAGGTGAAGGGCACGAGGCGAGAGGTGAGAGTCTAACCCCTAACCCCTAACCCTTAACCTCTGATCCGAATTCCTGGTTCTCAGTTCTCAGTTCTCAGTCATGCAGGTACGAGATGAACACACTGACGACGAGCGATATTCCGCAGGCGGATGTATTGTGGCACGTGGCGCGTGTGCCGGAGGCGATTGTGCGCGGGCACACGACGCACGAGGCGATCGGCGCATACCTTGGCGCAAAGGGGCAGCGTCAGGGCCTGTACTACGCCCAGGCGGCGCGTGTGCTCGGTCTGGTCGGTGAACCGAAGGAGGACGGGACGGTTCCGCTAACGCCGTATGGCCGGGCGTTCGCCCAATATGACCGTTCCGCACAGAGCACTGCGCTGCGCCGCCTGCTGCGCGAACAGGAGCCGACCCGATCAGTCCTGCATGCCATTCGTGAGCGCGGCGGCATCGATTATGATGGCATTGCCGGTGTGCTGCGCACGCTGGCGCCGCTTGCGGAAAGCACGGCGCGGCGGCGGGCGCATACCGCTGCCGCCTGGCTGATCGCCGCTGGACTCGCCGCCTGGCGCGACGGGAAACTCGTTGCTGTCAGCGCGCCGCCTGAGAGCATGGGATGGGCAGCGGCACGGCGCCGGATGGGCAGCGCCGCGCGGTAATGCGCCGCTGTCCATTCCCAACTTGTTCGTCACCCCTCCCGCCGGTGCTTCCCGTCGAGCATAACCCCAATCCGCCGCAACCACTGGCTGTTCCAGTTGACCTGGAGATCGTGCAGTTGTAGCGTCTTTGCGATGTATCAAACTGCTGAAGTTTTCGATACAATGTTCCAGTTGACCTGGAGATCGTGCAGTTATAGCGTCGCCACAATCTCGCCGGCGATCACCAGGTCAGCAGATTCACCCGCCTCGGCTGCGCCGTAGTTCAGGTAGCGCTCACACCCCTCGACAGCCGAAGCAGTGTCTTACACGCGGACACAACCCGCTGTTTGTGCAGCGGGTTGCCGTGGACGACCTCTGCGTGGGACGTTGCCAGTGCGTCTCACCGGCGCCTTATCCATTCGGTGGCGGCTGTTCGCCAGGGTTCTGCTCAGGTTGCGACTCGACTCCTGGCGGCGGCGCGGCGGGTTGTTCGGCTGGCGGCGCGGGTTGTGCCGGTTGCTCACCGGAGGGGAACGGGATGCGCGGCTTACCGTCTGGACCGATGTCGACAGGGTTCAGGGTATAGATGTCGGGCCATGGGCGGAAGCGGGTGCGAAACAACTCAGGCGGGCGCGGTACACCGTTCTCGACCACCAGGCGATACACATCAATCGTCATCCCGCCACGCGCCTTATCGGTGTGCTTGATCGTTCCCTGCGGCACTTCGGGATCAGCGACGAATACCGGCTCCGTCGGTGCGGGGGTATGATCATACACTTTGTGGGTCAGATCGACCGTGCGATTGGGCTTTGTGCCATACAGTTCAATCTGCGCCACACCGGTCTTCGGGTTCGACCACGCCTGGATCAGCAGCCATGACCCCGTATCATTCACAAACTTCAAGTCTGGTCCGCCGGTAAAGATCGTCGCATCGAGACCGGGACCATTCCCGCGCGGACCGAGGGCATATTTGTCGTACCAGCTGATATAGAACGAATGTCCCCAGCGTTCGGTGATCGGCAATCCAGCCCAGAACGCAGCGCGGAACAGCGTGGTCGAGTCCTGGCAGATGCCGCCGCCGAACTCCTGTTGCGTCCGGTTCTGAATGATCGCTGCGCCTTCGACAAACCCGTTGGCAGCATTGATCTGTCCAATGTTCTTGTTGAACGAAAACTCCTCGCCGGGCGCCACCAGCAACCCATTCAGCAGTTGCATGCCGACGCCGATGTTGTGCACGCGATAGGCGGCTGAACCGGTGAAATCACTTTTGCCAATGCTCACCAATTCGCGGATGCCCAGTTGCTGGAGGTTCGCTTCGGTGATTGGCGGATTGGTGGCGACCATGGGCAGTTCAAGCGTTCGATCGCGCCCGGTGAGCGCGGCAAGCACCATATCACGGGCGCGCGCTTCATCCAGACGAAGCCCTGGCTTGCCGGGTTTGGTAATCGTGAGATTGCCGTTGTTCCACGCCACGCGCGGGCGAGTGCCGGGCTTCTCGGTTTCGTTCGCAATCAGGCGAAGGCGCTGTTCGAGAGCGCTCCGGTCGAGGGTCACAACAATCTCGTCGCCGTTGTCCGCAGGAACGCGCTCGATAATGATCAGATCCGCCAGTTCACTGACGGTCCATTCGTACTCATTTTTCCCGACGCGCAGCACCAGCGGACCCTGAAGGATCGTCGCGATCCGTGATCGTGCTGCGGCGACCGTGGCATCATCGAGGCGCGGCGGCAATTCGCGCGTCTGAAGCGAAATGGTGGAGGGCACAAAGGCTTGCAATTGCTGCGACACCTGCGTCAGCGTTGCATCGACCAGCACCTGTCGACCAATAACTGAGCCGACGATGGCGACCTGCTCACCATCGAGGCGTACCTGAGCATCGGCGGGGGCGCGCTCGATCTCGCGCGCCAATTGCGCCAGGTACGCCTGAGCCCGCATTTCGTCGTATGAGACGCGCAGCGGGACTTCGAGACCATGCTGCCAGATCGCGGCGATTTCCTGCACATCATCGATCAGTCCGTTGCCACGCCCGGCATTGTATGCCATATCGACAGCGCCGCGAAAATCGAACGTCATCCCCAAATCGTCGAGGGTTGGCGTCCACTGGCGGTCGCCATAGGTGATGACCAGCGGTTGACGGAGAAACGCTTCATAGCGCGCCCGTAGTGTAGCCTCTGCCTGAATCGGCGTCATTTCGCCGACCGCAATGCCCTGGATCGAAACATTCGGGTAGATCCGCCCTTCGTACGACCGATGGATGTACACCGCACCACCTGCAAGACCCAGCACGATGAGCACGAGCACCGCAAGCCCGAACCATAGCCATCCGTAGTCGCGGCGGCGCGGTCGCCGCACGCGCGATCGCGCTATGACCGGAAAGCCCTCACGCTCTGCTGCCTCGGCTGTTGAGGAGAAGTGGACCTGGTCAGCCGACACGCAAACCTCCAGTACAACAACGTTGCCAGGAATGTCTGGAACCCGGCACAGGGACGTTTTGAGGAATCGCACGCGCCCGCAGTAAAATGACGCAGATCGTCTCACAGGGACGCCATGCCACTATACTTCAAACAGGCGCGTGCTGTCAATGATCAGAAACTGATAGATGTGGTATACTCCTCACATACTCGCAATAAACAGGATGGTGAGCAGGCGCTGACGGCGCATTGTCTTCGTCGCCCACATTGCGACGCGGGAGGTTGTCTGTTCAGACCTGCGGCGCGATGGGATCGCGGTAAACCTCCTGGACCTGTATTTCGTCCGTCGTGAAGGACCGGATCTATGCCTGACAATGGTATGACCGAACTCGATCTTCTGGTCGGTTCGATGTTCACCACCCTCCCTGAAGAGGACCGCGAGAGCTACGAGGCGGAACGTGAGTGGCTGACCGATGTGCAGAATCTGCTGCGCGACGAGGGAGTGGACGTCGATCTACTGGCGAATCCCGGCGTCGAGATCTGGGAAGGCGGCATCGAGCGATATCACGATCTCTTCCTGTTGCGCCTTATCGCAGCGTATCTGGAAAACGGTCGGGATATCACTCCATTGCTGGCGCCAGGTTTCGATTTCGATGGAGAACCTGACCCGCTGCTGGCGGCTATCTGGGAGGATGAACAAACGACGCGCTTTCCGCATTTGATCAAACATCGGGGTGAAGGCGGCTATTACCTGCCGGTCGACTTTCCAGAGCCGATCTGGATCGAGGAAGAACCAGCGGATGACAATGCCGAACCGATAGAGGAGTCGGTAGTCAGTTTCGGTTCATCGGTAGCGCTTCAACGCGAACTGGTCGAACTTGAAGGAATGCTGGATCAGGCAGACGTGAAAGCGGAACACCCGGTTCGTCGCTGCCTGAGCGTGCTGCGCGAAGCCGCCGATGTGAGCGTCGCCAATGATCTGCCGATCATTGTGTGGTGATGCAGGATCGATCCGCTGTTCGCCAATCAGCCGCAGCGGAGGCATTGTTGAGACGTTGCATTGCAACATCTCAACGCCTGTATCCTACAGGAAATTCAGTGCCTGGTTTGGTTGATCGCTCTCTTAACCGGTATTCATCAGTCCCGCCGCAAGGCCGCTGATGCTCAACAGAATGGCGTCTTCGATTGCGGCGTGGTCTGGTCTGTCGGGTGCAGCGCGCAGGCGACGCAGGAGCTCGATCTGAAGGTAGCTCATCGGATCGATATACGGATTGCGGCGCCGGATTGAGTGTTGGAGCACCAGAGCATTATCGAGCAGGCGTTCGATCCGCGCAATCTGGCGGATCATCCGGTTGGTGCGTTCAAACTCCTCGCGAATGGCGGCAAATATGGCGGCTGCGGCGCTCTGATTAGGCGCAAGTTCAGCATACCGTGATGCAATATGGAGATCGGCTTTGCCCAGAATCATCTGGGCATTGTCGATCATGACGCGGAAAAAGGACCATTTGGCGTACATCTCCTGCAGGAGCGCCATGCGGTCAATGGCGGACCCTGACGCGTCACCCTTCTCTCCTGTGTACACAAATGTTTCGAGAGCAAATCCCAGACCATACCAGCCCGGCAGGGTATGTCGGCTTTGCATCCAGCTGAACACCCAGGGAATAGCGCGCAGGTCTTCGATCCGTTCGGTATTACGGCGGCTTGCGGGACGGCTGCCGATATTCAGGCGGCTGATTTCGGCGATTGGCGTCACATGGCGGAAGTATGGCACAAAATCGGCGCGTTCATAGACCAGCGCGCGGTAGTGGCGCTGTGAGAGCGCAGCCAGCCGTTCGAGCGTCTGCGTCCACTCGTCGGGAGGATCATAGCGCTGAAGCAGACCGGCGCGCAGCACGGCGTTCATGACCTGCTCGACATGCCGGTGCGCCAGCAGCGGCAATCCATACCGATCAGCGATCACTTCGCCCTGTTCAGTGATCTTAATCTGGTTGCCGATGCTGCCGGGCGGCTGCGCCAGAATTGCGTGGTTCGCCGGTCCTCCGCCGCGCCCGATGGCGCCGCCGCGTCCGTGGAACAGGCGCATCTGAATGCCGTGGCGCCGCCCAAAATCACGCAGTTTGCGCTGCGCCTGGTAGAGCGCCCAGTTGGCGGCGGCATACCCGACATCTTTGTTGCTGTCGGAATAGCCGATCATGACTTCCTGTAGATTGCCGCGCAATGCCAGATGATCGCGGTAGACCGGCAGCCGTAGACACGCCTCGAGCACTGTGTCGCAACACTCCAGGTCGGCGCCGGTCTCGAAGAGCGGTGCGATATTCAGACGACTGAAACGGAACGGACGGAACAGCCCAGCCTCTTTTGCCAGGAGAAGTGGCGCAAGCAGGTCGCTTGCGCCGCGTGTCATACTGACAATGCAGGTCTCGATAGCCTCAGGATTGAGACGGTCGAGGATTGCGGCGACGGCGCGGAAGGTGGCAACAACCTCGCCTGTGTCGGGGGAGTAGTCGAGGCTGGTTGGGATAAGTGGGCGCGGGTTTGCGATTTCACGCGACAGCAGTTCGATCCGTTCGGTTTCATTGAGCGCGTTGTAGTCGGCGCAGACGCCGGCAGCCGCCAGCACTTCGGCAAGCGCGGCGGTGTGACGATCACTGTGTTGGCGGATATCGAGCGTCGCCGTGTGAAGCCCGAAGATCTCCACCTGGCGTATCAGATCGCGCAGCGCGCCATTGGCGACGATGGCGGCATTGTTGACACACAGGCTGCGCTCCATCACCTTCAGGTCATTGAGCAGGTCATTGCGGCTGAAATATGCTCCCTCCGGCAATGGATCGGATCGCCCCCAGTCGAGCGACGCGGTGCGGATATGGTCGAGGGTGCGCAGTAGTTTTTCGCGGATGTAGGTGCATTTCTGGCGGTAGAGTTCATAAGGGTTGCGTCGCGCCAGCAAATCGGCAACATCGGGAAAGAGTGCGGCGTCGCGCGCAAGCGACTCGCGCAACTCGTCGCTGACCGGCGCCTGCCGCACCGACTGTCCGAGGCAATGGCTGAGTTCTTCGATGGCGGCGATATGCTGCTCGATGGCAGTTGTACACATCATACGAACCGCCTGAATCGTGACCGTATGCGTAACATTCGGATTGCCATCGCGGTCGCCTCCCATCCAGGCGCCATAACGCAGTAGCGGCGGCACACGCCACTCGTGATTCGGATAGGCAATGCGGAGTGCGTATTCCAGCTCACGGTAGAGACGCGGGATCAGGTCAAACAATCCGCTCTCGAAATAGAACATGCCGTTCTTGACCTCATCAAGCACCGTCGGTTTGACAACCCGCACCTCATCGGTCTGCCACAGCGAGACGATTTCTTCGCGAATGCGCATTGTATTGTCCTCAAGCGCGAATCCGCGCAGATCGCCAGTGCGCTCGTCGAGCAGCGTCGCAAGCCGGCGCACTTTCTCCAGCGCCGTGCGACGGCGCGCTTCGGTCGGGTGAGCGGTGAAGACCGGCTGAATGCGGGCGGTCTCAAGCCATTCCTGAATGGTCATCGCAGGGATGCCGCAGGTGTGAAGTTCGACAACAGCAGCGGCGATCGACTCGGGACGCGGTGTGTCTGGATGTTTTCGCTCACGATCGCGTAAAACCCAGACGCGCTGCATCTGTTCGGCGAGATTGACAAGCAGAAAGTAGGCGTTGAATGCCTTGATGACGGTCTGGATCTCGGCGACGGTCATCTGAGACGCCAGCGCGCGCAGTTCAGCGTCGGCGCGATCCGGGACGCTGTCGCGCAGCTCCTTTCCCAGCGTCCGCAGGCGTTCCACGAGCTGGAATGCCGCCTCGCCCGCCTGCTCACGTATGACGTCGCCCAGAAGGTTGCCAAGAAAACGGATCGTTGCTGAAAGGCGCTCGCTTTCGCCGCGCCGGTTGTGTGGCGGATGTGACATAGGTGGGGGAGAACTGAGAACTGAGAACTGAGAACTGAGAACTGATGTACACGATGGCTGGTTGACTCCGATACAGCTTATTATATCATTCCTCTGATCCTTCGCAGCCTGCCCGCCCGTCGGATCCATAATCCATGCATCCGTTGAGCAAGGGGCAGGCTTTTTCCCGTCGCTGCCTCCAACATATTCGAGTCCTTACACCTGATCGAACGGGTACGGGACCCGTGGCTTCATCCGGTACAGGAATGACGACACCGTGCGGGGTTGCCACGACGCCTAGGGCTGGCGTCCCTTTGCTGACACCAGACTACCCGCCTCCGCCGCCTCATCGCCGTACCACGCCGCGCGCGGAGCGCTCGTCACCCCTGCACTGGCGCTGGGGATCATCGCCGCCGCCGCGCGCACCGCGCCCGCTGCGTCGCCGCCGGGTACTCGTAGGCCGCTCTCGCCGTGCCACGCAGGTTCTCCAGCGCATCGCAGCCATATATCTCGCTCAGCTCTGCGTGTGGGAGCGTTAGGGCAGAAACTTCAAGGTCCAGGGGCGTCCTTACCGCACTGCGCGCCGCACGAGGAGGCCGCCGCCTGCCAGCAGCAGCGCTCCCAGCGCCGCCAGCCACATTGCGTCGCCAGATGCGCCCGTGACCGGCAGCGCCGCCGGCGTCTCCGGCGCGATGCCCGCAGAAGGTGCGGGCGCTGTGGGCGGACTGCGAAATGCCAGGTCCTGCCGCGCGGTCTCTCCCTCCGGCAGCGTGATCGTAATTGCACCCTGAGCAGGCGTTCCGCGCTCAGGCGGAACGATCAACTCGACAACATATGTTCCCGGCGTCAGGTTCTCGCGTCCGAAATTGCCGTTCGCGTCACTGATCAGCGCCTGATCGTTGATACGCACGGTCATTCCCGCAGTGGGTGCGCCGGTCGTCAGATCGATGACGGTCCCGACGATCCTACCCAGGCGCGGCTCGCGGCGTGGCTCTTCCGACACGACGACCGATGTGGCAACCGGCGTCAGCGTCGGTCGGGGCGGCAATTCCTGCGCCTGCGCCGGACGCAACGAACCGGAAAGCAATCCGATGCTCCATAGCAGCAACCACGCTCCCGTGATCATCAGCGCGGCTGCAATGAGTTTTCTGGCATTCATTGTGGTTTCACCTGCTCTAAGGTTCCGGGGTTAAGGGTTTGGGGTTAGAGGTTAAGGGTTAGGGGTCAGGCTTCCTGACCTTCAACCTGTAACCTTCAACCTGCAACCTTCAACCTTCCCACCTGCAACTTTCAACGTTTACCTCTCACCTCTCGCGCTCACGGACCTGGATACGCCGGTCGTTCGGGCAGAAGCGACATTTGCGACGCTCCCGCCAGCGCTGAAGGCGGCGTCCACGGCGGGGCAGGCGGGTTCGCACCGCTGACGGTCAGATCATCGCGCACGCTGCGGTTGTTCGTTTCGTCCGCCTCGCGCACGGCGCCGCTCGCGCCGCTCGTGTTCCAGCTATCCGCCAGGGCGTAGATCGTGGTTGCGCCATTTGCCAGCCACCCCAGCCAGTAGGTGCGGAACGGGTCGTACCCGCTGGCGGTGCTGAGCGTGATCTGATCCCCAGGTTGCAAGATTTGGGTCACGCCCCAGGCAGCGCCGAAACACGGACGCAGACCGCAGCGATCGTGCCAGAGGTCGTTGATCTGCGGCGGACGATCCGGATTGAGGTAGAGATCGACCCAGAACGGTCCGGCTGGCGCAGTGCCAATGTTCCTGACCGTTACCCGAATCTCGACCGGTTGCCCGGCGGTGAAACTCGTCTGGTCAGGAATGATCTCGATACTGGCGATGATCAGGTCGGGCTGACCCTGGCGCACAACCAGCGGCAGGTATGCTTGATAGATCGATGGAGTTGCAGCAGTGACCACGCCGCTGATCGGGAAGTTGAACGGATTTTCGTCGGCATCGCCGTTGACGAAGGAAAGATCGCCGCTGAACGTTCCCACCGTCGCTGCCGTCAGTTGTACGGTGAATGTGACCGTCGCGCCGGAGGCGACTGGTCCGGCGGGGAACGTCCCGACGACTGCGAAGCCGGATGGGAGGCTTAGCGCGCCGAGGGTCAGCGGCGCGATTCCCGCATTGCGAATAGTGAATATGCGATTGACCGGCGTGCCGACGGTGGTTGTGCCGAAGGAGACCGCCGTCGCCTGATTGTCGCTCAGTTCCGGGCTGCTCACATCGGGACCGGCGTACACTGCGATCTCGGGGAGAGGTTCAACCTCGACAGCGCCGATATCGCAGGCGCTGTCCTGCGGTCGGGAAACGCCGCGCTGATCGAGGTTGATAGAGTCGCCACAGCCATTGGCGCTCGCCGGAATCTGATCGAGAGCGGGCGACCCTGCCAGCAGCGCGTGTGTCGGCGTCGGACCGCCGTTGTCGGCGAGCGGCCCGAGCAATGGGTTAATCGGCGTCGGCGACTCGACTGCGCCACTGTTTGGCATGGTGGTTCCGTTGGGATCGCCATACCGGTCGCCGGTGGTGTTCGTATTGAAATCATAATTGCCGACATTCCCGATCAGGTTATACCCTTCACTGCTGATAGAACCAGCGAGGTCGGGATAGTTGTCCGCTGCGGATGACGTGTCGGTATTGCCGGCGACCAGGGCGCTGCGCAGCGTGATGCTGCCGTTCAACGCGCCATCGCCGCCGGTTTGCGCGCCGGTAATGGTGGTGTATTCGATCAGCGCGTCATCGCCTGACCATAGTGCGCCGCCGTCGCCATCGGCACGGTTGCCGCTAAAGGTGCTGTTTCGAACAGTCATCGCGTGGAACGCCGCAATGGCGCCGCCATCGCCGCCCGCCTGGTTGCCGCTGAACGTCGTTCCGCTGATCGTCGCCTGTCCGGGTCCGTCTACGCGAAAGGCGATAGCGCCGCCGTGTCCGCCCGCCTGATTGTCGCGGAAGATGCTGTCTGACATCACAGTTGTGACACTGACCGTGTACAACGCTCCGCCATCAGACGAAACTGCGCGGTTGTTCGCAAAGGTGACGCGGTTGAGCGTCAGGCCAGAGTCGCGCGCCACAAGAGCGCCGCCGTCATACGTCGCGCGGTTGTTCGCAAAGGTGACGCGGTTAAGCGTCAGGCCAGAGCGACGTGCTAACATTGCGCCGCCTTCATCATTATCGGTGTCGCCACTGCGGAAGGTCAGATCATTAATCGTCACGACCAGGATGTTGGCAAAAGTTCCATTGAGGTACAGAAAGCGAAATTGCGGGCTTCCGGTCGCGCGTTCGATCGTTGCGCCATTGCCGTTGATTGTCAGGCTGTTCACTGAACTGCCATCGACACTGATCACCGGCAACCCGTTCGGACTGCCGAACGTATTGTGAACCGCAGTCAGGGTATAGGTGCAGCCCGCTGCGAGTTCGATCGTGTCGGGCTGATTATTGCTGTTTGAAGTGGTTATGGCAGTGATGAGCGCTGGAACGTCGCCGCACGGGATTGTGAAGGTTGCGGCTCGGCTGACAGGCGCCGGGAGCATCCATCCTGCGGCGAACACGATCAGCAGGAAGAGCGCCACGAAAGAGCATGGTCTGGAATGATGCACGATTTCATCTCATCCTGGTGCTATGGTCGGAACGTTGGGTTGAGAATGGACCTGTCGGGTATATGGATGGTCAGTTCATTCTGGAGCGTTTCTCAGCGAGGTTGAAACCAGGGCGCAAGGATGCAGATATAGGGATGGCCATCGCGTATTGCCCCATAGATCAACCATTGTGAGAATGCCGCAGGAATCGTGTGAGCATCACCTCCTGAGTCGGTCAGTGCAAAAATGAGTGAGCATAGAACTTCATTCCAGTATACACGATCTAAACCGATGAGGCGCCGGTAAAGATGCGCGGTCGAGGCATGAACTGGCAGGCGGCAGCATCTCATTGCGACACCCCTGGGCTGGTGACTGACGCTGCGCCGGGCGTCCACCGCTGGCAGCCGAAAGTGTTTTTATGATATAATACGAGGAAAAGTTATCCCGCTTCTACAGCCCGTCACTATGGCTACGCTTCCATCTCCGCGGCAACGATGCCGTCCGCCAATGTAGTGAGTTAAGCATCGAACTTGATGAAAGCAGAGATGCCGCTAGGGCGGAGGCCGTTTCTTGAGTTGACATATTCATAGCAGATATCTGTTCTGTTTGATGACGTGCTTATCGTGAACCATGCAGCCTGGGCGCGCCACGAACAACGGAATAGCAGTTGATCTGCGCAACGTCGTCAAACGCTTCGCGGACGTATGCGCTGTCGATCACGTCTCGATGCAGATTCGGGATGGTGAATTCTTCTCGATGCTTGGTCCTTCCGGCTGCGGCAAAACGACGACCCTGCGGATGATTGCCGGGTTCGAGTTTCCCACCTCGGGCGAGATCTTCCTCCACGGCAAATCGGTTGGAACCACGCCGCCCTTCCGGCGCAACGTCAATACGGTGTTTCAATCGTACGCGCTCTTTCCGCACATGACGGTTGCCGAAAATGTCGCCTTTGGCCTGCGCATGAAGAAGACGTCGCCAACCGACATTGCGCGGCGGGTGACCGAGGCGCTCGAACTGGTGCGCCTGAGTGACTTCGCTGCGCGCCGACCGCGGCAACTCTCCGGCGGGCAGCAGCAGCGCGTGGCGCTGGCGCGGGCGCTCGTCAACCATCCCGAAGTGCTGTTGCTCGATGAGCCGCTTGGCGCGCTCGACCTGAAATTGCGCAAGGAGATGCAACTCGAACTGAAAAGCCTCCAGGAGCGCGTCGGCATTACCTTCATCTACGTCACGCACGACCAGGAAGAAGCGCTGACCATGAGCGACCGCATCGCCGTTATGAGCGCCGGAAAGGTCTTGCAAATTGGCACGCCGACCGAAATCTACGAGCGTCCGGTTTGTCGTTTCGTTGCCGACTTCATTGGCGAAACCAATTTCATCGAGGGGAAGGTTGAGTCGGTGGAACCTGGCAGCATTGCAACGATCATGTCAGACGATGGTTTGACCTTGCGTGGTCAAACGACCCGTCCGGTCGCTCCTGGAATGCACGTCACTCTTTCCATTCGCCCGGAGAAGGCGTTCCTGTCGGTGCAACCGCCGCCGTCGGGCACGCCGAACTGTCATCAGGTGCGGGTGGAGCGTATCGCCTACATCGGGAGCGACACCCGGATCGACGTGCGCCTGGGTGCGCGATTGTTCGACCTGTGGGAACAGAACAGTCGCTCGACGCTCGACCGCGATGCCTACTGGCAACCCGGCGAGACCGGGTATCTCTGGTGGCCCGCAGAGAATGCCATCATCCTGATAGAGTGAAACCAGACACGAGGTGATGATGGCCGCTGACACGCTTGCGTCTGACTCTCAACCCCACGAAGGGCAGATTGCCGCCCTTCTGCGTCGCAGTGAACGCTTGCAGCTCGGACTCCTCCTCTTCCCCGGTCTCTTCTGGTTGGTCATGTTCTTCACTCTGCCGCTGGTCGTCGTCATTCTCTACAGTTTTGCGACCAACGGACCCGGCGGGCGCATCGAGTGGACCTTCACGCTCAACAACTACCACACCCTGTTCACGGAAAGCCTGTACGTCAACGCCTACTGGCGCTCGATCTGGGCAGGCGTATGGACGACGCTTGCCTGCCTGCTCCTTGGCTACCCGCTGGCGTACTACATCGTCCGCCGTCCGCCGCGCTGGCGCACCATTCTCCTGTTTCTGATATTGATCCCGTTCTGGACGAACTTTCTGGTGCGCACCTACGCCTGGATGCTCATTCTATCGAACAATGGCATCATCAACAGCGCCATTCAGGCGCTGGGGTTGCCGCGTATCGCGCTCTACCCTTCCGAAGGCGCGGTGCTGGTCGGGCTGATCTACGGCAGCCTGCCATTTATGGTGCTGCCAATTTACGCATCACTCGCGCGCTTCGATTTTACGCTTATGGAAGCAGCCGCCGATCTTGGCGCCAACCAGGTTCGCGCCTTTCTGCGTGTCATGCTGCCGTTGACGATGCCGGGCGTGGCTGCCGGGTCGGTGCTGGTGTTCATTCCGACGGTAGGGCAGTTTGTCGTGTCCGATCTCCTTGGAGGGGCGAAAGTCGATTATCTGGGCACCCTGTTGCAACGCCTGTTCACGCGCTCGAACCCGCCGAACTGGCCCCTTGGCTCGGCAATGGCGATTGTCTTCATGATCGTGCTGACCGCGGCGATTATCGTGTATTTCCGGGTGACGACAGAGGAGGACCGTTGAACGTTGAAGCTTGAATATTGAAAGTTTATTCGCTGACGCCTGCGTTGACCCATTCACTCACTCGTTCGGGGGCTGACCGTGGTCGATATACAGACAACACAATCGGTGCGCGTCGCCGGAGGTGAACGCCGTCGTTCCGCCGGTTCGCTGGCGCTTGGGGCGCATGCCATTCTGACGCTGGCGTTTCTCTATGCGCCCATCGTGGTGCTGGTGCTCTTCTCGTTCACGCGCGACAGTTTTGGCGTGCGCTGGACGGGGTTCACCTTCGACTGGTATGTGCGGCTGCTTGCCGATCAGCGGTTGCTCACCGCCGCGATGAATACCCTCATCGTTGCGCTGGTATCGACAGTTGTCTCAACGATTATCGGCACGATGACGGCGCTGGCAATGGAACGCTATCGCTTCCGCGGTCGCACTGGCGTCGATGCGCTCCTCTACCTGCCCATCGTTATCCCGGAAATTGTGATGGCGCTGGCGCTGCTGGCGTTCTTCGCCTTTTCCTTCGGACTGCTCGAAACCCTGTTCGGCGTGCGCTTCCGCTTTGGTCTGGCAACGGTCACGATCTCGCATATCGCCTTCACTATCTCATTTGTGGTCGTCGTTGTGCGCGCCAGTCTCAAGGGGTTCGATATGCGTCTGGAAGAAGCGGCTCAAGACCTCGGCGCGAACGAGTGGCAAACCTTTCGCTATATCACGCTGCCGCTCATCATGCCCGGCGTGATCGGCGGGGCGCTGCTCGCATTCACTCTCTCGCTGGACGATTTTGTGATCACCTTCTTCACCACCGGCTCCGGCGTATCGTTATTGCCGGTGGAGGTGTACGGGCAGGTCAAACGCGCCATTACGCCGAAGATCAACGCCATTTCGACTCTGATGCTGCTGGTGTCGATCACCCTGGTGTTCCTGTCGCAATTCGTGCAGCGACAGCGGGAGGTGTAAACGAGACGAGGGGCGAGAGGTGAGAGGCGAGAGGGTAAGACCGTAGCACCATTGCGGTGCAACGTCGTCGAAGACGGTCGTTGCGCGTTGAACGTGGCGGGTGGAAGACGCACCCGATCCGTGAAGTCTCCGTCGCCGATTTCGCTCTACGATGGAGTCGCACTGGGGAAATGAGCCGCGCAAGTGGCGCGGATGTTCCTTGGTCTCAGGGGTCCTGGCGAAAGGAACGCACTCGACCTGCGAGGTTTCCGCCGTCGATCTCGCCCCGCAACCGAACACCGCTGGCGCAACGGATCGCGCCCGCAGAAAGGACGCATCTCGATCTCAACGGTTCTGGCGGCGATAGGGTTGAACGTGGAACATACGAACGTTAGAAAGGGAATGAAGATGCTCAAAGGACACAGCAGGATCATTGTGGGACTGTTGCTCATCGTATCGCTGACGCTGGCAGCGTGCGGCGGGCAGCCGACAGCCAGCCCTGGCAATGAATACGGCAGCGGCGGCACGACTGCTGAACCGACGACGGCGCAACCGTCTGCTGGCGACGAGTTGCAGGTCGATCGCTCGCGGCTCGCAAGCGAACTCAAATTCTTCAACTGGACAGACTACATCGATCCCTCCATTCTCGAAGATTTTGAGAAAGAGTATGGCGTCAAGGTGATCGTCGACCTCTTCGACGCCAACGAAGACATGCTTGCGAAAGTGCGCGCCGGTCGCTCCGGGTACGACATTATCACCCCTTCCGATTACGCGGTCGAAATCATGTGGCGCGAAGGGTTGCTGGCGAAACTCGACAAGTCGCTGTTGCCCAATCTGAAGAATATCGATCCCGGTCTGCTCAACAAGTACTTCGACCCAGGGAACGTCTACTCTGTGCCATACATGTATGGTATCACGGGCATTGCCTACAATCGACAGTTTTTTCCCAACGGCGTCGATAGCTGGAAGGCGCTGTTCGACACGGCGCAGATCGCCCAATATCGGGGCAAATTCAGCATGCTCGACGATGAACGCGAGTCGTTTGGCGCTGCGCTGAGATACCTGGGCTTTTCAGTGAACGAGACCAGCCCGGAGGCGTTGCAAAAGGCGCAGGAACTGCTGGTTGCACAGAAACCATTCCTGGCGGCATACAACAGCAGCGACGTCAACCGGAAACTGGCGAGCGGCGAATACGTGATCGCCCATGCCTGGAGCGGTTCGGCGCTGCAGGCGCGCAACGGCCTGGGCGACGAATTCTCCGGAAATCCGGATATCGTTTTTGTCATTCCGAAGGAAGGCGGAGTGATCTGGATGGATAACATGGTCATTCTGGCCGACTCGCCGAACGCCTACACAGCCCACGTCTTCATGAACTTCCTCATGCGTCCTGACATCGCTGCGCGCAATGCCGAGTACATCGGGTATCTCTTGCCAAATGCCGAAGCGATCAAACTGCTGCCGCAGGAGATCATCGACCTGTACAACGAAGGGTTCGCTCCGAACGATGAGGTGTTGAAGCGGTTAGAATGGATGGTGCGCAACGAACAGACATCGGCGTTTACCAGCCTGTGGACGGCGGTGAAAGGGGAATGAACGGGTGCGACGGTGCATGTAGGGGCGCGGCGCTGCCGCGCCCCAGGGGGTGCGCCGCCACGCCCAGAAGTAGGGGCGCGGCGCTGCCGCGCCCCAGGGGGGTGCGCCGCGCCCTCGGACACGTTGAACACGGAATGTGGGAACGTTACAGGTGCGAAGGTTGCAGGTTGAAGGTGGAAAGGCTAACCCCTGACCTTCAAACAAAACGCGCCTGACTTTGCAACTGGTCAGGCGCGCGAACATCTGGCTGGGGGACAGGGACTCGAACCCCAACTACCTGATCCAGAGTCAGGCGTTCTACCGTTAAACTATCCCCCATCGTGGGAGCAGGGGCGAGATACTCGCCCCTGCTGCTGGTGCCGAAGGGGAGATTTGAACTCCCACGAGGTCACCCTCACTACGCCCTGAACGTAGCGCGTCTGCCAGTTCCGCCACTTCGGCATGCGGACGCTGACACTTCTGCCAGCACGCAGTATGATACATCAAGCGTGCTGATTTGTCAAACCGCAACCTTGACAATGCCATGCTCAAGTTTATAATAGAACAGGTGTCACACTTTAGTGCGGAGAGCAGGTCAATGGCGTTCAAGGATTACTACGAGATATTGGGCGTCGACCGGAATGCGACTGACGCGGAGATCAAGAAAGCCTACCGCAAGCTTGCGCGTCAGTACCACCCTGACATCAACCCTGGCAACAAGGCCGCCGAGGCGCGCTTCAAGGAGATCAACGAGGCATATGAGGTGCTGTCCGACAAGGAGAAGCGCGCGAAGTACGACCGGTTCGGGCGCGACTGGCAGCGCTACCAGGATATGCCCGATTTTGGCGGTTTTGGGGCGGGCGATTTTGCCGATATCTTCGAGACTCTCTTTGGTGGCGGGCGCGGCGCGCGCAGCAACGTGACCTATCGCGCGAAAGGTCAGGATATCGAGCAGTCGGTCGATATCACTCTCGAAGAAGCCTTCAACGGCACGCAGCGCACCTTGCAGGTTCAATCGCCGAATGGCTCGGTGCGTTCGATCACGGTCAGGATTCCGCCAGGCGTCGATAGCGGATCGCGGGTGCGGATCGCCGGTGAGGGCGCTCCTGGCATCGGCGGCGGTTCCCGCGGCGACCTGTATCTGGTAATCAACGTCCTGCCCCATTCGCGTTTTGAGCGGCGCGGCGATGACCTCTATGTCCACATCCCGGTTGATCTGTATACGATGCTCCTGGGTGGTGAGGCGAAAGTGCCAGCAATGGGAGGCAGGACGGTCACGCTCAAAGTGCCCGCCGGAACGCAAAACGGCAAGGTGATCCGCGTCAGCGGTCAGGGTATGCCTCGCCTGCGCGATGCGCAAACGCGCGGTGACATGTATGTGACGCTTGAGGTGTCGTTGCCGACCAGTCTTTCGCCGCGTGAGCGCGAACTCGTCGAGCAGTTGCGTGCGCTTGCGCGATAGGAGACGTGCATGTCATGAAACAGCGCTATTACACGATCAAGTCGGCGGCTGCGCTGTGCGGAATGCACGAGCAGAGCCTGCGTCTGTATGAGCGGCGCGGACTTATCCGCCCGCAGCGCACCCCTGGTAATATTCGCTGCTATACCGAGAGTGACATCGAACAGATCCGATTCATCAAGCGCCTGATTGATGACCTTGGCGTGAATCTGGCGGGTGTGGAAGTGATTCTGCACCTGCGCCAGCAACTGATTGAGGCGCAGCGCGAGCTCGAAGAGATGCGCCGTCGCCTTTCGGTTGATGCCTCGTAGCCGCGTCAGGGTGCAGGCACGCTATGCTGCGTGTTGGGTTCGTCCAGTGCTGGACCGTGCAAAGAGGAGTCTATGCTGCGCTACAAACTGATCCATCCCCAGATCCTTGCTGCTCTGGGGGGTGCGGGCCACGGGTCGCAGGTGTTGATCGCCGACGGAAACTATCCCTTTGCCACCGGCGCGCCGCCCGGCGCGCAACGGGTCTACCTCAATCTCGCCCCCGGCGTGCTCACAGTCACCGATGTCCTGGCTGCTCTCGCTGACGCCATCCCGATCGAAGCCGCTCATGTCATGGCGCCGGATACCGGTCCAGAACCCGCCATCTTTATGGAGTTCCGCGCGCTGCTGCCGCATCTCGCGTTGCAACCGCTGGGTCGCTTTGCCTTCTACGATGCCGCGCGCGCCCCGGATACGGCGCTCGTCATCGCTACCGGCGAGCGGCGAGTGTATGCCAACATTCTCCTGACGATCGGCGTTGTTCCTCCTGAATAACTCAAAACCTCGGCGCGCACGCCGGACGTTCCGGCAACCAGGGCAGAAAGGCGATGTTCGGTCCAACGGCTTCGCCGCGTCCCTCTGGATTCGCCGCCGGTTCATACGGTCCACTGGGGAGTTCCCACCAGTTGTTCGTCATGGTGAGCGGCAGGTCGCTGGTAGCGCCCTTGCCGATGTTGAACTGGCGGTAGAAGGGGTTGTTGGGCGGCTCGTGGGCTTCGATGGCATTATCGCGGATGTTGAGCATTGGGCTGAGGTTGGGCGGCGCATCACTGCGCAGGCTCAGCCCGTTTGCGCCGCCGATCAGGGTGTTGCACCGCACATTCCCCATCAGTTGCGCATTGGTGAAGAGCGTCAGGTTTGGTCCGGCTGCGCCGACCAGCAGGTTCTGCTCGATCTCGATCCGCGCCGGGCGCTCAAAACTCTGATTCGTGATGCGCAGCGAGGCGGCGCCTGCTACCAGCGCGTTGTTCAGGACGCGGTTGTTGACAATCACGACATCACTGCCAGGGCTGTCGCTGCCGCCACGCGACAGGGTGATGTCAATGGCTGAACCGTAGGGCATGCGATTGCCGGCAACCTCGCTGTCCCGAATAATCACAAAACTGTCGTCGACGCGAATATGCCCGCCATTGTTGATGATGCGCGCGCTCTGTAACGACAGGCGTCCCGACTGCATCGCCAGCACGGTGCCGCCTGCGCCGCCGCCGGTGATTGTGACGTTGCGCAGATCAATGACGCTGCCTGGCCGCCCGATGATGCTTTCCCAGCGTAGCCGCGGATCGTCGCCACCGCTGATCTGCGTGAAGCGCACCGGTCGGTCGGCGGTTGCCAGCGCTACCATCGATCCGTCGATCACCAGCGATACTCCTTGCCCGATCTGCACTTCGACGCCTGGCTCGATAATCAGCGATGCGCCGCTGCTCACCAGCAGGTCGTTCTGAATGATGATCGGGCTGCTGGCGGTTGACCAGCGCACATTCCCGCGCAACGCCTGCGGTGATGGGCGCGCCGTCGTCACAGGGCGCGCCGATCCGCCTGAACCGCCAGCATCGGCAGGGCGGGCGGCTGGCGCTACTGCGGGAGGCGCCGCCTGAAGCTGCGGTTGCGCGCCCGCTGCCTGCACTGGCGCATTCGCCGCCGGTGCAGGCGCCGCTGCTGCCAGCGGAGGGTCGATGCGAAAGTCGATGCTGTCTGGGGTGGCAGTGTTCGCCGCCGTGGGAAGCATGGCAACTGGAAGGGCTGCGGTTGGCCGGATGAGTTCGATCGTCGGTTGTGCGGTGGGAAGGCCTGTTGGCGCTTCGGTTGGCGATGCAGCAACTGTCGGAGAAGCGGAAACGTTCATTGCAGCAACAACCGGTGCAGGCGTGGTTGTCGCCTCCAGGATGATAGTTGTCACCGCAACCGGTGCGGCTGGCATGGCTGGACGCAGGGCTAGCCCGGCAACGAAGGCAACGGCAACGAGCAGCAGCGCGATGAGCGAACCCAGCGCCCAGAGCGCCGTCAGCGCGCTGCGTGGCACATGCAGGGTGATCATCTCACCCCGACGGGCGCCCGAACTTTTGCTCTGTTCGTCCATTGGCAGCCTTTCTTCCATGCAATACAGCGGAGTTCCGGCAGTTCTTCCGTCGCAGCAGAGGGGCAAGCGCAATGCTATCACAGAAGACGCCTGGCTGCAATATCCGCTTTCCGGCATCGGGACCAGCGATAGTAGCCCGACAATTTACCTGTTTTAGGGATTGACTCCGTCAAAAGCAGTATTATAATTAACTTGCTTTCTTCCCCTCAACGTGAAGAAGCCTTGTTCTCCGCCAGGCTTCGGCTTTCAGGAGCAATTATGAGCAGTGCCCTCGCCATCGCCGCCGTTACCGCTTTTCTCAAAAGCCTGCTTGAGAATGGATTAGTCGATGAAGGCGTCAATGCCAGCATTGGCGGTGATGCTGTCGTCTCGGCGCTGCCGCCTGATCGGATCACCACCGGTTCGGACGAGCGTCCGCAACTCAATCTGTTCCTGCATCAGGTGACGCCGCATACCAGTTTGCGATCCGGTGAACGGAGCGGTCAACGCACGATGCTGGGGCTGGATCTGCACTATCTTCTGACAGCGTATGGCGCGCAGGACCTCCAGATCGAAATCTTGCTCGGATACGCTGCGCTGGTTCTGCACCGGAGGCCGTTTGTGGGTCGCAATGCCATTCGCGAGGCGCTGGCGTCGCTGACTTCGGATGATCATGGCGGCATTCCACCGCCAACGCTCCAGGCGCTTGCGGGGTTTGACCCCGACTCACAGATCGAACGGCTTGAGATTCGCCCGCAGTACCTGAGCGGTGAGGACCTCTCGAAGATCTGGTCGCCGTTGCAGGCGCGCTATCGCCCTTCTCTGGCGTACAAGGTTTCGATGGTGACGATTGGATAGACAGATTGCGCGCATCGTGCAACAATGACAACTATCTCGAGTGAAACGTGGGAACGCATCAATCACCGCGCGCTGGGAACGGCGCTGGCGCATGTGCGTGCTGCACTCGAGCAGTATCTGGCGCGCACCGATCATGCCTCCTTCACCGCTGGCTTGCCTCCTGATGCAGAACTGAAGCGTGATGCAGAGCGCTCGGCGCTCGATACATTGTGTGCAACATTTCGCCTGTCACCGTTCGAGCGCGATCTGCTCACACTCTGCGCCGGCGTGGAACTCGACGCTGGCATCGCGGCGTTGTGCGCCGAAGCGCAGGGCGATCCACAGCGGGTGTCGCCAACCTTCAGCCTGGCGCTTGCTGCGCTGCCTGGCGCGCACTGGAGCGCGCTGGCGCCCGATGCGCCGCTGCGCTACTGGCGCCTGATTGAGCCTGCTCCCGGCGGGTTGTTGACCCGCGCTCCGCTGCGGATCGATGAGCGTGTGCTGCATTATCTGGCCGGCATTTCGTATCTCGACGAGCGGTTGCGTGGTCTGATGACGCCGATCCGCGCCGCAGAGGCGCTGTTGCCGTCACACCAGGCGCTGGCCGATCGCATCGCCGAAGTCTGGCGGCGAGCACGCGGCGGGGTTCTGCCGCTCATCCAGGTGTGCGGCGACGAACGTGCGACTCGCCAGGCGATCGCCGCCGCTGCGTGCGCAGCGGTTGGGCTGGCAGTCCATGCGCTGAACGCCGCTGTGATGCCACCTGCGGTTGCGGATGTCGAAGCGCTGATACGGTTGTGGGAGCGTGAAGCGGCGTTGGGCGCGAGTGCGTTGCTCGTCGAGTGCGATGATGTCGATCCTGCCGATACGGTGCGCGCTGGCATGCTTACCTGGCTCCTCGAACGAACCAGCGGCGCCGTGATCGTGTCGGCGCGCGATCGCTGGCGTCCAACACAACGGGTGACCGTCACCATTGATGTGCAGCGCGCCAGCAGTTATGAGCAGCGTGACGCCTGGCGCACTGCACTCGGCGCTGCCGCTGAGCGCCTCGATGGGCACGTCGATCTGCTGATTTCACAGTTCAACCTGAGCGCGCACGCGATTCGCGCCGCCAGCGCCGAGGCGCTTGGTCGTGTGCAGGAGTATGCCGGTCACGACGTTGCGCGCGCCGTCTGGGATGCCAGCCGTGCGCAGGCGCGCCCGCGCCTCGATGATCTGGCGCAACGGATTGAGACATCGGTTGCGTGGGACGATCTGGTGCTGCCGGCGCCACAGCGGCACCTGTTGCGCGACATTGCAGCGCATGTGCGGCAGCGGGCGCGGGTGTACGAAACCTGGGGGTTCGCCGCGCGCAGTTCGCGCGGGCTGGGGATCAGCGCACTGTTTGCGGGCGCAAGCGGCACCGGTAAAACAATGGCGGCCGAGGTTCTGGCGAACGAACTGCGCCTCGACCTGTATCGCATCGATCTGTCGTCGGTCGTCAGCAAATACATCGGTGAGACGGAAAAGAACCTGCGGCGCATCTTCGACGCTGCCGAGTCAGGAGGCGCTATTCTGCTGTTCGACGAGGCCGATGCGCTGTTCGGCAAACGCAGCGAGGTCAAGGACAGCCACGACCGTTATGCCAATATCGAGGTGAGTTACCTGCTCCAGCGCATGGAAGCCTACCGTGGTCTCGCCATTCTGACGACGAACCTGAAGAGTGCGCTGGATACGGCATTTCTGCGCCGTATCCGGTTCGTGGTGCAGTTCCCGTTCCCCGATGCTGCGCAGCGCGCCGAAATCTGGCGGCGCTCGTTCCCGCCAGGCGCGCCGACCGACGGGCTGGACGTCGAGAAACTGGCGCGGCTGAACGTCGCCGGCGGCAACATTCGCAACATTGCGCTCAATGCTGCCTTTCTCGCCGCAGATGCGGGCGAACCGATCCGGATGGTGCATCTGCTCCGCGCCGCGCGCGCTGAGTATGCCAAACTCGAAAAGCAACTCACCGAAGCCGAGGTTGCGGGGTGGGTGTGAGCGGGTTGAAGGTTGAAGGTTGAAGGTTGAAGGTTTGACGTTACCCGACCCTTGAGGTTTGCGCCGATGATTCGGGTGCTGCTAGGGTCGTGGGGGCGAAAGGTTGCAGGTTAACACATGACCGAACGCCAGCGAGTTATGCTCCCACGTCGTCGCCCGATTGAGACAGCGACAACAGCGGCACTGCGTTCGTTGCACGCGGCGAATGCTTCGACTGACCAGAGCGCGCCGGTTGGCAACGGGCATCTGTTCAATCAGATGCGTCTGGGTGCGCCCGTTCCTCTCGTTCAGCGCAAAGAACCGCAGTCCAATGGAATGACCGGCGCCACAACCATTGGCGATACTGCACCAACCGACCCGGCGATCAATCCGCTGGTCGGCTTGAAACGTGGCGATGGGTTGAACTATGGCACCTGGGACCTCCGTCCGCGGGTCAAACTGTTGCAGCATAAACTGAACGAAAAAACCGGCGCCGGGCTCAATGTGGATGGCATGTGGGGTCCCAAAACCTCGGCGGCGCTTGAGACGTTCATGCTCGGTCGGAGCACGGTTCCGGCGGAAATCGTCGATCAGGACACCGCCGATGCATTGCTCGACCGCCGAAGAGAAACGCCGGGACCGGGTCCTCAGCCGATCCCTCCGGGACCGCAACCGTCCGAGGCGCCCTACAACCAGGCGCTCGAGGATGTGCTGGACGCGGTATGGTTGCAGTACCAGTTGACCTTCGAGGGGCAGCGCAGCGGACTGCACAAACTCGAGAAGGACCTGGAAAAGATTGAGAAACCAAAGAACACACTCGTCGAAGTGCTGAAAGATGCAGGAAAAGCGGCGCTTGATGCACTGCTGGGTTTGGGGGGTGGCGCGCTGCGCGGACCTATCAAAGCCGCGCTCGCCGGGCTTGGGGAAACGATTGCAAAAGATGGCGTCGATAAAGTGTTCGATAAAGCACAGGAAGCAGCCGGCGCAGAGGTTGGCAAAAAAGTCGATGAACTGGGGAGCGAGGACGGGCCAACTCTCGAAACTTTCCTCGAAGCGCAGCGCGCCGCGCTCGAAGAGGCCTCGTCGCAGACTCAGGAGAACTTCCTGCTCGAAACACGCGCAAGGCTGCGCCAGCCTGCCGAAGGCGAGCCGGTCAGCAGCGGACCGGAGGATCCGCGGGTGGTGCGCGCGAAGAAACTACTCGATGCCGTCAAACGGGAGCGACCGCAGGCATTTCAGAAGCAGTACGATGAGTCGCTGGCGAAATGGGCCATCGCACAGGCGCAGTCGAAACTTGGCGCGATGGACAGCCCGAGCATGTCGGTTGGCGACGAGAAAGTGAAGACGACCGATATGAGCAAAGCCGAGCCTGGCATGCCGGGAGTGCTCACCATCGAAATCGAGGGAACCAGACCGGAATTGCCGGTGAAGATCACCGGCGCAAAGATCGCCGGATTGAGCGAAAAAACGCGCCAGGTTCTGGAGCGTCAGCAGAAAAGCATCCTCGACCTCGGCATACCGCGCTATGCGTCGGGCAAAGTGGAGATCAACACCGGTCTGGGGTCGATCCTGAACTTTACCAAACCCACCGTTCGTATCGCCCAGAACGAAACCGGTGAAGTGTTCGAGCGCGAGAGCACAGAAGGTGGTAAGGAGTGGCTGAAGAAAAAAGCCCGTCCCTATGAAGAAGTGCTGACTGAAGACCTGGTCAAGGAAGGGATGCGCATGGTGTGGGAAGAGATCGACCGCAAGCGTCTCAGCGAAGTGCCGGGCGGATTGAAAGGTCCCTGAGCGAAACGAGGCATGCATATAAACATCCGTTTGATATTACGCCGTCAACGCCAGGCTGCACAGGAGCATGCAGCAACCTTTGATCGCGCGCCTGAGATGATGCCCGCACCATCAGGCGCGGGGCGGGGGCACGCATTTGGCGCCTTCGCGTTCCACCGTGTGCCATTGGGTGCGCCGCAACCAAAACTTACGGTCAACGCACCCGGCGACGTCTACGAACAGGAAGCCGACCGCATCGCGGCGCAGGTGCTGCGCATGAGCGACGAAGAGGTGCAGACGACGCGCGTTGCCGGCGGCATTCAACGCATGTGCGCAGAATGTGCGGCGGAGGAAGAAGAACGGATGTCGACAGGGGCGGCTGAAGAAGAGGAAGAGCCGATCCAGGCGAAGGAAGAACCTGGCGCTATCCCGGAAGTGACTCCTGAGACGCAGGCGGCAATTGACGCCATGCGCGGCGGCGGCGCGCCGCTCGACCAGCAGACGCGCGCGTTTATGGAGCCGCGCTTCGGGCACAATTTCAGCCAGGTGCGCATTCACGCCGATGCGCGCGCCGCAACCGTCGCGCGGTCGCTCGATGCGCTGGCATTCACCGTCGGAAATGATATCGCGTTTGCGTCAGGGCAGTATCAGCCGGGCAGCGATGAAGGACGCGCGTTGCTGGCGCACGAGTTGACCCACACCATCCAGCAGACCGGCGGCGCGGCGCGGGTGCAGCGGCAGACGCCACCCGATCTTCATGGCACTGGCACGAATCTGGGTCTTCCAACCACGACGCAGACTCCCTCCGCCAGCGGTTCGCAAGGCGGCAGCGGACGACGCATGATCAGCTACGGCAGCCGTGGGCAGGACGTCGCCGATGCGCAGCAGTTGCTCAACCAGCACGGCGCGACGCCGCCGCTGGCGGTGGACGGCATCTTTGGACCAAAGACGCGCTATGCGACGATTGAATTTCAGAAGAGTCGCGGGCTTGCACCTGACGGTATCATCGGACCGTTGACCTGGGGCGCGCTGGAGTCGGGAGCGCCAGGACCGCAGCCGCCAGGACCGCAGCCGCAGCCGGTCGAACGCTGGACGAATGAAGACCGGGCGATGATTGCCGCACACATTCAGCCCGGCGTGCTGACGGCGCACCAGGCGTTGCGGATCGAACCGGACATCATGGCGCTCTCCGATGATGAGTACACCGCCTTCCGCACCCTGTTGCAGAGCGCGGGTTCCGGGATGGAACGGGCGTTTCTGTGCAAGGCGCTGGCAGCCGGTCGCTCACTGAGCGATATCGCCGAGTTTGCCGCCACGATCCGCGGATTGAGCGACAACTGGTTGGTGCGCAACCTGAATGTGGTGGACCTGAACGAAGCGGACGGCGTCGAACGCGGCATCATTCAGCAGTATGGCAACAGTTGCGGTCCTACGTCAGTGCAAGTCATCCGCGCCTCCGCCGACCCGATCTACGCGCTGGCGCTGCGTTCCGCCGGGCCGATCGAGCAGGCATCGGAACATGCCGTCAGCGCCCCAGACACCATTCCCAATCAGATGCTTGCTGGCGAGCAAAAAGCGATCCTCGACACGCATGCCGCGGCGGGAACCGGCAATCCGGCGACTGATCGCACCCAGCCCACCGGCGGCGCGTGGGTCGAGGCGGAAATGAATGCGCTCTCCAGTGCAACCGGCGTGACCTATCAGACGCAGATCGTCGGCACGGCGATCACGCTCGAGGCGGCGCTCGATGTGCTGAGAACCAACCTGACCGCAGGGATTTTTGTGCCAATCGTGGTTGGCGGCAGCGTCGGCGATACAGCGCACTATGTGATGGCGATGGCCATCAGCGGCAACCGTATCCAGATTCACGACGTCGCTACCGGCGACACCGTCTGGCGCACCGAGCAGGATTTCAAAGACAGCACGCTGAACCTGCCGAGTGGGCACACGATGCTGACCGCCATCGATGTGCCATCGGCTGTGCCGATGGCGCAGCCGCAACCCGCAACGCCGTAGGCGTGCTGAGGACAGGGAGCAACAATGCCGATTGATCCGCACCGTGATTACACGCGCCAGGAGCAGATCGACCTCGATCTGACCGAACTGTTTGCCGAAGGATTGCGCGATGAAGAAGGACGCCTGCCGCTGGCATTGCAGGGAATTGGAAGCGCTGCAATGGCGTTACAGGTCGAGGAGGCAGGTGTGCCGCTGCCGATGTTCAACCGTATGCTGACGACCGCCAACGAGATCAGCCTGCAACGCGCCAATGCCATGCCCGAAGAGCTGGTCGAAGAATTGGAGAAGCGCGGTTTCCCGCAGATCGCGCGCATTGTTCGCGCAGGGATCGACGCCTGCCGTGACGAAGACGATTACCGCAATTTTGTGCGCTGGCTCATCCAGGTGCGCAACCTGATGGTGTTTCGCGCGCAGGCGGGCGGCGCTGCATCTCGGAAGTGACACTATGATCGCCGATGTCCATCTTGCCGTTCGCCATATGATCCTGAGCCGGGGGTTAATCCCGGCGGATGAAGTCGAGATCCGCTTCGAACGACCAACGAAGGAGTGGGTCAATTCGCTGGTGCGCCCAACGATCAATCTCTACCTGTTCGATATCGATGAGAACGTCGATCTGCGCCAGACGAACATGCCGGTGATGCGCGGCGGCAGCGGCGCGTCGTATCGCATGCCGATGCGCCGCTTCGATCTGCGCTACATGGTGACGGCTTTCACCACAGTCGCCGATGATGAATATCTGCTGATCTATCGCGTGCTCGCCACTCTGCTGCGCTTTCCGACGCTGCCGCCGTCGTCGTTGGCGGCGGCTATGGCGATTATCGCGCGACGTGAGGGATATGTTGCAGAAGAAGCGCGCTTCATAGCGCTCGCCGAGGCTGGTGAGCGCGCCACGCTGCGAGACCTGCACAGCGCCCTTGCGTCCGCTGAAGTCGGTTCGGCGGCGCGTGCGGCGATGATGGCGCTGATCGATGAGCCGCAGGTGACGGCTAAAATCGCCGCTGCCGAGGAGAGTCTGCGCCTGCTCGAGGTATGGAATGCCCTCGAACAAGCGCCACGACCATCATTGTTGTACGTGGTCACCGTTCCGGTCGATCTCGACATCATCATCGATTCGCCGCTGGTGCTCACACGAACGCTGCGCGTCCGGCAGCGGACCGATGTCGCTACGTCCACAGAGTTCATTCGGATTGGCGGAGCAGTGCGTAATCGTACCGGCGCGCCGCTTGCGGGAGTGACGGTTGCCATCGAAGGAGGTGCAATCGAAACGGTTACGAACAGCGAAGGCAGATATGCGCTGAGTCATGTCCCGTCCGGGGAGGTGACTCTGCGGGTGATACGCCCCGATGGGAGCGTCCACATCACAAGATTCGCAACGCCGTCGGACTCATACGATATCTTGCTGGATTGAAAGGAGCGGTTCATGCCAGAGTATCTCTCGCCCGGCGTGTACATTGAGGAAGTCAGCAGCGGTCCACGTCCGATTGAGGGGGTCGGCACGGCAATGGCGGCGTTTGTCGGGTTCGCCGCTGCCGGTCCCGTCAATCAACCTGTGCTGGTGACCAGTTGGACGCAGTATGTCGAGAAGTTTGGTCGTCTCGACGAGAGTGGGCGGCGTAACCCGCACATGGATGGCGCCTACCTGTCACACGCGGTCTATGGGTATTTCCTCAACGGCGGCGGTCGTTGCTATGTGACGCGCATCCCGCAACAGTCAGACGGTAAAGCGCCACCCCAGCCGCGGCTCGATCTCCCGACGCGCGCCTCGAAGGCGCTGACGTCACTCGTCGTGACGCCAAAGAGCGAAACTGCCAGCGACATTCAGGTCGAAATCGGTCCGCCGGTCGGTGAAAACCCGCCGCCGGAGGCGTTTACGGTCAAGATCAGTATGGGGGAGGTGAAGGAAGTCTACGAGAATGTGTCGTTCAACAAACGACCAAAGGACGGAACTTCCTACGTTGTTGAGAAGATCAACAGTTCCAGCACGCTGGTGCAGGTCGCTGAAGGGCCAGCAACCGGCTCGCTGGCGGACCGCGTGCCGGAATTTGGCATGTCGGTCATCAAACCACCCGCACCGATTGTCCCTGCACGTGTGGATGCTACGGCATTCGTCGGCAGCGCCGCCGAGCGCAGCGGCGTCGAAGGGCTGGAGATCGCCGAGGATGTGACCATGATCTGCGCGCCGGATCTGATGGCAGCCTATCAGTCGGGTGCGATCACGAAAGAGGGGGTCAAAGCCGTCCAACTGGCAATGATTGCCCATGCCGAGCGCATGCAGGATCGCATGGTCATCCTCGATCCGCTGCCCGGTCTGACGCCGCAGCAGGTCAAACAGTGGCGCGAGCGCGACACGAACTACGACTCGAAGTTCGCCGTGCTCTACTACCCCTGGATCAAGATCATGGGACCAGACGGCAAGACCGAAATGGAGATGCCGCCGTGTGGTCACATTGCGGGGATCTGGGCGCGCAACGACAACACCCGTGGCGTCCACAAGGCGCCGGCGAACGAGGTCGTCCAGGGAGCGCTCGGACCGGCGATTGCGATTACGAAAGGCGAACAAGATACGCTCAACCCGATCGGCGTCAACTGCATCCGGTCGTTTACCGGCATGGGGTTGCGGGTCTGGGGTGCGCGCACCCTCGCCAGTGACGCCGCCTGGCGTTACGTCAACGTGCGCCGTCTGTTCAACTATGTCGAAAAATCGATCGAACGCGGGACGCAGTGGGTCGTCTTCGAACCAAACGACCCCAATCTGTGGGCGCGTGTCAAGCGCGATGTGGAAGCGTTCCTGACCGTCTGCTGGCGTGATGGCATGCTGTTTGGTCTGACGCCGCGCGAAGCGTTCTACGTCAAGTGCGACGAAGAATTGAACCCGCCCGAAGTGCGCGATCAGGGCAAGCTAATCATCGAAGTAGGGCTGGCGCCGGTCAAACCCGCCGAATTCGTCATCTTCCGCTTCAGCCAGTTCGCTGGCGGCGGGGCATAAGAATAAGAGGAGGAACCAATGACCGACAAAGACCCTCTGATTTCAGCGTGGTTCGGCGTTGATTTCGGCGACGGCGTCGTGGGCGCCTTCCGCGAATGCACCGGTCTCGGCAGCGAGAACGAAGTGGTCGAGAGCAAAGCGAGCGGACCCGACGGGAAGTACATCATCAAGAAAATCCCCGGTCGCATGAAGTGGAACAACATCACCCTCAAACGCGGCATCACCGATGCCATGGACATGTGGAAGTGGCGCAAGATGGTCGAGGAGGGAGATATCCAGGGGGCGCGACGCAACGGCACCATCACCATGTTCAACACCATGGGTCAACCAGTCGCGCGCTGGAAGTTCGTCAACGCCTGGCCCAGCAAGCTGACCGGACCCGACGCCAACGCGACCAACAACGAAGTGGCGATCGAAACGCTCGAAATCGTCCACGAAGGGTACGAGCGCGTTCAGTAGGGGCCGGTCTGCGCCCGACCCCGGTGTACCGTCAGGGCAGGTCCCGACACCCCGTACGGGCAGGTCTGAGACCTGCCCCAACGAGGGCGAGC
>ERZ1685332.40-NODE-40-length-42893-cov-15.834983_pt1 | contig 42893 bp, 38 predicted proteins | sample MGYA00580193_ERZ1685332 | MGnify/ENA primary metagenome ERZ1685332 (study PRJEB41501, sample SAMN08275520) | hot springs metagenome | biome: alkaline hot spring; material: microbial mat | place: Russia: Ush-Beldyr | collected 2015-07 | depth 0.5 m m ...
GGTGTGGCGGTGCTGGGGGCGATCGTCCTGCTCGCAATCACCGGACAGATACGGAAGCGCAGGCGTTAAAAAACCGGGGCAGGCGATTGATCGCCTGCCCCGTCTTTAGACCCAGGCTTCTGCCCAGCATTCCGGCTCGCACACCAGGGGATGCGAGAGGAGTTCGGAGGAGCCAGAGGCAATGAACGGGAAGAGTACAGGGAAGGGAGCCGGTATGTTTCCTCTGGACAGCGCCTTTTTCTGGTTTTAGCATACGTGATGGCGCCTCAATCCGCAATAGCACCAACATCCCATTTGTGTATGCCCCATGTGGCGCGCAGGTACCAGAAGGAGGGATGACCTGCCCGCCGATTTTCTGATTTTCTGGTATCATGTGTAGCAATTGACGACGCTCCATAAACTGTTCTCGATGCCCAGGAACCAGAAAACCCTGTTCGATACGCAGCGCGAGGAGGCGTTGAGCCGTCAGGCGCCGCTTGCTGCGCGCATGCGCCCGCGCACGCTCGATGAGTTCGTCGGGCAGGATCACATCGTTGGCGAAGGCAAACTGCTGCGGCGCGCCATCAGTAACGATGCGCTCTTCTCGATTATTCTCTGGGGTCCGCCCGGCGCCGGCAAGACGACCCTAGCGCGGATCATTGCCGATACGACGCATGCCCACTTCGAGCAACTGTCTGCGGTGTCCGCCGGGGTTGCCGATCTGCGTCGCGTGGTCAAGGAAGCGCAGGATCGCCTTGGCATGTTTCAGCAGCGCACGATTGTCTTCATCGACGAGATCCATCGCTTCAATAAGGCGCAGCAGGACGCCATTCTGCCCTATGTCGAGGACGGAACGATCATTCTGATCGGCGCCACCACTGAAAACCCATCCTTCGAGGTCAACCCGGCGCTCCGCTCACGGGCGCGCGTCTTCGTCCTCGAATCGCTGACCGACGAGCAGGTTGGCGTCATTGTCGATCGGGCATTGAGCGACACCGAGCGCGGGCTTGGCAACCTCAACGTCTTGCTGGCTGCCGATGCGCGCGGGTATCTGATCACCATGTCGAACGGCGATGCGCGCACGGCGCTGAATGCGCTCGAAGCCGCAGCGCTCGCCAAACCGCCAGGCGTCGGCGGAAAGCGCCTGATTACGGTGGACGACATCCGCGATGCGCTGCAGAGCCGTGCGCTCCAGTACGATAAAAATGGCGAATTGCACTACGATGCGATTTCAGCACTGCACAAAAGCGTTCGCGACAGTGACCCCGACGCGGCGCTGTACTGGCTGGGGCGCATGCTCGACGGCGGCGAAGACCCGCTGTATATCGCGCGACGGGTGGTGCGCATGGCGGTCGAGGACATCGGCATGGCCGACCCGCACGCCCTGCCGTTGACCATTGCCGCGCAACAGGCGGTGCACTTTCTTGGCCAACCAGAAGGCGATCTGGCGCTGGCGCAGGTGGTCGTGTACCTGGCGCAGGCGCCGAAGAGCAACGCGGTCTATACTGCATATGCCGCAGCACTCAAAGATGTGGCGGAGACGCGCAACGAACCGGTGCCGCTCCATCTGCGCAATGCGCCCACGGCGCTGATGAAAGGGCTGGGGTACGGACGCGGCTACAAGTATGCGCACGACTACGAAGACGCGCAGGTAGAACAGGAACATTTCCCGCCCAACCTGCGCGGACGGCGCTATTACGAACCGACCGGTCGCGGGTTCGAGGCGACGGTGCGCGAACGTCTTGCCTGGCGCGATGCGCGCGCGTCGCATATCCCTGCGAGAGAGGTCCACAAGGAAGAACCCAGCAGGTCAGCAACGGCGCGGAGCAACTCCCTGTCCGATATCGATCCGCAGGCGCTTGCTGGCGAAGAGCCGCAAATCCTGGCGGACGACGTCGCCGAAACGCCGCAGTTGTCCCGCTCGCCGTTACGTCGTCGATCGAAGTAATGTCTGAAACATTGGGACATGCGTATGCCACCTCAAACCGCTGATGTCGTCATTATCGGCGCGGGTATCATCGGCGCGTCGATCGCCTATCACCTGGCAGTGCGCGGTTGCACCAACGTCGTTATGCTGGAAAAGGAAGAGACTGAGATCAGCGGTTCGACCGCCCGATCCGTTGCTGGCGTGCGCCATCAGTTCTCTACTGAAGTCAACGTTCGCCTGTCACTCTACAGCATCGAGCGCCTGAAACATTTCACCGAGGAAGTCGGCGGTCACTCGGGCTTGCAGCAGATCGGCTATCTCTTCCTGATCGACAATCAGGCAGACTGGGATACCTACCGCGCCAATGTTGCGCTACAGCGCAGCCTGGGGGTGCGGGTCGAACTTCTGTCTCCCGCAGATGCCGCGCGTTTCATCCCCGGCATGCGCACCGACGACCTGTTCGGTGCAACCTTCGGGCCCGACGACGGGTTCTGTGATCCGCACGGGCTTGCCATCGGATACCTGAACCGCGCGCGTGAGCTTGGCGTCGCTCTGGAGCGCGCTGCGCCCGCCATCGGCATTCGGGTCGTTGGCGATCACGTGGCGGGTGTCGAGACGCCAACCGGCGTCATCAACTGTCCGGTTGTCGTGAATGCCGCCGGACCGTGGGCAGGCGAAGTGGGGATGCTCGCGGGGTTGGAGATACCGGTACGCCCATACCGCCGGTGCATCTACGTCACCGAACCGTTCCCTGCCATTCCCGGGCCAATCCCGTTGACCATCGATGTGGGCACGGGTTTCTACATGCGCAAAGAACATGAGAATGTTTTATTCGGCAAATCGAACTATGCCGAGCCGCCGGGGTACAACCTGGCCGTCGACTGGGAATGGCTCGACACCGTGCTGGAAGCCGGGCTACGGCGTTTCCCGATCCTGGAACGCGCCGGACTGGCGGAAAAACTCTGTTGGGCAGGCGCATACGAAATCACGCCCGACCATATGCCGATTCTGGGGAAGCATCCCGAACTCGAGGGGTATGTCGATGCCAGTGGGTTCAGCGGTCACGGTATCATGCATGCGCCAGCCACGGGCCTGCTGATTGCCGAAGAGATCCTCGACGGGCGCGCCCACACGATCGACATCGATCCGCTGCGCATCAGCCGTTTCCGTGGCGTCTTGCGCCGTGAACTGAACGTCATCTAGACTAGAACAGTTTCTCGAAGCGGTTCTCGGCGCCTGCGCGCAAACGCCGGATATTCGAGCGATGGAGGACAATAATCGCCACAACTGCGCCCCACACGAAGAGCGCATAGGCGAGGGGCAGCGTGCCCAGCACGAAGAAGATGGCGGCGACCAGCGCGCACACGGCTGCCGCCGCCAGTGACGCCACCGATGAAACGCGGGTGACGCCGAACGTCGCTCCCCATGCGACAAGCCCTGTAAGCGCCACGAACGGCGCCATCGCCAGCAACGCTCCGCCGCCGGTTGCAACCGCTTTGCCGCCACGAAACCCGAGGAAGACCGACCGTGCATGGCCCAACATCGCTGCTGCGCCGACAGTCACAACCGCAAGCGGCGGCAAGTTAAGCACTTGTGCGGCAAAGGTTGGCAGAGCGCCTTTGAGCATATCGCCACTCATCGCCAGCACGAACGCGCCGAAGCCGCAGGTGCGCCAGACGTTCGCCGCGCCAACGTTGCCACTGCCCGCGACGCGCAAATCGACGCCCCGTGCACGCGCCACCAGTAGACTGAAAGGGATGGAACCCGCCAGATACGCGATCAGTGTCAGCGCCAGGTGAGAGATCGTCAGCATCGGTTTGCCGCCTTCCAGGGAGGCCAGGCGCTACTGCATCGATCGAATCACCCCGACGACGCGACCCTGAATGTGGACTTTTGCAGCATCGACGTAAATCGGCTCCATCGTCACATTGGCGGGTTGCAAACGTACCCTGTCGCCTTCGCGATAGAATCGCTTGAGTGTCACCGCATTGTCGTCCTCGATGCGCACCGCGACCATCTGACCATTCTCAGCCGTCTCCTGATAGCGCATCAGCACAATGTCTTTGTCGTCGATCAGCGCATCGATCATCGAGTGCCCACGCACTTGCAAGGCGTAAACGTCCTGCAGCTTCTCAGGCGGCGCCACGTCGGGCGGCACCTCGATCATTTCAACTGCGGCGGTGCTGGTGTCTTCCGGATTGGGCAGCGGCTGACCGGCGGTAATGACGCCAAGTAGCGGCACTCTCCCACCCCGTGCCGGGCTGAGGGTCGTCGGCAGCATATTCTTGAGTTTGATGCCCCGCGATACTCTGCCGTCGCGGTCGATCAACCCTTTGCTCTCCAGCGCGCGAAGATTGTAGGCGACGACCGAGGTCGAGGAAATGCGCAGACCATCCTGAATCTCACGGATGGATGGCGGATATCCGTGCTCCTGGGTGAACGCTTCGATGAATGCAAGGATATCGCGCTGCCGCGCCGAAAGTTGATCTGACGATCTCATGCGTGCTGCCCTTTCTCTGGCGCCGTTCCTTGGAACCGCAAGCCTGTTCGATAGAACTTTTGTAGTAGAGCCATTATGACATAACACGCTTGTTCTTGTCAAGCCCATATTTTCTACTTTCTCGTCGTTTGCATCTCATCGCGCGGTATAGTACAATGCGCGACTCGGAGCTACCGGGCAATGCCCTTAGCTTACGGCGAAGGTAGTTGCAGTATCAGAAGGAGTATCATTTCGGTATGTCGGAAAAGTATTCATTGTCGCTTGAACCGCGCGCGGTTGTGGGCAAGAAGGTTAAACGGCTGCGGCGCAGCGGTATTCTGCCGGCAACGGTCTATGGCAAAGGCGTCGAAGCGATTGCCGTGCAGGTCGATGCGCGCAGTTTCAACGCAGTCTATCGTCGCGCCGGACGCACGTCGCTGGTAGAACTGCACATCGCCGGTCGCCAGCCGCTGGCGGCGTTCATTCACGCGCTGCAGCGCCATCCGGTGACGCGCGACATCATCCATGCCGATTTTCGGGCGGTCGATCTGAGCCAGGAAGTGGAAGTCGCAGTGCCGCTGCACTTCGAGGGTGAATCGCCCCTTGTCGAAAGCGGCGAAGCGGTGCTGAACCAGGTGCTGAACGCGGTCGAGATCCGTGCGCTTCCATCCAACATCCCGGCTCACCTTACTGTCGATATCAGCAGTCTCGATGGGTTCGATAAGAGCATCCACGTCCGCGATCTGACGCTGCCGCCAGGGGTGACGCTGGCAACCTCCGGCGATGAACTGATCATCAGCCTGGCGCATGCGCGTGCTGCGGAGGAGGAAGAGGCAGCAGCGGAAGAGACGACCGCCGAACCGGAACTGGTGCGCGAACGCCGCGAATCGAAGGAAGAAGAGGAATAGACCCGGTTCTCCGCCGGAATCAAAAAACCCTCGCGTCAGCGAGGGTTTCTTGTTGACTCCGGGCATCACCGTGGGCGAGCTTACCGCTTCACCTCAGCGGTGACGCCCTTACGCTCATTACTCATGGGCATCACCTCCTTTACGCCTGAACGGCAATTTTGAAGGATTGACATTGGAAATATACCGAAAATCATGGCGTATGTCAAGCGCCAATTTTGGCGGCGATCACGGCGTCGCCAGCGTCGGCGTGACGGGCGCAGGCGTCGCCTCCGCCAGCCCCGAAACGACGGTTGGCGATGCACGCAGCGATGGCGACGTATCGATGAGGGAGGGGATGATCAACGGTTGCCCCACCTGAAGCGCGTCGGGGTCGGTTAGTCCATTGGCGGCCATAATGTCGGCGACAGTGGCGCCGAACAGGAGGGCCAGTTCGCTCAGCGTGTCGCCAGGCTGAACGATGTACAACCCGGCGGGTGTCGGCGAAGGCGCCAGCAGGCTGGCGTATGCGGTCGCCGTTGCATCGGCATCCAGCGTCGGCGCGGGGGTGATTTCAAGAATGACCGGCGCCGTCGGGCGCGGGGTCGTTGGTTGTGGCGCCGGCAGCGTACAGGCTGTCATACCTGCGGTCAGGCTGATCAGCAAAAAGGTGCGAGAGAGATGGTGCACAGTGAAGGGCCTGATCATTGCTGAAAGGGGTGCAATCGTCGGTTGTGCCATCTTGACGGGCGTTGTGGCGCGTGCTATCTTCAGCGGTACGCCAGAAGCGTGCGGAGGACAGATGCCATGAACACCTATCTTCCGCACGAGCCGATCAGCACAGCAGCCGTTATTTCTTCCCAGGGTTCTTCTTCGACGCCGCCTGTTTCTTCTGCTTGCTGACGTTTTTCGGACTCTTGTCCCCCATGCACGGCTCCCTTCTGCGTTCATGGCGCTTCTGCCGATTGTTATACTATTATATCACGAGGTTGAGGATGGACGCTACCTGATGAATATCGCGTTTGACCTGCGCTTCGTCAACGATCATTTTCCAGGGATTGGGCGCTATGCCTTCAGCCTAGCGTCGGCATTCGCCGCACTCGACACCCGGCACAGGTTCATTTTTATTGTCGCACAGGATGCTTCAGGCCGTCGATCCGTCCCGAATACGCGCTACGACCTGATGAGTCTGCTTCGTTCACCGAAAGTGCGGGCGCTCGTTGCGCCTTCGCCTTTCAGCGCAGCCGGGCAAATCGCCCTGCCTGCCCTGCTGCGCCTGGCGCGCGCCGATGTGTATCACTCGCCCTACTATGTGTTTCCCTACGCCGGACTCCCATGCCCGGCCGTTATGACGCTGTACGACGTCATCCCGCGCCTCTTCCCGCGTGAGTCGTCGCTGCGTGCGCGCCTGTTCTTTGATCTGTCGGTCAGAGTGGCGCTGCGCCAGACGCAGCGGATTGTGACGTCATCCCGTTGTTCGCGTGACGATGTTGCGCGGGTGTATCGCGTGCCAGCCGCGCGGATCGATGTGGTGTATGGCGCAGCGGACGAACGCTTCCGACCTGCGGAACCAGAGACCAGAGCAGCGGTGCGGACACGGTATCAATTGCCGGAGACGTTTGCACTCTGTGTGACATCCGACAAACCGCACAAGAACGTTGATACTCTGGTGAAAGCGTGGCGTCTGTCGGCGACCGGGCAGCGGGAGGACGCCCCCTGGCTGGTGCTGGCTGGTCATCGTACGCGCGGGTTGCTGGCGTTCGACCACCCGCGGATCCGCGACCTGGGACCGGTGGCCGAGTCTGATCTGCCCGCGCTCTATGGCAGCGCTACGCTCTTTGTCTACCCGTCGCGCTACGAGGGGTTCGGATTGCCGCCACTGGAAGCGATGGCATGCGGCGCACCGGTGATCTGTAGCCATGCCGGAAGTTTACCGGAGGTCGTCGGCGATGCGGCGCTGCTGGCAGACCCCGACGACGCGCAGGCGCTGGCAGCCGCCATTGATCGGGTGTTTGCCGACTCGGCGTTACGCGCAACGCTGCGCGAAGCCGGTCTTGCGCGCGCGGCACTCTTCTCCTGGCGTCGCGCAGCGCAGGAGACTCTGGCGGTCTATGAACGTGTGAGCCGGTAAGAGGCGAGGGGCGAGGGGCAAGAGGTTTCGGAAGGCAGAGACGGTGCGCCACAACGTCTCTCAATCGTGAGCAGGAAAAGATTGCACGGAGAGACGTTGCGCCGCGACGTCTGTACAAGAACGTTTTGAATGCTGCATGTTGCACGTGGGAAGGTTGCGGGTGATCGTTGCGCGTCGCACGTTATGCATTGAACACAGGAAGGTTGGAAAGGGTGAACAGGCATGTCCATCGCCGATCTGCGAAAAGAATACACCCGGCACGGGTTGAGCGAGTCCGACATCGATCCTGATCCGCTGGTGCATTTTCAGCGCTGGTTCGACCAGGCAATCGCAGCGGGGTTGATCGAACCCAACGCCATGACCCTGGCGACCGCCACGCCCGATGGCAGACCCTCAGCGCGAATGGTATTGCTCAAGGGCGTGGATAACGGCGGATTCGTCTTTTTCACCAACTACGAGAGTCGGAAGGGCATGGAACTGGCGGCGAATCCATGGGCGGCGCTGGTGTTCTACTGGCCCGAACTGGAGCGTCAGGTTCGCATCGAGGGGCGCGTCGAGCGCATCTCAGCCGAAGAGTCTGACGCTTACTTCGCTTCACGACCAAACGGCAGTCGCATTGGCGCGTGGGCGTCGCGCCAGAGCAGCGTCATCGGCAGCCGCGCCGACCTGGAACAGCGTGTCGCCGAATTGGAACAGTTCTACGCCGATCGCACGGTCCCGCGTCCGCCGTTCTGGGGTGGGTTCCGCGTTATTCCCGATACCATCGAGTTCTGGCAGGGGCGCCCGAATCGCCTTCACGACCGCCTGCACTACCGGCGCAACGCCGGTCGCTGGATCATCGAACGTCTGTCGCCATAGGAATGGAGCACGTCCATGAACCCCTTTCTCGAACGTCTTGGTTTTCGCGCCGATGATCGAGTGGTGATCATCCACGCCGACGATCTCGGTATGTGTCACGCGACCATTCCAGCCGTCGCCGAACTCTTCGATGCCGGGTTGGTCTCATCGGCAGCAACGATGGTTCCCTGCCCATGGTTTCCGGCTGTCGCCGCCTATGCCAGCGCAGCACCATCCGCCGATATCGGCGTCCATACGACGCTCGCCTGTGAATGGGATGCGTACCGCTGGGGACCGCTCAGCACCCGTGATCCCGCGTCGGGATTGCTGGACGATGAAGGATATCTGCATCGCACAACGCCTGCGGTTCAGTCGCACGCCAATCCGTCCGCCGTCGCTGTTGAACTGAACGCTCAGTTAGACAGGGCGCTTGCAAGCGGCATTGATGTCACCCATATCGACTCCCACATGGGAGCGGCATTTGCGCCGCATTTCCTGGCGGCGTACCTTGCCGCCGCCGCCCGCGCGCATGTGCCGCCGCTCGTGCCGCGCCTGAGCGAGGAGCGTATGCGCGAACAGGGTATGCCGGAAGAGATGATCACCTTTGCGCGCGAAGCCATTCCGCACCTGGAAGCACAGGGCGTGGCGATGGTGGATCATCTCGTCGGTATGCCGCTCGACCGGCACGAGGATCGGGTGGAAACCGCGAAACAACTACTCGGCTCACTGCCGCCGGGTCTGAGCTATGTTATCATTCACCCGGCGATCGATACGCCGGAACTGCGCGCAATTGCAGGCGGCTGGCGCGCTCGCGTAGCGGATTACCAGGCGTTCGGCAGCGCCGAATTGCGTGCATGGGTGCGCGATCAGGGCATTCACGTCATCGGTTGGCGCCCGATACGCGATGCGCTGCGGGGCGGGTACAGGTGACTGTTACATTGGGGAGGCGCTTACAAGCTCTGCGGATCGATGCCCAACTCGCGCAGTTTCGCCCAGGCGACTTCGCGTGCGGCGCGTTCCGCCTCCGCCTCGGTCGGAGCAATGCGTCCGTCAGGGAGCACGAGGCGCAGGAGCGAACCATCAGGCATCAGCCAGCATTCCAATTCATCGCTCCAGATGCGTCCCTGCTCATCAGCGCCTGCCTCGACCGCCTGACCGCCGGTGCACCGCCAGACGCGCAACCGCCCCATGGCTGCAAGCCAGTACGGCGGATCATTCGGGTCGTAGGCGATGTATTCCCGCACGCCCAGCGTTGCGTAGCGCGCTGGTTTCTCTTCGACGTCCGCCTTCCATGTTTCCTCGGAACTGAATTCAAACACCACCTGTGGCGGCGGTCGATCTGGCTCGTACAATCGCCAGCTGCGGAATTCGCGCGCTGCAGGGTCAGGAACAGTCACTCCCTTGAACACGGCGATATCTGGCGCCAGTGGGTATTCATAGCGACGACGACGCTGGTAGATGTTCAGGTTGCTGACGATGAAGCACTTCTTGTTATGAAACAGACAAGCGAGGACGCTTAACAGATAGTGGATCAGGGTTGACTGCGCTGCGCTCTCGCCCATCAGATCCTCTTTCGTGGGATGCAGATCGTAGTGGTGAACGAATGGCGGTTTCGTGTGCGAGCGCACAGCCGTTGCTGACGGTTTCTTAACCTTCATCGGGCATCTCCTTCGCTGGCGCGCATCAATCGGGCGTGGTGCGATCTCGGCGGTTGCGCGGCGCTGAGGTGCGCGTCATTCGCCCGCGAACGTAGCCGCCGCGAAACGCCAGCGCTGCCAGGAACACCACCAGGATGAAAATGATCAGCGCTTCGGTCCAGCCAATGGTCATGATACCTGCTTTCTAGGGGTTAAGGGTTAGGGGTTAGGGGTTAGGGGTTAGGGGTTAGGGGTTAGGGACTAACCTTCGCACCTTCCACCTGTCACGTTCAACGTTCAACGCCCCACCTTCTACCTGCAACCTTCCCACCCTCAACCGCTCGCCGCTCGCCTCGTCACCTCTCACTGTGGACGCACCGCGTATTGTTCCATCAACTCGATCGACTCCGGCGCGCGCCAGCAAGCGACGAAATGCCCGTCGCCGTAGTCTTTGAACGGAGGTTCTTCGGCTTTGCAGCGGTCAATGGCAATTGGGCAGCGGGTGTGGAAGTGACACCCCGGCGGGGGATTGAGCGGGCTCGGCACGTCGCCTTCCAAAATGATGCGCTGCCGCTTCCGCTCGACGGTCGGGTCGGGAATGGGAGCGGCGGAGAGGAGCGCCTGCGTATAGGGGTGCATCGGCATGGCGTAGAGTTTTTTCCCCTCTGCCAGTTCGACGACCTTCCCCAGGTACATCACTGCCACCCGGTCGCTGATGTGCTTCACCACTGCCAGACCATGCGCGATGAACAGGTAGGTCAGTCCCAGGCGATGCTGGAGGTCTTCGAGCAGATTGAGCACCTGCGCCTGGATCGACACATCGAGCGCCGACACCGGCTCGTCGCACACCACGAACTCCGGTTCGACTGCGAGCGCGCGCGCAATGCCGATGCGCTGCCGCTGCCCGCCGGAAAACTCGTGGGGGTAGCGGTTGATAAAATAGGGGTTGAGACCGACGAGTTCGAGCAGTTCCTGGACGCGCTCGCGGATGGCAGCCTTCCCCTGGCGCAGGTTATGCACCGCGATCGGCTCGCCGACAATGTCGCCAACCGTCATGCGCGGGTTGAGCGAGGCATACGGGTCCTGAAAGATCATCTGCACCTTGCGCCGTATGCGGCGCAACTCTTCGCCCTTCAGTCGAGTCAGATCGGTTCCCTGGAAGATCACTTCGCCGGCGGTTGGCTTGTAAAGTTGCAGAATGGCGCGTCCGGTGGTCGATTTGCCACATCCGCTCTCTCCCACAAGCCCTAACGTCTCGCCGCGCTTGATCGAGAACGTCACCCCATCAACTGCTTTGACGTGCCCGACGGTGCGTTTGATAATCGCGCCCTTCATCACCGGGAAATGCATCTTCAGGTTGCGCACCTGGATCAGATCAGTCGAAGCATCATTCATCGCACTCGTCCTTCATCGTTGTACGGTTACGCTGGCACTTCATCGCCGGTGGTGGGAAGCGGCGTTTCGAGGGTGATATCAAACAGGCAGGCCGCCTTGTGACCGGGAACGACCTCACGCAACGGCGGGACCTGCTGGTCGCACTTGCCAGGAATGAAATAATCGCAGCGCGGGCTGAAGGGGCAGATCTGCGGCAGATTGATCAGGTCCGGCGGCAGCCCACGAATCGGTGTCAGCTTCCGCCCTTCTTCCTCGTCGAGGCGCGGGATCGAGCGCAGGAGACCGATAGTGTACGGCATGCGCGGACGGGCGAAAATCTCTTCGGTTGGTCCCTCTTCCACAATCCGCCCGGCATACATAACGATCACCCGGTCGGCCATCCCGGCGACGACCCCTAGGTCGTGGGTGATGATAATCACCGCTGTGCCCAGTTCATGCTGCAACCGTTGAATGAGCTCGAGGATCTGCGCCTGGATCGTCACATCGAGCGCAGTCGTCGGCTCATCGGCAATCAGGAGTTCCGGGTTGCACGATAGCGCCATTGCAATCATCACACGCTGCCGCATCCCGCCGGAGAACTGGTGCGGATAATCATCGAGGCGGCGCGCGGCGCCAGGAATGCCGACCATCTGCAGCAGCTCGATGGCTCGATTGTGCGCCTCTCTGGGGGTCAGTTTCATGTGGAGTTCGAGCGACTCGGTGATCTGTCGCCCGATGGTCAGCACCGGATTGAGCGAGGTCATCGGGTCCTGGAAGATCATCGCAATCCGGTTACCGCGAATGTGGCGCATCTCCTCGTCGGTATAATCGAGCAGGTTTTCGCCATCGAAGATAATCTGCCCGCCGACGATCTTCCCTGGCGGATTAGGGATCAGGCGCATAATCGACAGCGAGGTGACACTCTTGCCCGAACCGCTCTCGCCAACGATGCCGAGAGTCTCACCGCGATCAACGTGGAAGGAGACATTATTGACGGCTTTGACGACACCGTCCTGTGTTTTGAACTGAGTCTCGAGGTTCTTAACGACGAGCAGCGGTTGTGACATGGGCGATCTCCGTTATGGTGAAACGTCTTGGGCGAAATGACATGCCGACCAGTGTCCAGGGGTTTTCTCCTCGAATGCGGGTTCGACCTCGCGGCAGATATCGCGCGCCATCCAGCAGCGCGGGTGGAAGCGGCATCCCTTCGGCGGGTTGATCGGGCTAGGGACATCCCCCTGGAGAAGGATCCGTTCGCGCCGGATGTTCGGGTTAGGGATCGGGATGGCAGAAATCAACGCTTTCGTATACGGATGGAGCGGACGACGGAAGAGTTCCGCACGATCCGCCAGTTCGACCATTTTCCCCAGGTACATCACCCCGACGCGGTTGCTGATATGCTCGACGACGCTGAGGTTATGCGCGATGAACAGGTAGGTCAGGCCGAATTCCTGTTGCAGATTGCGCAGCAGGTTGAGCACCTGCGACTGGATCGACACATCGAGCGCCGACACCGGCTCGTCGCACACGATCAACTTGGGGTTCATCACCAGCGCGCGCGCAATGCCGATCCGCTGCCGCTGCCCGCCGGAGAACTCGTGCGGGAAGCGTTCCATATGGCTCGGATGCATGCCGACCTTTGCCAGCACTTCGCGCACTCGCTCGACGCGCTCGGCTTTGCTGCCGATGCCGTGGATGGTCAACCCTTCCGCCACGCTCTCACCGATTGTCATGCGCGGGTCGAGCGAAGCATACGGGTCCTGGAAGACGATCTGCATATCGCGGCGGAGCGCCTTCAACTGGCTGCCGGAGGCAGCGAGCACATCCTTCCCATCGAAAATCACCTCGCCATCGGTCGCCTTTTCGAGGCGCAGGATCGTTCGGCCGGTCGTCGTTTTGCCACACCCGCTCTCACCGACCAATCCAAGCGTTTCGCCGCGCTTGAGCGTGAAACTGACGCCGTCGACCGCTTTAACGACCGCGATGGTGCGACGCAGAATGCCACCCTTGATCGGAAAATGCTTGACCAGGTTATTGACTTCCAGCAGCGTATCGCTCGACACGCTGCGCTGCATTACGGTTGCCATACGATTACTTCCATTGGATCAGGAGGGTTGAGCATCGGGCGCATACAGCCAGCAGCGTACCTGCCGTTCGCTCTCCAGCGTGAACATTGGCGGCGGTTCATCGCAGCGGGCAAAGCGTTGCGCACAGCGATCGGCGAAGCGGCAACCGGCTGGCGGATTGATCAGGCTCGGCACCGTCCCGGGGATGGTCGCCAGTTCATCGACGATTTCGCCGAGGACCGGGATCGACGCCAGCAGACCCTGGGTGTAGGGGTGTTTCGGCTCGGCGAAGATGCTGCGCACATCGGCATACTCCACGATCTGACCGGCGTACATCACCGCGACGGTATCGACCATTTCGGCAACCACCCCCATATCGTGGGTGATCAGGATGATCGCGGTATTGATCTTCTCGCGCAATTCGCGCATGAGGTCGAGAATCTGCGCCTGGATCGTCACATCGAGCGCGGTCGTCGGCTCATCGGCGATCAGGAGTTCCGGGTTACATGCCAGTGCCATGGCGATCATCACGCGCTGCGCCTGCCCGCCTGACAGTTCGTGCGGATACTGATTGATGCGCCGTTCCGGGTCGGGCAGACCGACGAGCGAGAAGAGTTCGATAGCGCGCTTACGCGCCTCTTCGCCGCGTAACCCCTGATGAATCTCGAGCGCCTCGATGATCTGATCGCCGGCCTTAAACACCGGATTGAGGCAGGTGGTTGGCTGCTGGAAGATCATCGAGACGCGATTGCCGCGGATATGGCGCATATCTTCGTCACTGAGCGAGCGAATGTCGGCGCCATCGAAGATGATCTCACCCTCGACGATTCTGCCGGGAGGGTCCTGGATCAGGCGCATGATCGAAAGCGAGGTGACACTTTTGCCACAGCCGCTTTCGCCGACGATGCCAAGCGCTTCGCCGCGGCGCACTCTCAGGTCAATGCCATCGACGGCGCGCACCACGCCAGCCTCGGTATAGAAATAGGTCTTCAATCCTCGAACTTCGAGGAGCACATCGCCATTGGCAGCCTGTGCTTGCGGAGCGACTGCCGGAGCTGGAACAGATGAGGTCGTCACGTCTCGTTACATTCTCTTACAGTTTCAAGCGCGGATCGAGCGCATCGCGCAACCCGTCGCCAATGAAGTTGAACGCCAGCGAACAGAGAAAGATCGGCAACCCAGGGATGAGCGGCATCCACGGGTGATTGAACATATAACTGGTGGCGAAGCCCATCATATTGCCCCAGGTTGGCGTCGGGTCCTGTACGCCAAAGCCAAGGAAACTGATCGCCACCTCACTCACCAGCGCGCCGTTGAGACCAAGGGTAAACGCCACGATCAGCGGCGGGAAGGCATTCGGAAAGACGTGCTTGATCAGAATCCAGACATTCGACCCGCCAAGCGCGCGCGCCGACTCAATATACTGCATTTCGCGCACCTGGAGCACCATGCCGCGCATGAGGCGCCCGACGCCGACCCAGCCGAGCGATGCGAGCACCAGGATGAGCAGCGCCACCTGCGTCGCCTCGCGATTGGGCACTGCCATGATCCAGGCAACCGGACCGATGATCCAGGACGGCAGGACGATCAGGTCGGCATTCTGGATCATAATCGCGCTCAGAATCAGCAGGATGGGCAGATCGGGGATTGTCGCCACAAACTCCATAATGCGGCTGATCGTATTATCGACCCAACCGCCGAAGAACCCGGCCAGCAAGCCCAGGATCGTGCCAATGATCGCCACCAGGGTCGTGACCGAAATCGCCACCATGAGCGACACGCGCGCCGCATAGATCACGCGGGTGAAAAAGTCGCGTCCCAGATGGTCGGTGCCGAGGATATGGAGCTGCCCGGTCACCGGATCGGCGCTCATCGGCGGCAGGCGGGTGCGGTTCAGCCCGATGTCGTCGCGCGGGAAGGGCGCAATCCATGGCGCCAGGATCGACGCGGTAAAGATAATGATCAGAATGGCGAGGCTCGCCATTGCCAGGCGATGGCGGCGAAACCGGCGAAAGACAACCGTCCACTGCCCTTCGGAGCGAGGTTGCAATCGCTCGATAGCGCCAGGCGCCGCCGGTGTCGATGTTGTGGTCGCCATGCGTTACGCTCCTCACGCGAGCCGGATGCGCGGATCGACGACAGTATACAGAATATCGGAGATGAGATATCCGATCAACACCAGAACGGTACTGATGAACAGGATCGCCATCGCCACCGTATAGTCGCTCCGTCCCAGCGCATCGACGAGCAATCGCCCCATGCCGGGCCAGTTGAACACCGATTCGGTAATCGCTGCTCCCGCCACCAGGGTCGGCAGCACACCCGCAAGCAGGGTCACGAACGGGATCAGCGCATTGCGCAGCGCGTGCTTGGTGATCACGGCGCGCTCGCGCACGCCTTTGGCGCGCGCCGTGCGCACATAATCCTGCCGCAGCACTTCGAGCATGCTGGAGCGGATGAAGCGGCTCCAGGCTGCGATATTGAAGAAGGTCAGCACCGCGCACGGCATGATAAACCGCAGCGTGCGATCCAGCGTCGAACCGGCCTGCACCGTGCCGATCCAGGGAATGTCGTAGTTGCGGATGCCCTGCGCGCCGCCCGACGGCAGGTACGGCAACCCGGCATCCTTTGCCAGCACCGAAAAGATCAGGATCGCCATCACACCCATAAAGAGGGTCGGCAGCGACGATCCGACGAACGTAATGCCGGTCATCGCATAGTCGAAGCGCGAATACTGGCGCACCGCCGAATAGATGCCGATCGGCACGCCGATCAGAATGGCCAGCAGCGTCGAGACGCCCATCAACTGGATCGTGTAGGGCAGCCGGGTCATCAACAGGTCGCTGATCGGGCGGTCGCGCGCAATCTGCTGCGATAGCCCAAAGTCGCCAAACAGAATGCCGCGGCTGGTGCGGCGCTCCGCCAGGTCTGCCAGGGTGACATCACGCACGCACCCCTCTTCCCGGATTTCGACCGTGCCATCGGGGTAACGCAGGCGCACCTGACCAGGAATGGCGCACCCGACCACCGTGTCCGGCGGGATCAGATTCACGCCGCCGACCTGGATTGGACCGGCAGGGAAACCAGCCAGCCAGCGGGTAAAGCGGATGGGCAGATAGAGATCAAGTTCATACCGCGCTTTCAGGCGCGCAATATCTTCTTCCGTCACCCGGCGCTGCCCGGTATTCTGCATTTGCTGCAAAAACAACAACGGTCCCCCCGGCGCCAGATACAACAACGAGTAGCCGAGCATCGCCGAGAGGATGGTGACAATCACTATCTGGATCAAACGTCGAACAAGGTACGCTGTCATGCCATCATTCCTGGAAGAACAATCTGATGCTCTTAATTATATACGAAATGCGCGTGCAGGCCTGGTTCCCGCACGCGCATTGTACCGCCAGACCAATTACCGGATGAACAGGTTCATATCCATGTGTTCCCAGGTTGGGCTGGCGTCGGTCTTGGCTTCGATCTTGCCTTCCGCCGCCGCCTTGAGCACCGTCTCCACCTCTGGACCGGCGCCGAGCGTCGCCTTCTCCAGGATATCGACATCGCCGGTCAGCAACGCCGCCACGGCCGCGTTGGTGTCGGCATAGAACTGAATGATGACATTCTTGACCTTCGGTTCGCCGAGGACGAAGTTCGGGTTCGCCTCGAACTTCATATTCTGGCCCTTGTTCCACTCTTTCAGGATGTAGGGACCATACCCCAGCGGCAGCTCAGCGACCTCCGGCAGCGTCGCCCACTCCTTAGCCGGCACATCCGCCAGTTTCCGCCCGTCCGAAGTGGTGACGTGCGAGGGGTAGCCGCCGTAAGGTGCGGTAAAGTAGATCGGCCACTGCACGCCGGGCAGGAACTTGACCGTGTAGCTGGTGTCGCTGTTGAAGGTCACACCGTTGAGGTTATCGTGCGACTCACAGAAGGTGAGACTGACCGCCCCCGATTCGGGATCACAGGCGATCTTCACGCTAAGTTCCAGGTCCGCCTTCTTCAACGGCTCGCCGTCGGACCATTTGATCCCTTTGATGAGATCGTAGGTGACGGTGAGCTGGTTCATCTTCACCGTGCCGCTCTCATACTTGATTGTCTCACCGTCGGAGTTGATGATCTCCACACCCGGCTTGAGTTCGACAGCGGCGCCGGTGGCGTCCCAGACCTTGTCGCCTTCCTTGACCTCGACGACCTCATTCTTCGCCTTGCCGCTCTCGATCGTCGAGAGACCATCCTGCAGCACCGGCTGGAAGTCGTAGCTGTACTGAGTCGTCAGCACGCCCTCGACGAGTTGCGCCGCCTGGCGTTGCACCGCTGCGCTCTCGACCAGCGTGAACATCGAGGCTGGCTCCTGGGTGAAGCCCAGGATAATGGTATCGCCATTATCAGCGCGTCCCCACTCATAAGAGTTGGCGGTGATGTACTCGGTCGGGTCGGGCTTCAAGCCGGTCAGCGCCTTATTCCAGCCATACGCTTCCAGCCGCTGGAACAGCGGCAGGCTGACCATGTCCTTGGTGAACTCGACCTGGAACGCCTTGTAGTTCTTGATGCGCTCCTCGCGGTTCAGCGTATTGTTGGCTGCCGTGATCGCCTTGCTGGCGGTCTCGTTGCACCAACCCATGTAGTTCTGGCCATTCCAGTTGTTGTCTGGCAGCGGAATCTGGTCGCAGGCATAGAGTGTGCGGCCGCCCGGGTCTGCCTCGCCGACCCACGCGAACGCGCCGAGCTCGAAGTCGCGCCGGCGCAGACCAGAGGCGCCACCGAACCACCAGGATGCCGGGGCATGCTTGCGGATGATCTGGATGCCGCAGTTATCGAGCAACTGCTTCTCCAGCACTGTCGCCCACGTAATGCGGAACTGCGCGTTGGTCGTGGTGAATTCGAGCGACAACGGCACGCCATCCTTCGCGCGAACACGCTGGCCTTCCGCCAGTTTCCACCCCGCCTCGTCGAGCAGCGCCTTGCCCTTCTCGGCGTCGAATGGATAGGTCACGATGCCGTCCGCCTCGCTGGCTGCCGCCCAGTGCGTCTTCGGCAGGTTGGTGTCCATCAGCAGCGCTTCCTGCTGCTCCGGCGTGAGGTAGCTATAGACCGATTGGATCAATTCCGGTCGGTTGGTGCAGTAGGCAATCGCCTGGCGCACACGCACATCGCCGAGGATTGGGTGCGGTGTGGTGAACGCGCCGGCTGGCGCCGCCGTCGGAGCTTCCGCTACCACCGTCTCACGAACCACCACCGTCTCGCGGACCGGCTCTGCGGTTACAACCACCGTTTCGCGGACCGGCGCCTGTGCGGCGCCGCCACAAGCTGCCAGGATCGGCACAATCAGCCCAAGCAGCATCGCAAGGGCAATGTTCTTGTTGAGAGTCTTCACGGAAAGAACGCTCCTTTCTGCGGTCTTCCAACGGAGAACAGCGTGAGTCTTAAGTCAGGAATCTGTGATCAGTCCCTCAGACACGGTTTGACTCGATAAACCACCTCCCTTGCTGACGACGATCATTCCTCAAGATGACGCTGGATCATCGGCAGAGACAGTATGCATCAGGACAGAGGCGCGGGTCTGCGGGAACGCTTCCAGCGAAAGCGCCCACACGAATGGACATTGCTGGAGATGGAGTACCGCCAACTGTGAGCCATTGCCGCGCCTGCCCGGATGCGCCGGAAAGCCTTCTCGGTTTATGAACATAATGGTTGCGCGGAATGGTAACACGCTGCCACGTTGATGTCAAGCCAAAAATCGCACAAAACGATTGACAATGCGCATCAAAGCGCTACAATACAGTGCAAAGGCATAATGATGCACACGCTTACCCGTACAACTGCTGCTCTGCCCTTCGTTCTGAACGCTTCACGCCTGCTGGCTAGCGATCAAGCGCTAACCGTGCGCCTGGCCGGTCTGTTCGACCTGTTACGGCAGGCGATTGCGTTCCACGACGGTCGAATGACCTGGTGGCGTCGTGAGCCGGTTGCCGCCGCAACCGGCGAACAGTGGTATGCACCGAACGGCTGGAGCATTCCCTGGAGCGATGACGTCCTGCGCAAGGTCATCGAGCAGGGCAAGCCCTGGCAGAACGCTGCCCCCAGTGCCATCGTTCACTATGGCGCGCCAGTTGTCTGGAATGGACAGTTGTGGGGCGTGCTCGAACTGCGCGGCAGCGACCAGATGATCGTCGGCGATGAGGAGCAGGCGCTGATCGATGCGCTGACGCCGCTGCTGGCAGCGGCAATCGCTTCGGATCGCGGGGGTGGCGAAGCGCTGGCGCTGACTGCGCGGCAGCAGCGAGTGATCGAGACGTTGCGCGCTGAACTTGAAGCGCCGCTCGACCTGAGCCGGTTGCTGGCGTTTCTGCTGCGCTGGGCGCTCGATGCAACCGGCGCAGAGGCTGGCGCTATCACCCTCGTCGACCGTGATCGAGGGGAACTGGTGCTGCAAGCATACGAAGGGTACGGCAGCGATCCGCTCAGCCGTGATGCCTTTGGCGAGGCGCGCCGCCGCTGGAGTTGGGAAGTCGGCGTCGCCGGCAAGGTTGCGCGCACCGGTCGCGCGACGCTGCTGCGTGATGTGTCACGCGACCCGGATTACCGCGCGTTCGCCCCAGAGGTGCGCGCGGAACTGGCTGTGCCGATCGGCGCTGACCCGCCGCTCGCCGTGCTCCTCCTCGATAGCCCGCGCTCGGCAGCGTTTGGCGATAGCGAAGTGGCATTCGTCAACGCACTGTGCGATCTGGCGATCAATCCGCTGCGTCGCGCGCTGCACTACCAGCAGTTGCTCGAAACCAGTGCGCATTTGGGTCAGGTCTTCGCCAGCATGCCGAATGGACTGGTGCTGATGGATCAGCAGGGGCGCGTGTTGCGTCACAACCCGGCATGGCTGACAATCTGGGGGTTGCCGCCCGACTCAATGCGCGATCCCTTTTATATTCCGCTCGACCTCGTGCCGCTGTTGCTGCCCCGCCTGCGCGACCCGCTGGCGCTGACAGAATTGTGCGCCGAAGGACAACGTTCGCCCACAGAGGTTCAGTCGCTCCTGGTGCGCCTGACCAATCCGCATCAGGAATTGATGCTGCTCTCAGCGCCAACGCGTGACAGTTTCGGGTCGCTGACCGGCAGGCTCTGGATTGTCAGCGATGTGACGCGCGAACGTGAGGCGGATCGCCTGAAGAGCGAGTTCCTGTCGATCGTGTCACATGAACTGCGCACGCCGCTGACATCGATCATGGGGTACACCGAATTGCTGCTGGCGCGCAATTTCACCCCCGGCGAACAGCGCGAATTCATCAAAACGGTGTACAACGAGGCGAGTCATCTCTATCAGATTGTCGAAGACCTTCTGGGAGTCACCCGCCTGGAAGCCGGAAATGTGCGCCTCGACCGGTGGGCTGTGTCGCTGCGTCAGATCATCAGTGATCTGGTGGCGCACCTCAGCAACCAGATCGGCGGCAAACACTCAATGCTGATCGACATCCCGCCTTATCTGCCGCCGATTTACGCCGATCGCGATAAGGTCCGGCAGGTGCTGGTCAATCTGATCACGAATGCGGTGAAATACTCGCCAAACGGCGGCGAAATCCGGCTTACAGTCACCGAGCATGCGGATCTTCCGCCCGACCATCCAAAAGGGCAGTTTGTGCTGATTGCGATCAGCGACCAGGGGATTGGCATCGCCCCTGAGGACCTGCCGCGCATCTGGGAACGCTTTTACCGCGTCGATAACGGCAACACCCGCCGCATCGGCGGCACGGGTCTTGGCCTGTCCATCGCCAAGGCGCTCGTCGAACTGCACGGCGGGCGCATCTGGGCCGAGAGCAAACTCAACAAAGGGAGCACCTTCTATTTCACCCTGCCGGTGGCCACCGACCTGGTGCGGAGGTAGGGGTTAGGGGGTAGGGGTGAGGGGTGGTCGTTGCACGTTGCATGTCGCCCCTGGAAACATTTGTAGGGGCGCGCCCGCGCAGCGCCGGAGAGGCCGCGCCGCGCGCCGCTGGCGCGCCTACATTCTATTCATTCATCGGCGTCGTTGAATACCCTCCCGGCGCTTATGCCTCGCCGCCCCATGGTTTCCGCTACGAATGTACACCATGAGGTGCTTGCTGAGTATCCAAAGCAAAAGGCAGGAGATGCTCGAAGTCAACATCAAAGAACTGCGGAAACAACTGGCAGAATATATTGCGCGCGTGGAGGCGGGTGAAGAAATCATCGTCACCCGGCAGGAAAAAGCTGTGGCGCGGTTATGCCGCCAGTGCGCCCATTTCCTCTGTTCCCTGCTCTGACTGAGTTTCGCGCCAGCATTGCGTTGCGAGGCGAAGGCATGAGCGAAACGGTCATTACTGAGCGTCGGGAAGCGCGCTACTGACAGCGGACCGACAATTGGCTCGCAACGCTGAAGTGTCGGGCATCGACGGCGAGTTGTTGCACGTACAGGGATGAGACTATCGCTGCCGCTGTTGTGTTGTGTCGTCAGGACCCCACTGTATAGTTCAACAGCACAATCCCCGACTTCTCGTAGCGCCGTTGATTAATGAGGTTTAGGCGCCGTCGCGCTGTAGGAGAGGGTAAAAAAGGCGCGCCGCCGCCCAACAGAACAGGCGCTATCGCCAGTTCCACCGTATCCACGCGCTCCAATTCCAGCAGTGCGCGAAACAGTTCACCCCCGCCGAACAGCCAGATGTTTCTGCCCGGCTGCCTGCGCAACTGATCCACATAGTCCGACGTCAGTTCGGCGACGATCGTGGCGCGCGAATGCTCCTGGAATTGCAGGGTGCGAGAAAACACGATGATCTCTTTATCGGCATAGAGATGCCCGTAGGCGGGATCGTCCAACGACAGCGCTTCGTATGTTTTACGACCCATGAGCAGCGTGTCGAATTGGGCGAAGAGCGCTGCGAAATCGATGTCCGGCTCGTCGGGGATCCAGTCCGCTTCACCGTTCGGGCTGGCAATGTAGCCATCCAGGCTACAGACCACCTGGTAGCGGATGCGTCGCATCATGCCTCCTGTCAGCATTCACGCCATCGTGTCGCGCAGCCGTTGCACATCGCGCAGCGGCGGCGCACCGAAGAGCCGTTTGTACTCCCGATTGAAATGGGAGGCATCCTGGTAGCCGACGCGATAGGCGGCGTCGATCGCGGGCAGGTTTTCCCCGATCATGAGTCGCCGCGCTTCGTGCAGGCGCAGTTGCTTCTGAAATTGCAGCGGCGTCATGCCGGTGACGGCTTTGAAATAGTGGTGAAAGCCGGAGACGCTCATGCCCGCCTCGCGCGCCAGTTGCTCGATGCGCAGAGGCTGGTCGAAGTTCCGCCGGATGCGCTCAACGGCGCGCGCAATGTGGGAGATGGAGCCTCCCACACCCGCCAGATGGCGCAACCGTGCGCCCTGATCGCCCACCAGCAGACGATAGACGATTTCTCGCACAATCAGCGGCTTGAGCGCCTGTACGTCAGCGGCAGGCGCCTCGGTGAGCCGCACCAACCGCACGACAGCGTCCAACAACTCCCCATCCAGCAAACTGACATCCACCGCGCCAACTCTGGCGACGCTCGGTGGGGCTGTGTACCCGCTCTCTGCCATCACTGCGCCAACCAGTGATGGCGACAGGTCCAGGCGCAGGCTGAGGTAGGGGCGCCCGGGCGACGCCTCCAGCACGCGACTAACGCCAGGCAGATCGACAGTGACAAGCAGGTAGTGATAGGGGTCGTAGCGGTAGTGGCGGTCGCCAAGAAAGAGTTCCTTGCTCCCCTGGGCGATGATGCAAAAGGCGGGCCGACTCACGCTGTGCACCAGCCCGCGCGTGGCGGAAAGGCGGAAGAAATGAAGCCCCGGCAATGGCTCGATCTCCCCATCCTGACGAATCGTTCGCGCAATGCGCTCGACGAGTTCTTCCCGGTTGGCTTGCACCTCGCGTGCGCGCCGCTCCGCCTGTCGATCAGCAACCTGCTGCATGGAGTCTCCTTTGCTCCGCCTGGACTCAGAATGTGCAGAATCGTTCAATCTTGTAGCGATGATTATTCTATCACCTCTCCCCCGATGGCATGTACACTTCCCACAGATGCTCGCTTCGAAGCAAAGATGTATCAGCCGCCAGGAGGCTGCGATGATGCACAAACGAACACTGTGCGTGCGCAGGCTGGAGCGTTTGCAAGAGAATCTCGGCGCGGTGAATGTTGAACTGACGCCCCAAGATCTGCAAGCGATCAACGCAGCGCTTTCACAGCGTCACATCGTGGACGATTGCTACCCGCAGCAGTTGCAGGAAACGACCGGTTGCTGAGCAAGGAGACAGCCATGCGGATCATCCGAAATGGATCGCAGCCTTCCAGTAAAGGCTCAGACGAATATTTTACCGGCGCAGTGCGCTTCGATCCATTGTTCCTGGCGCCGGATCCAGCGCGCGTGCGCTGCGTCAGCGTCACCTTCGAGCCGGGCGCCCGCACCGCCTGGCACACCCACCCGCTGGGGCAGATTCTGATTGTGACGTCCGGCTGCGGTCGCGCGCAACGCTGGGGCGGACCGGTGGAAGAGATACGGGCGGGTGATGTGGTCTGGTTCGAGCCGGGCGAGAAACACTGGCACGGCGCATCGCCAACCATGGCGGTGACTCACATCGCCATCCAGGAAGCGCTCGACGGTCAATTCGTTGAGTGGATGGAACACGTGAGCGATGAGCAGTATCAGGGTTAAGAATATCGGTCGGAAACTGCGGATTTGACAGGCGTTGTGGCGGAAACTCTTTACAAGCCGTTCTCCGCCTCTCTATTCTCCGATCCAGATTACCCAATCAATAACAGACCGGCGGAGACAGAGCGGCGAATAACAGAAATGCATTCAGGAAGCAACAAATCAGCCTGCCGCAACGCTTGCAGGATTATTCAAAGATGCAAGAGATATCACCTGCCTCATTCCGCCTGAGCCTATCAGGATAGCACTATGAAAGCAATGCGTCTCGCAGTTCGATTTACCGATTCTTGTCCTGCCGGCGGACAAGCGCACACGATCGACGCCGAACTCGCTCTGATCGAGGTACAAAGCGCCAGAAGGATTGGGCGTGAGCGCCGCGCGTAAGACTGCTGTCTGAATGAGGTTTTGTCAGAGTCGTGCGATCAAGCACGACGATCGGATACCGAAAAGGAGCGCGAGAATGTCAACTATCCCGACAGTCACGTTGAACAACGGTGTCGAGATGCCGATCCTGGGATTCGGCGTCTTTCAAATCACCGATCCCGCAGAATGTGAACGCTGCGTGCTGGATGCATTGGAGACAGGCTATCGGTTGATCGATACTGCGGCGTCATATAGCAATGAGGCGGCTGTCGGCGCTGCCATTCGGCGCAGCGGCGTGCCGCGCGAAGACATTTTCGTGACGACCAAGCTCTGGATTCAGGACGCTGGCTACGAAAAAACCAGGCGGGCGTTTGAACGCTCCATGCAGCGGCTGCAACTGGAGTACCTCGATCTGTACTGATCCACCAGCCCTACGGCGATGTATACGGCGCCTGGCGTGCCATGGAGGAGTTGTATCGGGAAGGCCGCATCCGTGCCATTGGGGTCAGCAACTTCTATCCCGACCGGCTGATGGACCTGATCGTACACAACAATGTGGTTCCGACGGTGAACCCGATCGAGTGCCATCCGTTCCACCAGCAAATCGAGACCCAGGCGTTCCTGGAAGAGCACAGGGTGCAACTGGAGGCGTGGGGACCATTCGCCGAGGGCAGGAATAACATCTTCCAGAACGACGTGTTGCGCACCATTGCGGAGAAGCATCGCAAAACCGTTGCGCAGGTCATTCTGCGCTGGCTGATCCAGCGCCGGATTGTGGCGCTTCCGAAATCGGTGCGCAGGGAACGCATCGAGGAAAACTTCAACGTGTTCGATTTCGATCTCAGCCCGGAGGACATTGCGGCCATCGCCGCGCTGGACACGAAAACCAGCGCGTTCTTCGACCATCGCGATCCGGCGGTCGTGAAGCGGTTGGGAGAACTCAAGCGCCCGACGTAAGGCTTTTGTATGTGTAAAGGAACCAGCAGATGTCTGAACAAAAACAACCCACGCTCGCACAACAGTTGATCGGCGACTTTGCGCCCAGGTTGGTGGAACTGACGGACGAGGTGCTGTTTGGGGACGTGTGGGCGCGTCCAGAACTGTCGCCGCGCGACCGCAGCCTGGTGACCGTTGCGGCGCTGATCGCTAACGGCAACACTGAGCAGTTGCCAGGTCACCTGCGCCGGGCTACAGAGAACGGCCTCACGGAAAACGAGCTTGCCGAGGTGATCACGCACCTGGCTTTCTATGCCGGCTGGCCGCGGGCGATGTCGGCTGTGCGGGTGGCGCGTGAAGTCTTCAATCGATAAGAGGGTCTCCTGTGAGCGATCCTGATTGCAGGAAAAGCCGTGGTTATCACGTGTGTGAGCAGCGGGTCAGGCGAGGCGCCCGCTCGCCTGCTCGCCAGGGAGGGCGCAGCAGTGGTATCAGGCGCGCCGATACGAGCGCATTCGGGCGCTGGCGGATGAGTTGACCGGCAGCGGTGGCAAGGCGCTCGCCATCCTATTGATCGGCCGAGTTCGCCGTCTGCCCAACAGTTCATATTCGGACCTTCCGCATGTCGAGCACTCCGCTCTGGTCCCGGCAATCGGGTTGCGTCGCTCATCGATGCGGTATGGTATCATGGCAAACGCCATGAACGACTCAGAGCGTTCCCTGTCTTCGCCAGTCCCGGAAATGAAGGCGCAGGATGTCGTAGAGATTCTGCGTGTCTTCGAGCGCCACGGCATTGAGGTTCACGTCGATGGCGGATGGGCGGTTGATGCTCTGCTTGGACAGCAGACCCGACCGCATGCTGATCTGGATATCGCTATTCAGCACAACGACGCGCCGCTGGTGCGCGCGCTTCTGGCAGCGCAGGGGTTCCGCGAAATTCCCCGCGACGATAGTTGGGAGTGCAACTTTGTGCTGGCAGATGAGCGCGGGCGGCAGATCGACATCCATTCGTACACATTCGACGCTGCGGGCAACCATGTCTACGGCGTGCCCTATCCGCGCGAGTCGCTCAGCGGGCAGGGTTTGATCGATGGTCATCCGGTCCAGTGTATCGCGCCGGAGTGGCTGGTGCGATTCCATACCGGCTATCAATTGGACGAAAACGATTACCACGATGTAAAACTGCTCTGCCAGCATTTTGGTCTTGCCATGCCAGCGGAGTATGTGGTCTTTGAGATTGAAGAGGAGTAGATGCTCCTGGCGCAGGGGCGCCAGCCGGATGACTTCAGGATTGTCACCTGATAGGCAAGTTGCCTTTGTGTGCCTGCTGATGTGCTGTGGGCGAACCGCTCACCTTCAACTCCAACGCGCACCATCCTCCTTCCCGTCGCTTCTGGCGGTGACGGGGCATGTGGCGACGATGGGGTGCATGGCAACGCTTAACGTTCAACGACCACCACCCCCAGGTCAATCGGTCCCGCATCGTTGATCGGCGTCATGGTTGCGGCATCGTACATGCCCGTCAACAGGCGGTACGTTCCCGGCGGAACGGCTTCAGGAACGACGAGGTCCTGATCATCGCGCACCAGGTCGCCAGACGCCCACCGGCTGGTCGGGCGGCGCCCTTCGAGCGGTGGCACGTCGCGTTGTGCGACTTTGTTGCCCGCCTCATCAACCAGGTGCACATACACGGTATAATCCAGTGGCAGCGGGCGCGTCGCGCGCCAGAAGAGCGCCAGCGGCAACACGCCGCCCGCCTGCACGCGCCCCGGATGGCGGTATCCCTCCAGCACAATCGCGCCCATACCGAGCGTCGCGCCCGACAGCGTGCGCGGTTCGGCGGCGACATCCGGCGCGCCGGTGTCGAAGATCGCCAGTTCGGGTCCGTGGCGCTCACCGGCGCGCAGGAACTGTGCCGCCGGTTCGCCGAAGGCCGCCAGTGCCGCAGCGCCCGTCTCACGGTCGAGATGCACCACCACGAAGCGAATGCCCTGCTCACGGTACCACGCAAGGTCGTGGCGCACCGCCGGTTCGCCGCCAATAGCGCGCAAACGCGGCGAAAGGATGAGTGTATTATCCTCCAGCCAGAGGCGTTCACCGTCTATCGCGCGCGTTTCCAGCCATTCTCCCGCCAGAATGCGCGTCGTCGGGCGGGAACGCAGCAACTCATCATGGACCGCCTGCGCCAGCGGTTCGACCGTGAGCAACACTGTCGCCGCCAGCAACAGCGCTGTGCGGTTGCTCGCCAGCCGCCGTACAAATGCGCCAGACGACTGCCTGCCTGCCGGTCGATCCATTGTGTCTCCCAATCGCGCGGTCACCCATTCGACCGCAACGACGACCAGGGCCGCCGCCAGCACGCAGAGAAACGGCAGAAGCGGCATGGCATTGCGGAAGAACACCACCTTTACGCCGGTCAGTTGCAGCACCGCAGGAACCACGACGGCGAGCACGAGCACATCGGCAGGTTTACGCCGCAGAAATGCCAGCGTCACACCACCCAGGCATGCCCACGCCAGCAGCGTCCCTTCGCGGGTCAACGCCCACCAGTAGAACAGCGCCGGTTGATCCGACTCCGCACCGGGATGTCCCTCGAAGCGGTAATGAGCGATAATCCCGGCGAGATCGGTCAGAATGCGCGGCAGATCGCGCAACCAGAACGGCACGCCAAGAGTGAAACCCAACAAAATGCCGGGAAGAGCAGCAGTGAGAAGGTTGAAGGTTGAAGGTTGCCCGTAGAGACGTTGCAATGCAACGTCTCCGCCATGGGCGCCAGGAGTGATGGGATGGACATCGCGTGTTGACCGTCGCGCCGCGAAGATGATGGCGACCAGCAGCGCAACGACGAGCGAGCCGGCATTCCATTTGGTCGCCGTCGCCAGACCGACGCCGACGCCAGCGAGGAACGCCAGCGCGAGAATGTTCCAGCGAGCGGCAGTGGAAGGCGTCTCCCTCAACATCGTGCGCCCCGGCGCAACGCCGCCGAGTCGGACAATCGCAAGAAACGCCAGCAGCGTAAAAAACATCGCTGGCGTATCGGTCGTCACATAGTGCGAATCGCCGGTGACTGCGGGCATAACGGCGATCACGGCGGCTGCCAGCAGACCGGCGGCAGTGCCGTAGAGCATCCGCCCCGCCAGGAATGCCAGCGCCACCGCGCCCACGCCGAGCATTGCCGTCAGCGCGCGCGCCCAGACATAGAACTGCACCGGGTCGATGTCGGCGGGGGTGCGGTAGAGACCGGCGCCTGCGCCCCACACGAAGTGCGCCACAGCAACGCCGACCTGCATATAGGTGTAAAGCGTCGGGTAGGTATACGAAAAGGGGGTGTACTCGCCAGTGCGCAGCACGCGCAGCGCATCTTCCGCAACTGCCCACTCATCGGGGTGCTCGAAGTATGGCAACCCAAAGCGCAAACCCCAGACGCGCAGGAGCAGCGCGACGATCAGGATGCCCGCCAGCGCCACGGCGGTTTGCGTGATGCGCAGGCGCGCCAGCACTCCTGGCTGCGCAATGATCGACGTCAGCAGCACCAGCGCCAGCGCACCCTGCAGCGGCGCCGCAGCCGCGCCGAGCACACCGCGCCCCAGCGCCAGCGCCAGAAACAACGCCAGCGCCAGCGCCCCCGGCGCGAGCCGCAGCCAGCGCGCCTTCTCCCGTCGCGATTGCACCGCAGCGCGCGGTTCGACCGGAACATTCGCCATGCCCGGCATTATACCATTGTAAGGTGACGGTCACGTGGGATGCGCACGATGGCAGCGTATCGCCAGCGACCCTGGCGCCGTATAGGGGCGCTCGTTGTGGGCGTCTGGATGTAACCGTAGGAGTGCCCCTGGTGCTCACAGGGGCAGAGTTTTCCAGATGCGCTGCACTTTTTCCGTGTCCCGACGCCCGTTTTCCTTTCATCCCCCCTGCTTACAAGGGTAGAGCTTTGCGGATGCAACAGGAGTTTTGCTCGTCCCGACGCCCCTTTTTTCCCTCATCCCTCCACCCCCTTCTCCCACAAGGGGAGAAAAAGGAGTTGGGGCGTCCTGATGCCTGAAATGGACAATTCAACCGCGCGCGCAACGCCGGAGTCGCCAGGGAATGCGGGTCGAAGAGGAAGAGCGTCAACGGATCATCCATCACACACCTCCTGAAGGGGTGCAGGAAGCGTCGAGCAGACGCCGCGAGCGGGTGACAGGGGAACCTCGGACTTGGGGATTCTGGCTCGTGGCGCTTCCTCCCGCAGGCGTGCGCATCACCATCCGCAGCGGTTGCAGGCTGCCAGCCTGTGGCGGAGCGCCTGCCACGAGGTACGCAGAGTCCCCTGAACTGCTGAACCCCGCTCCCCTGAGCAGACCGGGAAGCGGAAATGCGCCCGGAGGTGATACGCGATATCATGACGGGCGCGCAGGCGGGACGTTGCTGCAACAAAGTAGTAAATAACACACTGCGCAGCGTCTGTCAAGATGTGGAAATCCACATCTTGACATCCCATCCTGGCGCTAGTAGAATAACCCTACCGAGTTAATTCAGTGAAAAGAAGGCGATAGAGATGGAAATCACTATCGCAGGATGCCAGACTGTATTGAGCATCGTACTGCTATATGCTGCATACACGAAGACGCGCGGGCCCGCCGCTTTGGTCGCAGCGCTGCGCGGTAGCGGTCTGCCTGAAGCGGTTGTTCGTCTGCTGACGATCCTGCTTCCGGCGCTGGAGGCCGGGATGGCGCTGGCAGTACTGACGAGTCCGCCCGCGCTGTTGCCCTGGACGATGGGGAGCGTTACTGGTATGCTACTGCTCTTCACAGCCTGGGTCGCGTGGGTGTATGCTCGCCGATTGCCGCTGTCGTGCGGCTGTTTTGGCGCTGCCGAACCCAGGGTGAGCGGCGTCACCCTGCTGCGCAACATCGGACTGCTGGTGTTGAGCGGCACCGGAACAATGCTGGCCATGCGGACGCCCGGGCTATCGCCGGGATTCCCCGTGTGGGGGACGGCGCTGGTCGCCGTAAGCGGCGCTGCGCTCATAGCGCTGGCTGTGCGCCGTGCAATGGCGCAGCAGTCATTCTCTGCTCATCCCACTCAACCCCAAGCAGCATTCGTCCAGCATCCGCGATCGCCTGTACGACGACGACTCCTGTATTTTTTGGGCGCTGCGGGCAGCGCGTTGACGTTGCTGCCACTCCGCAACAACGTACTCGTTTCGGCTGCGGAGGGGGCGGATCCTTCAATGCACCCCACACCCGCACCTGCACCCGATCAGGTGCGCGCACCTGAGAGTTGCACCTCTCAGCAGTCGGAAGATGGCGCAACGTATGTGCGCTGTTCCGTACAGGTCTGTTTTTGCATATCGTGCTTTGAAGTCTATGAGAGTATATCCAAGTCATGGACCTCAATCGCTACGTTTGCGTGTTATGATTCCTGTGATGGGACACTGTGCGCAACGCCCACCTGGTCGTATGTCGGACGAGTGTGCCGTCAGCTCGGTTGCCCATAATTGGGTGCGGCAATCAAGGAGGCTGCTATGTACATTCCGCTGCTCTCGCACTTTCCTTATCGGGAAATACCGGGGACAATCATCGCTGAACTGCGCGAAGTGCCACCTCATATGCGCGGTCACGGTTTCAGTCTGGCGAAGCTACGCGCGTGGCTTGGCGGCGATGAAGGGTATATCACAGATCCATATCGTGGCGAACGCCACCTGGTGTCGCTCAAGCCATGGCTGCAGACCAACCCGGATGTCGAGCTGGTCCTGTTCTTCGATTTTATCTTCAATGAGGAGTATGTTCGTCAGCATCCGGAACAGTTTCCGCCGCCTCCCGCACATGCACCAGCGTTCATCAGAGATACGCGCCGCAAGGAGGAAGACTTCCCAGGGTTGCGACATCACAAGTAAATCGGACAGCGTGTAATGTCCGAACCGCGATCTTCCATCTGGCGTCATCGTGATTTTCTCCAGCTCTGGGGCGCCACGGCGGTCGGTCCAATTGGGGACGCAGATCACCTTCCTCGCCCTGCCGTTCATTGCCGTCACCCTGCTGGACGCCTCGCCGCTGGACACCAGCATCCTGGCGATGCTGGAATGGATGCCTATGATGGCGCTTGGGCTTGGCCGCCGGCGCCATCGTGAACCGTACTCGCCGCCAGCCGCTCCTCATTGGATGTGGTGTGGCACGGGCGCTGGCGGTCGCCGCCATTCCCGTCGCGTACCTGACCGGCTGGCTCTCTCTGGCTGCTCTATGCGATCGTCCTGCTCACCGGACTGTTCAGCACATTTTTCGACCTTGCGTATCAGGCGCGGCTGCCGACTCTGGTCGCGCGCGACGACCTGATCGCTGCCAATAGTGGGCTGGGACTGGCGCAGTCCGGCACGCGCATCATCGATCCCGGGCTGACCGACGTGCTGATCGCCGTCTTCACCGCGCCAGTAGCCATTCTGTTCGATGCGCTGAGCTATCTGGCGTCGGCGCTGCTCCTCCTGGGCGCCCGCCAGCCGGAACCGCCGCCGGTCGCGGCGCCCCGCGCGGGCTCGGTGACGCGCGCACCGCGCCGGGAGATTCGTGAAGGAATAGTCAGCCTCTGGCGTCAGCCGCTGCTGCGCGCACTGCTCGGCGCCATGTTGGGCTTGAGCATCGGCTGGGCGCTGGTGGAGGGGACTCTGATGTTCTACATCGTGCGCATGCTGGCGCTGCCATCGGAGGCGGCTGGCGCGGTCTTTAGCATTGGGAACGTCGGGTTGCCGATCGCCGCCACCTGCGCTTCGCCGTCCGTCAGGGACGGACAGCCGAACAGCCGCGCGCGCAACCGGGACGCGGTCGGCGCGCAGCACGCCGCACCGCCGCGCTGCGCCACCCGCAGCACCGTCAGCAGGTCGGGCAGCGGCGCGTCCACCGCCACATACCCGCCAGCGCCAGGCATCTCTGATAGCGCCTGTGCTCCCAGGAGCAGCGGGAACGATTGCTGGCGGGGAACTCGTCACTTGCCGCGCATTACTTATTGCGATCAGCCCCGCCGCCCATGCTCCCAGGCGACGGTCATTTGGTGTGGTGAAGCAGTGTAGCCACGCCCTCCTGCATGGTCGCAAAGAGGCGCACGCCGTTCAGATGCATCCGTTCATGGACGATGCTTTCGGCAATGTCGGGACGCACGCCGCACAGCGCAATCTGCGCCCCCATCAGGCGAGCGCCATCCGCCGCCTGGCGCAACGCCGCCGCCAGCGAGCGGTCGAAACTGGTAATGCCGGTCAGATCAAGCAATACCATCCGCGCATTGCGCTCTTCAATACGCCTGAGCAGCATGGCGATCAGCGCCTCGCAGCGCGCGCCGTCGAAGGCGCCGATCAGCGGCATTGCCAGCATGCCGTCGCTCAACGGGATCAGCGGCAGTGTCATGCTGGTAATCAGCGCGTCTCGTTGCTGGATCTCTTCCAGGGAACGCTCCATCTCTGCGGTGCGTTCTTCGAGCGCCGTATACGAGGCTGCCAGCGCTGTCTTCTGCCGTTCCGCCATCGTCACGTCGCGGAGCAGCACCACCCGGGCAGATTCGCGGTCGCCTTCGATGGCGGCTTCCGACACGACCAGCGTTGCTGCGACATCGCTGTGGCGGGTGAAGCGCCGCAGACCAGCAAGCCGATCATCAGGAGTGGTTTGCTCATAAAAACCGGCATGCGCCAGCGCTTCCTCAAACGGCATATCGCCTGCGCGGGTGAGCGGCGCCAGGTGCTGCGCCGCGTGATTGGCGAAGCGCACCTGGCGCTGTGCATCAAGCACGACGACACCGTCCGGCAGATGCTCGACAGCAGTGCGCAGCGCAATGCTCGACGGGCGAAACACCTGGTAGCGCAACGTCACCCAACCGAACGTCAGATGGAGCGGCAGCAGACTCCCGTAGTTCAGGATCGGCTGTGATAGCAACCCGGACAGGAACCCTGCAACATACGAGATTGCTACGCCGCCAGCCAGCCAGAGCGCCGGGGCGCGCATCCGGGGATAGCGCGCCGCAATTGTAACCAGAAACGCCAGCGGTACGCCCATGCCGCCGACCAGATAGAGCATCAGCGCCGGGAATGCTGCAGGACCGCGTGAGAACGCAATTGTTCCGCTGTCACTGCGCACAACGTCGCGCCAGACAATGCCGAAGCCCCCATACCAGTCCAGCGCCAGGAGCGCCATCATCAGCAGATAGGGCGCTGCCAGCGCCCAGCGCAGCGCCGGCTGCGCATAGCGATGGGGAATGAACAGTACCAGGATCAGCCAGAGCAATAGCCACGAACTGGCAGCCAGGAGCAGCGCCAGCACCCCGGAGACAAACCAGATCTCCTCGGGATTGCGGCTGGTTAACCGTACCGCAGCAGCACATGTCAGCGCAATTGTGCTTAGCGCGAAGAATGCAAACAGGCGATTCGGCGTAGCATGCCGGTCCTGCATCAGGACATACACGCCGCTTGCGGTCAGGATGATGAGCGTCAAGAGGATGAGAACGAGATTCATTGAGGAAACTTCATATATGCTAGAACGGTCACACCTCAGCAGCAAAGCCAGCAGGCGACAAAGGCGAAGACTACATCGATTATAATCACTCATGAGAATAATCTTCAACTATACGATAGTCATTCCGCGAAGTAGGACCATATCTGCGGAACTCGTGGTGATACGTCGTAGAGGGGAAGGCAAGAGTTACACACTGAACATCATCAAGGAGGAGCCTGATGGAACGCCCGAACGCCTTCGACTTCTGGGGTCCAAAGACGCTGATCGGTCCTGAACTGAAACCCGGCGACCCGGCGCCAGCGTTCACGCTGACCACCGGCAAAAGCGCCATCAGCAGCGAACAATTCGCCGGTAAGCCGCTGGTCATCAGTGTCATTCCGTCGATCGACACCGGCGTGTGCTCCAGGCAGACCAGCCGTTTCAACCAGGAAGCGGCAGCGCTCGGCGATGCGGTCAATATTCTGACGGTCAGCGCCGATCTGCCGTTTGCGCAGGGGCGCTGGTGCGGCGCTGAAGGGGTGGATAAGGTCATTATGGCATCCGATCACCTCGATATGAGTTTCGGTGCAGCGTATGGCACCTATGTCAAGGAGTTGCGCATCGAGAGCCGCGCGGTGTTTGTCGTGGACAAGGATGGCATTATCCGCTATGTCGAGTATGTGCCGGTCGCCGGTCACGAACCGAATTACGACGCGGCGCTGGCGGCGTTGAAAGAACTCCTGTAAGCGTCTGTCTGAACGTCGCAGTCATTGTGGGACGCGCCGGTGTCGAGGCAATCTCCGCTCCACGGGAAGATGGCGTTGCGGCGTTCACGGGGAACGAAGCGTGGCAGTGGCGGCTCGCAGTGACTGCCAATGTCAGGAATAGACGACGCAGATCAAGGGTTGGGGGCAGGGTGCAGCATCGCTGCGGGCTCAAGCCTTCGCTGAGCGCGTGACAACCCCGGCGGAGCTTGCCTGATCTGGACAGGGCTGCCGTCAGGCGCCGTCTGACAATTCATGCTCGGACCCGTTGGGGCAGGTCTCAGACCTGCCCCGACGAGTTGAGAAAAGGGCTATGTCGCTTGAACTCATCCTCCTGATCGCAGCGACGTTGCTGATCATCAGCATTATTGCTGGCAAGACGTCGCTACGGTTCGGGTTGCCTGCACCGCTGCTCTTCCTGCTGATCGGTATGCTTGCCGGTTCTGATGGTCCTGGCAGGATTGCGTTCGATGACGCCTGGCTGGCGCAATCGGTTGGCGTGCTGGCGCTGGTGCTGATCCTGTTCTCTGGCGGGCTGGACACCGATATTCAGACGATTCGACCGGTGCTCTGGACCGGGTTGATCCTGGCGAACCTCGGCGTGCTGATCAGCGCGCTGCTGGTGGCGGCGGCTGCGCATCTCCTACTGCAATTTTCGTTGCTGGAAGGATTCCTGCTCGGCGCCATCGTCTCATCGACCGATGCAGCAGCGGTTTTTGCCGTCATGCGCACTCGCGATGTCAACCTGCGCGACAATCTGGAAGGGCTGATTGAACTTGAGTCAGGGAGCAATGATCCAATCGCAGTGTTTCTGACGATCGGCTTGACGATGGTGCTCGCCGATCCATCGCGCTCGCTCGCAAGTCTGGCGCCGCTGTTCGTTCTGCAAATGACGATTGGTGGCGCGGCAGGGTATGCCATGGGACGCCTGATGGCGATTGCCATCAATCGTGCCCGCCTGCAACTCGAAGGGTTGTACCCGGCGCTGATGCTGGGGCTGGTGCTGCTGACCTACGGCGGAACGGCGCTGATCAATGGCAGTGGCTTCCTTGCCGTGTATCTGGCAGGCATTGTGCTCGGCAACTGCGACTTTGCGCATAAGCGCAGTCTGCTCCGCTTCTACGACGGTCTGGCGTGGCTGATGCAGATTGCCATGTTTCTGGTGCTCGGTCTGCTGGTCTTTCCTTCCCAACTGATCCCGGTGATTGGCGAGGGGTTGCTGATGTCGGCGTTCCTCATTTTTGTCGCACGTCCGGTGGCGGTGTTCGTGTCGCTGGCGTTTACCCGCTACGATTGGCGCGCCAAAGCAATGGTCTCCTGGGCAGGTTTGCGCGGTGCAGCGCCGATTGTGCTGGCAACCTTTCCGCTTCTGGCAGGGCTGGATCGTGCCAGTACGATGTTCAATCTGGTCTTCTTTATTGTCCTGACTTCGGTGCTGATCCAGGGAACGACTATCGCGCGTGTTGCGCGCTGGCTTGGCGTCCAGCAACCGCAACGCACCTCTGCGTTTCGGTATCCGCAAGAGTTCGTTCCGCAGGTCAGCGCCAGCAGTCAACTGGTCGAATTAACGGTTGCGCCGGGATCGCCGGCGTGCGGACGCGCTATCATGGAACTGGGGTTGCCGCGTGGTGCGCTGGTGGTGCTGATCAATCGCGATAGCGATACCCTGGTTCCTGGTGGAACGACGATCCTGGAGCCGGGCGATCGGGTGTTGCTGCTGGCTGAACGCAGCGCGCTCGACGACGTGCGGCGCGTCCTTGTTGAACGTTGAACGTGGGAAGGTTGCAGGTGTGAAAGTTGAAGGTTGAACGGGTCGTTGCGTGCAGGCAGTAGGGGCGCCCACCCGTGGGCGCCGATTGACGGCAGGAAGATTGAAGGTGGAAGATGCGTATAGCGTATAGAATATCTTCGATCACGCACAGACGCGAGGGCGCAAAGGCGTGAGCATCGTAAAAAGTAAACTGTAGAGCGTATGACCAACATGCACCTCTGGCCCCTGACGACAGTCATCGATGAGCAGGGGCGCCTGAACATCGGCGGCTGCGATGTGGCGGCGCTCGCGCGCCGGTATGGTACGCCGCTCTACCTGTTCGATGAGGAAACTATTCGTGACGCCTGCCGCGCGTGGCAAACGGCGCTTGCAGCCCATTATCGGGGTGAAACGGCAGTGCATTATGCGAGTAAAGCGTTGCTCAACACTGCCCTCGCGCGCGTGATCGCCGATGAAGGGCTGGGTCTGGATGTGGTGTCAGGCGGTGAGTTGCATGTCGCTCTGCGCGCCGATTTCCCGCCGCAACGCATTCACATGCACGGCAACGCCAAGACGCGCACCGAACTCGAACAGGCGCTGGCAGCGGGAATCGGTCAGATTATTATCGACAATCTCGATGAACTGGCGATGCTGGCGAACCTGACCGCACATCGTTCACCGCCACAACCGGTTGCATTGCGCATCACCCCCGATATTGCCACCGATACGCATGCCCACATTCAGACCGGTCACGCAACATCGAAGTTTGGTCTGCCGCTCGATGCACTCGATGTCGCCGCTGAACGGTTGCGCGCTGCTCCTGGTCTGCGCCTGGTCGGGTTGCATGCTCATCTGGGATCGCAACTCTTCGATCTGGACCCATATGTTGCTGAGATTGATGTGCTGCTCGACAGCGCCATGCGCCTGCGCGATCGCCACGGCCTGATGGTTCGGGAAATCAACGCTGGCGGGGGAATGGGTGTCCCGTACACTGCCGACCAGCAATCTTTCGATCTTCGCGCCTGTACCGTGCGGCTGGGAGAAGCGCTCACCGATGGATGCCGCTGGCGCGGGTTTCCCCTGCTGCGCCTGGTGATCGAACCAGGGCGCTCGATTATTGCCCGTGCAGGTGTGGCGCTCTACACGATTGTCGCGACGAAGAATCTTCCGCATACGCGCTTCCTGCATGTCGACGGCGGCATGGGCGACAATATTCGTCCGGCGCTCTATGGTGCGCACTACACTGCGGTGCTGGCAGAACGGGCGAATGCACCAGCCGAAGAGATTGTGGAGATTGCCGGGCGTTACTGCGAGTCCGGCGATGTGTTGATCCACGCCGCGCCTCTGCCGCGCGCCGGGATTGGTGATATTCTCGCCGTTCCTGTCGCAGGGGCGTACACGTTGAGCATGGCAAGTACGTACAACCTGACCCCCCGTCCGGCGGTTGTGATGGTGCATGGCGGGTCAACGCGCCTCGTGCAGCGCCGTGAAACGTATGCGGACCTGATCGCGCGGGATATTATGTAGGGGCAGGTCTCAAACCTGCCCCTGGCAACCATTCATCATCCTTCGCCTACATGAAATCGCCGCCGATATCGGCGCTCAGGTCGCCGCCAAAGTCCTCGAAGCCGGTTGACATTTCATCTGCGCCCAGGTCGCCGATCATCTCATCGGCCGCAAATCCGTCCAGAATCGCCTGTGCCGCCATGCTGCCGATCACACCGCCGATCAGCGCGCCGAGGAATGTGCCGGCGATCGCGCCGCCGAAGCCCATGCCGCCGGTTGCAGGCATCGATTGAGGTGCAACTGGCGCTGGCGCATCGTTGCGGTTGAACAGACGCTCAACCGTGCCAGGCTCGCGTAGTTCGGCGCGCGTCGCCAGGCGCGCCAGGGTCTGTGGGTCGTCCTGCTGTGGCACGGATGCGCGCTCGTGTGGCGGCAGCACGTTCATCAGTTCACGTAGCGCATACGCACGCTGCTCCGGCGTCAACTGTGCGAAAGCGTCGGTGTATGCCTGTTCAATGGTATCAGGCGGGGCAGTGCGCAGAAAGTAGCGATAACGCTCAAGCGCCTGTTCATCGCTGCTCAGGCGCGTGGTTGGACCGGTCGCAGGGCGTGGTTGCTGGTTATGCCGGTCACGCCCGAACAAGAAGTCGAAGATTCCCATTGCAACACTCCTTTCTTTCATTCTTAAGTGTAGCAACTTCTGCGGCTTGGGACGAGAGCGATTTCTCCCTCTTCACAAGGAAGTTCGCCCCTTCCTTGATACGACATTTCAACGTCTTATGCTTTATTACATTGTTATACCTGTGGTATCATTGCACTGGATGCACGCTGTTGCGACTGTTTGAACACAGGGAGGACCTATGACCGCCATCGATGTCGCTGATCGTATCCAGAGCGATCTGGCGCACCTGTTGCATCCGCTGTATCACCCCAGCGGGCATCAGTCGCCGAAAATCTGGATGAAAGGGTCTGGCGCGATTGTGACCGACATCGAGGGGTGCGAGTATATCGATGGATTGAGCGGGTTGTGGAATGTCCACGTCGGGCATGGGAGGCGCGAACTGGCGGAAGCCGCAGCGGACCAGATGACGACGCTGGCGTACTGCTCCGCTTACACCGGATCGTCGAACCTGCCCGCCATCAACCTGGCAGAACGCCTCAGCCGGTTGATGTACCCGTCGATCAACACCTTCTTCTTCACCAGCGGCGGCGCCGAGGCGACCGAAACCTCGTTCAAGACGGCGCGCTACTACTGGAAACTGCTCGGTAAGCCGGACAAAATCAAGTTCATCTCGCGCATACGCGGCTACCACGGTGTGACGATGGCAGCGATGAGCGCCACCGGGCTGTCCATCTACTGGCCCATGTTCGAACCGCGCGTGCCGGGCATGATCCATATCGAGTCGCCCTACCCGTATCGCTTTGTCAACCCAACCCCGGATATCAGCGATGGGATTGCCGCAGCCAACCTGCTCGAAGACGCCATTCTGCGAGAAGGTCCTGAAACGGTGGCGGCGTTCATTGCCGAACCGGTGCAGGGCGCCGGCGGGGTGATTGTGCCACAGGACGACTACTTCGGGCGTATCCGCGAGATCTGCGACAGATACGAAGTGCTGCTGATCGCCGATGAGGTCATTACCGGGTTCGGGCGCACCGGGCGCTGGTTCGCTCTCGAGCACTACGGGATCGAACCGGATATTGTGCAGTTCGCCAAGGGCATCACCAGCGGCTACGTGCCGCTGGGCGGCATCGGCGTCTCCGACCGCATTCGCGAAGCCATTCACAGCGCCCCACCCGACAAACGCTACATGCACGCCTATACCTATTCCGGGCATCCGACCTGCTGCGCCGTAGCGTTGCGCAACCTCCAGATCATCGAAGCGGAAGGGCTGGTTGAACGGGCAGCCGTGCTCGGTGAGCGACTCCTCAACGGCTTGAAGACGCTGTGCGCACTCGATGGAGTGGGCGATGTACGCGGCAAAGGAATGATGGCAGCCGTCGAACTGGTGGCAGATAAGGCGACGAAGCAGCCTTATCCGGCAGAAGCGAATGTTGGCGGGCGCGTGTACCAGGAGATGTTGAAGCGCGGATTGTTCACCCGCGTTCTTGGCGATATGGTCCTCCTTGCGCCGCCACTCGTCACTACCGAGGAGCAGATTGATCGGATTGTGACCATTATCGGCGAGTCAGTGCAGGCGGTAGTCAGGGGTCAGGGGGTGTGAAAACCAGGAACCGAGAACTAGAGAACTAAGAACCGAGAACCAGGAGCCACCTTGCCATACCCCTCACTCCCGCTTGCCTTTTATCTTGCTTCCATTTCTCACATTCAACGTTCAACACCTCCAACCTTCCCACCTTCAACCTTCGCACCCTTCCTCACTTCGCCCCTCATTCACACATACCAGTGCCACCATATGGTCGCACAGGCAAGCGCATTCAACATGAGTAATGCAATCACCAGCGTGGCAGCGCCGGTTAAGCGCCAGCGCACCGGCCACCAGGCGAGCCATCCGGCGGCAAGAACCAGCGCCAGCGGCGCGATAGCGGGAAAGCCGTAGCGCGGGAAGGGAGGGGGTTGTGCAATCAGCGCAGGGAGGATGCGCAGGGCGGCATTCGCCCATATCAGCGCCCCGATTGCCAGAAACACGGCAAGCGCGACGCGCCGTGGCGACCAGTCGTTTTCCGCGAGGGAACGGGCGCAACCCGCCAGCGCGACCAGCAGCGCCAGCGGAAATGCCCAGCGCCAACCATGACCCGTTGGCATCACTTCGCCCCATCCAAAGGTGGCAAATGAACGAAAGACCAGATCGGGTGCAACATCGAAGAGTACGATCGGTCCGGTTCGTTCAATGTCAAACATTGATGCAACCATCCGCGACAGCGATCGCCGGACGATAGGGCGCAGCGCGTTATCGACTTCCGGGCGCACATACAGCCAGGCCTGTTCAGCCGAACCATTCCGCACGAGATTGGTGAAAGGCTTCCCGCCCCACACACCGCCAGCCGCCGGCAGATCGAAGCGAGGAAGCGTGTCATCGGGAAATTCTCCCTTCGCTACAACAACGCCATCGACGAATACTTCAAGCCGCGATTCGTCAGAAGTCGACGATGGGGTGGGAAGGAATACCTGGAATGAACTCACGGCAGGCGGGGCAGTGAATGTCCAGGCGATGAAGCGCGGCGTCGGTCCCACGTCGATAGCTGGCGTCACCATCTCGGGATCACGGGTTCCGTCATTGTAGAGCGCCCCTGGTCCGGCAATGGTGGCCGGATGCGACGCCCACACCCATGCACCAATCGTGACTGGACCGCCGGCGATTGCAGGGAGATCAGCGGTCATTATTGGCGCTGAGAGACCGGACATTTCATACGGCGAGGCGCCAGCCGCGAGACGAAAAACGTACCACCCATGCGGCGCATCGGAAAACGTGATGCGCGCCGCTCCATCCGCAGAAACAGCGCCATAGCGATACCACTGAGCAGGGTCGCCCCACGCCAGAGCGACTGTTGCAATCACTATCACTACTCCAGAGAGTGCAGCAACAATCTGTTTCCAGCGCCATTTCCGTTGGACTCCAACCGCGATCAACAGCACGATCGGCGCAAGCGGCACGGCGACCAGCGTCACATTCTTCATTGCTGCTGCACTCAGTGCTGCGCCAACAACCCAGGCTGCGCGCCAGACGCTCCATCCCCGCACAAGAATATGGACGACGCTCCACAGAAAGAGGGAAAATGCCATAATTGCGCCGACATCGTTGTTCACAGCGGTCATAATGTCGGCAAACGACGGAATGAGCGCAGCAACCAGCGGCAGCAACCAGCGCATCGGGTGTCTGACAGGAAAGAGCGTGTAGGCAATCCCGCCGAGTATCGCAATGGTCGCAAGAAACATGGCGAGCGATACGGTGCGCGCCAGGTAGAGCTGATCGATGACGTTCCAGCCACCGGCTAATCGGAGCGGAATGCTAACCAGCACATGGTACGTGGGCAAATGCGACAATGCTCTTCCTTCGCCGCCAATCCAGGCAATCGCCGGGTTGACCGTTCCTGGCGCGGGCCAGGAGGGATGGAACGCCAGCAACCAGGCAAACTCGAAGTGCGCCGGTTCATCGTAGTGTTGCCAGGGGGGAACCAGCACCAGGAACACCAGACCCTGAACGGCGGCAGCAACCAGTACGACGCCAAGGCGTGCTGCGTCCGACGCCAGTGCGCGACTCGCACGCGCCAGCACTGGCGTCAGATGCGGCTGCGCGCCAAAAAAGATTGCCACGCTGATCGCAGTTCCAATCGGGATGAGCCAGAGGTCAGGCAGCAGAGCGACAGCATCAATCGGGTGCGCAACCGCGACCGCTGCCAGGATGGCGGCGCCAGCAACAGCACCCCACGGCGCCATGCGGCTTTCTGTGCGTGACACGGCTGCAAAGAACGCGACTGGCATCAACAGTAATACAATCGCGCGGATTGCGCCAAGTGTTGCGATGGCGCCGACCTGCGGCGAAAGACCGTCCGCAGGATAGACCGCCACACGGGTCACAGCAGCGCCGAGGTTGCGTTTGTCACTCTCCCTGGCAGGTCGGAACACGCGGGTATCGAGGCGAAGGTCGGGGGCGCCGGAGCGCGGCGGCAGCACCACGCGGTAGCGACGCCAGTCGCCTTCGATGGTAAAGGGGTTGCTACGCCAGGAACCCAGCGCGAAACGGGTTTCGGCAGGCGCAGCGCCCGGCGGGCGTGGCGACGTCATGCGCAGATCGACAATCAACTGGCGTCGGGTCAGACCAAACAACCGCAACGCAGCGCCGCGCTCTGACCAGCGATACCGCTCGCGTTCATTTGCTTCGGCGGCGCTAAAACTGACCAGATGCCGCTCCGCAGTTGGATTTGCCGCATCGAAATGCAATCCGCCAGGGGCAAACGCCAGTCCGACTCCGAATGCAATGATCGCCAGGACTCCCGCCAGCCCCCACTGCCACCACGCCACGACGCTTCGGAGCACTGCGGCGCTCGAATGAGCAACATCTGCTGCCGATACAGGATATGCCTTCATTGTTCCAGGCAAGTCGTTCTGCGAATCAAGCAAGTCAGCACCGCCTCCGGTTGCCTGCTGCGGTTCTCGGTGCCTGCTCTCAGTTCTCAGTTCTC